>OLVW01002646.1_pt1 | contig 12539 bp, 7 predicted proteins | sample 1673301 | NCBI WGS metagenome assembly OLVW01 (sample SAMEA3178941, study PRJEB25190) | human gut metagenome
TCCGCATCACGAATCGTGGACAGCCGGTGGGCGATGACGAAGCTTGTTCTGCCCTTCATCAGGTTATCCATGGCTTTCTGGATCTCGATTTCGGTTCTTGTGTCGACGGATGAGGTTGCCTCGTCGAGGATCAGAATCTTGTTGTCAGCAAGGATTGCGCGTGCAATCGTCAGCAGCTGTTTCTGTCCCTGCGACACATTGCTGGCATCTTCATTCAGTTCCATCTGATAGCCGCCCGGCAGGGTCTGGATGAAGTGGTGGGCTCTTGCGGCTTTTGCTGCTGCGATGACTTCCTCATCTGTTGCATCGAGCCGGCCGTAGCGGATGTTTTCCATGATGGTTCCCTTGAACAGCCACGTATCCTGCAGGACCATACCGAAGGCATCGCGCAGCTCTCTGCGGTTGAAGTCTTTGATGTTGTGGTCGTTCAGCAGAATGGCTCCGCTGTTGACATCGTAGAAGCGCATCAGCAGTTTGACCATCGTCGTCTTTCCGGCTCCGGTCGGGCCGACGATCGCGGTTTTCTGGCCCGGTTTTACTTTGGCGCTGAAATCGTTGATGATGATCTGCTCCGGGTTATAGCCGAAATGTACGTGGTCGAAGGTGACTTCTCCTGTCACAGTCTCGATTGCTGCCGGATTCTCGACAATCTGGTCTTCCTCTTCCTCGTTCAGGAATTCAAAGACACGCTCGGATGCCGCCGACATCGACTGTACCATGTTGATAACCTGCGCAATCTGCTGGATCGGCTGGGTAAAGTTTTTCACATACTGGATAAATGCCTGGATATCACCGATCGTGATCACGTTTTTGATCGCCAGAAGTCCGCCGGTCAATGCCACGCAGGCGTAGCCTAAATTTCCGACAAACATCATAATCGGCTGCATCATACCGGATAAAAACTGGGATTTCCATGCGGAATCGTAAAGAATATTGTTGGTTTTTTCAAACTCTTCGATCGTATCCTTCTCGCGGTTGAATGCCTTGATGACGAGATGGCCGCCGTAAACCTCCTCAACCTGACCGTTGATGTGGCCTAAGTATTCCTGCTGGGCACGGAAGAATTTCTGTGATTTCTTTGTCACGAGTCCGATGAGTCCCATTGAAATCGGCAGGATCACAAGCGCGATCAGCGTCATCAATGGGGAGATACTCAGCATCATGATCAGAACACCGATGAGCGTTGCCACCGAGGTGATGATCGTCGTGATACTCTGGTTCAGTCCCTGGCCAAGCGTATCGACATCGTTTGTGATGCGTGAGAGCACTTCACCGTACGTGCGGCTCTCAAAATATTTCATCGGCATACGGTTGATCTTCTCCGAAATCTCTTTTCGAAGCTGATAGCACACCTTCTGCGTCACGCCCGTCATGATCCATCCCTGGATGAAGCTGAACAGGGCGCTCATCAGATACAGGCCAAGTACAAACAGCAGAATCGTTCCGATTCTTGCAAAATCAATGCTTCCTGTGCCCCGGATCTTTTCCATCAGTCCCTCGGACAGTGCGGTCGTAGCTTTTCCGAGAATCTTTGGTCCGGCAACGTTGAACACCGTTGAGCATGCGGCACAGATCATAACGATAAAAATCGCAATTTTATATTTTCCGATGTACTGGGCGAGCTGTTTGATCGATTTTTTCAGATCTTTCGGCTTCTCGCCCGGCTGCATGCCGCGGCCCATCCGTCCCATCGGTCCTCTTTTGCGCGGCTGCTGGTTCATTTCATTACTCATGGTCAGCCACCTCACTTTCCTTCAGTCCAAGCTCTTTCTCTGACAGCTGGGATTTCGCAATCTCCTGATAAACCTCGCAGCTTCTCAGCAGTTCCTCATGCGTACCTTTTCCGACTACTTTTCCGTCATCGAGCACCAGAATCTGCTCCGCATGGAGAATCGTGCTGATCCGCTGTGCCACGATGATCACGGTGCTGTCTTTGACATTCTCCGCCAGTGCTTTTCGAAGCGCCGCATCCGTTTTCAGGTCAAGTGCAGAAAAACTGTCGTCGAAAATAAAGATTTTCGGGTCTTTTGCAATCGCACGCGCAATCGCCAGACGCTGTTTCTGTCCGCCGGATACGTTCGTTCCGCCCTGTGCAATCGCGGTTTCGTATTTGTCATCTTTTGCCTCGATAAACTCGGTTGCCTGCGCAATTGCGGCTGCCTTTTCGATCTCCGCATCCGTCGCATCGTCTTTTCCGAAGCGCAGGTTGGATGCGATCGTTCCCGAGAACAGCACACCTTTCTGCGGCACGAAACCGATCTCATCGCGCAGATCCTTCATCGTAATGTTTCGAATATCTTTTCCGTCGAGCGTAATCTTTCCGCCCGTCACATCATAGAGACGTGGGATCAGGTTGACCAGCGTCGATTTACCGCAGCCGGTGCTTCCGATGATCGCCGTCGTCTTGCCAGGCTCGGCAACAAAGTCGATGTCATGCAGCACATCCTCCTCGGCGCCCGGATAACGGAAGTTGACGTGATCGAAGCGGACAACTCCGTTGTGAACCTCCAGCTGCTCCGGATTTTTGACATCCTGAATGGAGGATTCTGTCTGAATGACTTCATCGATACGGCCGGCGGCAACAGCGGCACGCGGCAGCATGATTGACATCATTGTCAGCATCAGGAAAGACATGACGATCATCATGGCGTAGGTAATAAATGCAGTCATTGCACCGACCTGCATCGTGCCGGCATCGATTTTATGTGCACCGACCCATACGATTCCGACGGTCAGCACGTTCATAATCATCATCATACCAGGCATCATAAAGGTCATGACGCGGTTGGTGAACAGGGTTGTTTTGGTCAGTTCCTTATTCGCACCGTCGAAGCGCTCTTCCTCTTTGTCCTCTCTTCCGAACGCACGGATGACAGAGAGTCCGGTCAGGATTTCACGCGATACGAGGTTGATGTTGTCAACCAGTTTCTGCATCAGCTTGAATTTCGGCATCGCAAGGGAGACAAGCAGCATCACGTAGCCGAGAATGACGATGATCGCAAGAACAATGATCCATTCCATACCGGCTCCCGTTTTCATGACTTTCAGCACACCGCCGATGCCAAGGATCGGAGCGTAGGCAACCATTCGCAGCACCATGACGGAGACCATCTGGATCTGCTGGATATCGTTCGTGCTTCGGGTAATCAGCGATGCGGTGGAGAACTGATCCATCTCCGCATTGGAGAATCCGACAACCCGTTTGAATACTTTTTCGCGCAGATCGCGGCCGATTCCGGCGCCGACGCGGGCGGCAAACAGTCCGACAAGAACAGTTACCACACCCATCAGGAGTGCCATGCCGACCATCTTGAGGCCTGCGGTCAGAAGGTACGTTTTCTGAATCTGGTCTACATCGAGGCCCGCCGCTTTGTCTGCGGAAACTGCATACGCAATGCCCATCGATTTTACCAGGGAGCTTCCCATCGTATCAAGCGTTTTTTCCATGCTGTCGCGCATCGAGAGCACGGTGTCTTTATCCATCTGTCCGCTCTCGAGCATCGCTGCAAAGATTGGACGGACATCCACACAGGTGACTTCGACTTTGTTTCCATCGTCATCCTCTTTTTCCTGCTGGAAGCTCTTCAGCTCCACATGCATCATCTCGCCGATCTGCTCAATCGTCATGTTTTCAAACACCGACGCATCCTGACCGGTCTGCTGTGCCATGAGTTGTTTAAAGGTATCCTCCTCCATCGCACCCATCTGGTAATTCATCAGCAGTGCAACGGTCAGTGTATCGTCTGCTTCATCAAGTTCTTTTTCAGAAGCTTTGTTCCATTCATAATAGCCGTCCTTTTTCGTATAGAGGCTTTCCCATAAATCCACCTCATCATCCGTCATGATAAACTCGGCCGTCTGAAATTCTTCCTCGGTGATCCGTTTCGGTGTAACGTGCTCAACACCGCTGTTCTGAATGCCCACATCGATGATGTCGGATGTATACGACGGGAGCGACAGGTCGCACCACGCCTGGACAAACAGAAGCACAAGAATCACGAGAATCGATTTCCAGTACGGGATCATGTTCTTGAAAATCTTACTCATTTTTTCCCCTTTCTGTCTTTTTTTGTGTACCAGCTTGCCGGCACACTAATTCTGTCGTTTTCGGGTGTCAATTTCTTTTTCTGCGATCTCATAGATACGATCCAGATAAGCAACCAGCTGATCTATATCCTCTTCCTTTAACTGTGACATCACAGAGCAGCCAAAGTCCTGCATTCTGTCCCGTACCTCTTCCCCCTTTTTCCAGCCCTTCTCTGTCAGACTGATATATGTATTCCTGCGGTCTTTTTTGTCAACGCTCCGCTCTACATATCCTTTTTCCTCCAGCCCGCGCAGTGTGCGCGACACAGCCGGCGGAAGTGTTTTGGTCTTCGCCGCCAGCTCTGAGCTTGTAATTTTTCCGTTTTCTCCCATTTGCAAAATCGCACCCATAACGGAAAATTCGGAACTGCTGAGTCCCGGAATCAGGTCTGATACGTTCAGTTTTTTAAACTGGTGCACCGCACGAAACAGTTTTTCAAATGCATCTTTCATGTTTTCCCCCTCCTTTTGCCGCAAATGTTTAACAGTGTTATTTATTTACGCGTGTTAAATAATAACACCGGCAAATTTCCATGTCAAGAAATTTGCCAGTGTTTATGTTTTTTTTAGAATTTACGCTACTCAAATAGAATTTGACAAACGCTGCCATTTTGTTTAGATTAGAAGCAAATACGAAAGGACACCTTCATTCCCATGCCAGGTTTTATTTTACATCTCACCGCAGCCCAAATGCTGTTAAAGCACCTCCCGTCCCACCCGGATTTTCCATATCCGATTTCATCGGTAAATGATTTCCTAATCGGAAATCTTCTGCCGGATGCGACGCAGCAGAAAGAATCCTCCCATTTCCGCGATCCGCTTTACCGCGAAAAAATGATGGTATTCCCGGATCTTACACGGTTTACAGCGAAATACCGTTCACTTCTGCCAGATTCGAGCGCACTGGGATATTATTTTCATCTTTATATTGACCGGAAATTTTTTAAGGATTTCATTCCGCAGATTGTGGAATTTTATAATGCGGATGGAGAAATTACAGATATGAGAGATGAGATTGCAACGGTTTATATCAAAAAATCGCGGACATCCATTCCTTTTTCCAGATATCTCACGGAGGAGTATTATTACGGGGACTATACACGAATGAATACATATCTTGTCAACCGCTATTGCATCCCGCTCGATCTCAATCCTAACGTCACGAACCCTGGAATCGCAGAAATTCCGTATGAGAACGTCCAACAGGTACTTGACCTCCTCCATCACTTCCTCTCCGTCCCGCCGGAAGCCGCGCAGGATCTGAAGGTCTTTCCGCTTGAAGAGCTGCTTGCGGCACTGGAGCAATATGTAGAAGAGTTTTTGGCTGTGCCGAATAAGTATATTCCATAATTTTCCATTTAAAAAGGAGCAGAACCCACACCGGATTCCGCTCCTTTTTCAGAATGTAATTTTTCCGTTTTCTCTTACACTACATCTTGAACGATCCATTCTCTGTCATCCGTATCCATTTGTTTTTTTCTTCGATATTCCGTTGGTGTCCTCCCATAATATTTCTTAAATGTCTTGCAAAAATAATCCATATTTTCAAATCCCGTCTCGCCGGAAATTACAGTTATCTTTTTCTCCGTCGTGGCCAGAAGCTTTGCAGCCTCCTGCAGACGATACTTCACCAGATAATGCACCGGCGTATCGTGAAGATATCTTCGGAACAGATTCAATGCCGTACTCTTGCTCGCCATAGCCTGCCCGGCAATATCCTCCAAGGTAAGATTCTGTCGGAAATTTTGATGAATATATTGCATCATCAGCTGTGTTCTTCCCTGTGAGGATGCCGTATTTTCTCTTTTTTTCTGCAGCACTTCCGAATCCATGTGCAAATAAAGCAAGTGCCACAATTCCTGCGTCAGAAATAAAGTAACCAGTTCCCGGTCTTTGTCTGATTCCTGCGCTTTGAGAATTTTCTGCATGAGCTCCAGTGCTTCTGCCTGCCATTTTATTTCCCTGCAAAAGACAATGCAGTCCACCTTACACGCCTGTATCGGTGCAATGTATTTTTTGTAAATCAGGCTGTCTGCCGGAGCGAGAAATGTCGGTTTCAGAACGAAATTTGGCACAATCGCATGGCCTTCAGAAAAATAGCGATGCAAAATCTTTGAGTTAATAAAAATGCCCGTTCCCTGTCCCAGTGAAAACTGCTTTTCGCCAACCCAGAAGGTTGCTGTTCCCTCCTGTACAAAAACAAACTCAAACTCCACATGCCAGTGCCATTCTACACAATGAAAATCAAACAACGCAAGATCGTCGTAATACAATTGAAACGGATACTCACTGTTTCCATGCTGTATCGTTTCCATCATGCTTTCATCCGTTTGGATCTTGTTATAAAATGTATTAAATTCCATCTTTCCCCGCCTCCGTTTTTCAGGCACGCCCCTCTCTATTTTACGATATTATACAATAAACAGACGATATATTCCAGTGAAAGCGACACTATTTTACGTTATTATACAAAAAGAATCGTTGTCGCTCCATGGAACACGGTGAACGGCAACGAAACGAACACTACGGCCGCAGCAGTTCTGCCATTTTAAAAAACGGAGTATATCACTATGAAAAAGAACTACCACAAAACCTTAATTGCCTGTTATCTTGGATTTATCACGCAGGCAATTTCTGCAAATTTTGCACCTTTACTATTTCTTACCTTTCACAGAACTTACCATATTTCTCTTGGAAAAATTGCGTTTATCTCGACAATATTCTTTTTCACACAACTTCTTGTCGATTTGTTCTGTGCCAGATATGTCGATAAAATCGGTTATCGCAGGTGTGTCGTTGCTTCTGAGATTCTTTCCGCCTGCGGCCTGATTGGACTTGCCTTTCTGCCCAATATTCTGCCAAATGCCTATGCAGGAATTTTGCTCAGTGCCATGATCTATGCCGCCGGAAGCGGACTGATTGAGGTTCTTGTCAGCCCAATCGTAGAAGCTTGTCCGTTTGACAATAAGGACAGCGTTATGAGTCTGCTTCATTCCTTTTACTGCTGGGGGTCTGTAGGCGTCATCTTACTCTCCACTGCTTTTTTGGCAGTTTTTGGTATGGAACGCTGGCCGATCCTCGCATGTATCTGGGCTGTACTTCCACTGTACAATACGTTTAATTTTCTTTCCTGCCCGATTGAATCACTGACCGGAAGCGAAGAAGGACTTACCATTCGTCAGCTGTGCCGTCTTCCCATTTTCTGGATTTCCCTTGTTCTTATGGTCTGCGCCGGAGCAAGCGAGATTTCGATGGCGCAATGGGCTTCCGCTTATGCCGAGTCTGCATTAGGTCTCTCAAAAAGCATTGGAGACATTGCAGGACCGTGCCTGTTTGCTGTGATGATGGGCATCAGCAGAACCTTCTATGGTAAATACGGGGAAAAAATTGACTTAACAAAATTTATGATCGCATCCGGTACACTTTGCCTGATCTGTTATCTGGCTGCAGCTCTCGCACCATATCCTCTTTTAAATCTTATAGGCTGCGTTGTGTGTGGTTTCTCCGTAGGAATTATGTGGCCGGGAACCATCAGTATTTCATCCTCTAAAATTCCACTCGGCGGAACTGCACTGTTCGCACTTCTCGCCATGGCCGGAGATATGGGTGGTTCCATTGGCCCATTTGTTATTGGATTTGTCACACAAAACACCGGCGACGATCTGAAGGCAGGTATGCTGGCCGGCTGCATTTTCCCTGCTGTACTGATTTTGTCTGTTTTTCTGCTCCGACAAAGGAACGCAGAGCAAAAATAAGCACAAAAGAGATACCGTAACGTGTCTCAGACACAGGAGCCGGACAGTCCGACTCCTTTTTTTCATGTCTCTGCAATATTTCTCACAACTCCCGAAAACAGAATCGATCCGTCCTGCCCCGTGACAAGAAACAGGAATGGACGATCCAGTACGAAGTCGATTTCGTCGTCCGGTATTTCTGCTGCGGTTTCTGAAATGCCGAGTTCTGTATACGCTGCTCCGGTTACTCCGTTTTCGTCGATTTCAAGCATGGCGGCGTGGTCTGCTTTGCTCAGGTATAAATTCTCTTTGTCCCCTGTTAATGGACTGAAATCTGCCAGATCCGTATCCAGCGCATCCGTTACACCTAGTGCGCGCACCGTTTCGATCAGGTCTGTTTTTTCCGATACTTTAAATTTAGGAACAGACAGGTTCACCATAGGGGAATACCAGTTATCACTGCTTTCATCCCGCCGTATAACCTTCATCAGATCCGGCGATGATACCAGTTCATTGACATCGGTATTTTCATCCGGAAGCAGGAAATACATGGAGCCGCTGTCCTGAAGGCTAAGGCTGACTGCACGGAAATGTTCGCCCTGGTAGACATCCATCCATTCCGTTTTCTTCATCATGTCCACAGTGGTATCTCCCGCAGCTCCGTGGAAGGTTTCCTTCTCTGTATCTACTTCCCAGAAATTTTCCCTCCACATCGCCTTATAATAGATGGTTGATACCAGTTCAAATACCGTTTCCGGGGCAATCGCCATATTTTCGGTGTATTCTTTTAAAAGCCCTCCGGTATTATCATCCGTCCAGGTCCGCAGGGCCTGATTCATCTCTTCCGATCCGGGAGTCCCACGGAAGGTCGATGCATAATACTGTTCCGCCAGCCGCTGCAGCGTTGTGTCATTGTATGTTTCCTCACCATCCAGCCACAGCGAATTTGCCAACACACTTTTCAGCGCGGGCGTGTCTGCATAATTGCTTTTCCAGAGCGAAGAAATATTTTTCCGTAAGGTGTCCATATCCTGCGCACCAAGCATATCCAGAATCTGCTGCCGCGTATTTCCATCCGAAGTTTCCGCCAGCATCGCAAACGCGATATACAGATTGATCGGCGAGCAGACGGTATTTTCATTATCGGAAACCAGCATCTGTTCCATCAGTTTCTGATAATACGCATCCATTCCCGACTGCAGTTCCGCTGATTTTGTCGTCAGTTCCCTGTAGGAATTCCACCATTCCCAGTGCGCATCACTTTCCATAAATTCCTGTGCATCCATCGTCTGCGCCACAGATGCCGGATAAGCTGCCATAACCGTCTTTAGCCCCGACGGGTAACGGACTGCCGAACTCTCCTGTCCATTTCTCCATGTCGTAACCCCCAGCACAGCTCCGCCGATGATCACCGCGCAGGCTGCCGCGGCCGTCCATTTTTTCCATGCAGCCCCTTGGGAACGCTGATAGTCCCGCGCCTTTTTCACCATAGCAGGATCCAGGTCACTCAGTGTTTCAAACAGTTCTTCTTTCTTCATACTTCGAACCCCCTTTCCGTCAAGTGTGTGTGCAGTTTCCCACGGATCCGGTTCAGCGTAACTGAAACATAGTTTTCGCTTCTGCCCAGACGCCCCGCGATTTCGCTGATACTGTCCACATACCAGTACCGCAGGACAAACATGCATCGTTTCTCCTCCGGCAGCTTCTGCAGAAACTGATTGATCTCCGCGATCAGTTCTTTCATCTCCCACTGCCGCTCAATATTATCTTTCCCCGAAACGCATTCTTCCAACTCGTCCAACACCGCATCAACCTGACTTCCTCCGCGTTTTCCGCGATGCATTTTTCTATACAGATCAAACGAAAGATTTCTTGTTATCTTTCCAAGAAATGTCGATAACAGAGACGGCCGGTGCGGCGGCATGGCATTCCACGCATGAAGCCAGGTGTCATTGACGCATTCTTCTGCATCCGCCGGATTCTGCAGAATATTCTGTGCAATAGATGTACAGTATGCACCATATTTCATCGAGGATTCGCTGATCGCAGCTTCATCTCTGTCCCAATACAGCAGGACAATTCTTTCATCTTCCATATGGAACTTCCCCCTTTCATCTATCATCACGCTGTTCTGCAGAAAATCTTACACTTTTCGAAAAAAAATTCAGGTTCGAAAAAGGGCGCAGCCGAAGCCACGCCCTTCTATTCTTTTTTGTTTTCTTTATGCCAGAATCGGTTTTAAAGCCTCTGCGAGTTTTTCTTTCTCAGCTTCTGCCTCTGCCAGATCCTTGCCAAGTGTTGTGTAGTATACTTTGATCTTCGGCTCTGTTCCGGACGGGCGGACGATGACGGTTTCACCGTTTGCCAGTTTGTAGATCAGAACGTTTGCTGCCGGGAGTCCGGTCTCTTCTGGTTTCTCGTAATCGGTTACTTTGACAACAGCGGAACCTGCGATCTCGGTCAGCGGCTGTTTTCTGAGGCCATCCATGATGCCGGCCATTTTGTCCATTCCGCTAAGTCCCGGGAACTCGAAACTGTCTACTTTGTTCAGGTAGCGGCCATACTCGGCATAGATCTCTTCCAGTCTCTGTTTCAGAGAGCTTCCGATGCTTCTGTAGTAAGCTGCCATCTCGCAGATCAGCATGGAGCCGATGACTGCGTCTTTATCTCTTACATACGGGCCAGCCAGGTATCCGTAACTCTCCTCGAATCCGAAGATGAAGCGGTCTACTTCGCCGTCTGCCTCAAGGTTTGCAATCTGATCGCCGATCCATTTGAATCCGGTCAGAACGCTGCGGAGCTCTACGCCGTAGTGCTCTGCAACTGCATCTGCCAGCGGTGTGGACACGATGGATTTTACAGCAACTGGTTTCTCCGGCATGGTGCCTTTCTCGATGCGGCCTGCGCAGATGTAGTCGAGAAGCAGAACGCCGACTTCGTTTCCGGTTACCAGCTCATAGCTTCCATCCGGGCATTTCATGGCGATACCAACGCGGTCTGCATCCGGGTCGGTTGCCAGCATCAGGTCTGCGCCGGTCTCTTTTGCAAGATCCAGGCCTTTTTCCAGTGCAGCAAAGATTTCCGGGTTCGGATAGCTGCAGGTTGTGAAGTATCCGTTCGGATACTCCTGCTCCGGAACGATGGTGATATCAGTGATGCCGATGTCTTTTAATACACGGGTAACCGGTACAAGACCAGATCCGTTCAGCGGGCTGTAAACGAGTTTCAGTCCAGCGGTCTTGCAGAGGCCTGGACGAACCTGACGGGATTCGATGGCTTCGTACAGTGCATTCTTGCAGTCATCGCCGACGAAACGGATCAGTCCCTCTTCTACTCCCTGTGCAAACGGCATATATTTTACGCCGGTCAGGATATCGGTTTTCTGAATCTCTGCGTATACGATTGCTGCAGCATCATCGGTCATCTGGCATCCGTCCGGGCCGTAGGCTTTGTAGCCGTTGTATTTTGCCGGGTTGTGGGATGCAGTTACCATGATACCTGCATTGCAGTTATAGTAACGGGTTGCAAAGGAAAGTGCCGGTACCGGCATCAGTGCATCGTAAATTCTGACTTTGATTCCGTTTGCAGCCAGAACGCCTGCTGCTGTTTTTGCGAAAACATCGCTCTTGATACGGCTGTCATAGCTGATGGCTACGGTCTGGTTTCCGCCCTGTGTTTTTACCCAGTTTGCAAGGCCCTGTGTTGCCTGACGCACTACATAGATATTCATACGGTTTGTTCCTGCGCCAAGTACACCACGAAGTCCTGCGGTTCCGAATTTCAGAGATACAGCAAAACGGTCCTTGATCTCCTCATCGTTTCCTTCAATCCGTGCCAGCTCCGGGTTCAGATCTGCGTCTTCCAGATCAGCTGCCAGCCATCTCTTATACTCTTCCAGATACATATCTTTTTTTCTCCTGTTCTATTCTTTATTTGTAACTATTCAGCGCCATGCGAAAGAGAAGAAAATCGTGAATCATGCTTGCATGAATGCGCGGTTTTCTGGAATTTCATATGGCGAGAAGCAACATCGAGATGCAGCGCAAGCGGAATCGAGATGGGGTTCTGAATAGTTACCTTTCTTTTATGTCTCACTCTTATGTCCCCATGTAGCGCCACATAAATGTATGTATAGTCACAATATACCATAACCGCCCCAAAACAGCAATTATTTTTGGTAATTTAAGCAAAATTTTACCGATTCTTTTTCTCTTTTTTCGACTCTATCCGCTGTTTTCAGACAGAATTAGCTAAAACTCTTTTCGTCCAGCCATATCTTTTTGTCATTCGAATATAAAATTCCCGCTGCAAGTTATCCTTGCATTTTTCCATAATGATAATATTATTGTTCCAACTAATTTCTCGCACCAGTGGTGCGAGTTTCTATCCTTCCGACAACTTTCCATTCCGACAAGCTCTGGTAATTATGATATCGCTTAGTGGGTTACAAAAGCAGAAATCTGCACGTCTCGCGAAAACGCAAATTTCTGCTTTTGTTATGGTATTTATATTAGTTTTTATTCCTCTCCCGGTCTGTGATTGTAGTCAAATCCGCATTTCTCCAAAAACGCCCGCGCAATCACGGTTGCACCGATCTGGTTCGGGTGAATCCGATCCCATGCAATGTAGGAAGAATGACGGTATTGGAAGTAATCATTAAAAACAGCCTGCAGATCGATAAAACAGCAGCCATATTTTTCGGCCAGCTCACGGCAGATT
>OLVW01002647.1_pt1 | contig 12534 bp, 9 predicted proteins | sample 1673301 | NCBI WGS metagenome assembly OLVW01 (sample SAMEA3178941, study PRJEB25190) | human gut metagenome
GGAGTCGGAACACCCCTCCCTGCCTCTGGCCCAGCGGAGCGTCCCTGCACGCTTGAGCAAGTAGAAAGTTTCTCTGGCAGCAAAGCTGCAACTGCCGTTTGCCGTCATGCCCCATCAAAGCTGTCCCCATCGGCGGGCAGGGCAGCGGCTTGCGCGTCTGCATTGCCGCTGTCTGCTGCCCGGGGGACGCCTTTGTATACCAGCGTCTGCTCCAGCACCTCGGCACAGACCGGTGCCGAGAGACTGCCGCCGGCGGTGGTCCAGCTGTGGGGCTCATCCAGACAGACCAGGCACAAAAACTGCGGGTCATCGATGGGCGCCACCGCCACAAAGCTGGCAATGCGGGCCTTCTCGTCGGCGCTGTCCAGCTTTTGGCTGGTGCCGCTTTTGCCGCCCACCCGGTAGCCCGCGATCTGCGCGTTGCGCCCGCCGCCGTACAGTACCACCGCCTCCATCATCTCCCGCATGGTGGCGGAAGTTGTGGGCTGGATCACCTGCCGTTTGCACACCGGGGCGTTGTGCTGCAAAATGCTGCCGTCCGGCGCAAGAATGTCCGATACCAGATACGGCTGCATCAGCTTGCCGCCGTTCACCACCGCGCAGACGGCGGCAGCCATTTCCAGATACGAGATCTTGCTGCTCTGCCCGAAGGCACAGGAGGCCAGCTCCACCGGCCCCATACGGTCGGCGGTGTAGTACAGGCTCTTTTTCGGCTCGGCGGGCAGGTCGATGCCGGTGGGCTCCCGCAGGCCAAAGGCGGCAAAATAATCGCAGAAAGCCTGCTTGCCCAGCCGCGCCCCGATCTGGATGAAGCTCTGGTTGCAGGAGTTTTCCAGCGCTTGGGTCACGGTCTGGCTGCCGTGGCGCTTGTGGTTGGCGCAGTGGAACCGCGTGCCCGCCACCGAGATGGAGTCCCCGCAGTAAAAGGTGGAGTGCCGGGTGATGGCACCGGCGTCCAGCGCCGCCGCGCAGGTGATGAGCTTAAACACGCTGCCCGGCTCGTATAAGTCGCTCACCGCCTTGTTTCGCCACTGGGTCTGCTGCGCCAGCTGTAAGGCGGCGGCGCGCTCTTTGCTGGAAAGGGCATCCACGGCAGCGCGTGCGGCCTTGTCGGCGATCACCCGGGGCTGGTTGGGGTCATAGGCCGGGGTGGTGGCCATGGCCAGCACTGCCCCGGTGTTCACCTCCATCACGATGCCCACGCTGCGGGCAGCTACATGGTGCTCCTGCACCGCATAATTCAACGCATTTTCAAGATAATGTTGAATATTTGCATCAATGGTCAGCCGCAGCCCGCAGCCCTCCACGGGGGCAAGCTCGGTCTCGTAACTCTGCGCCAGTGTGTAGCCCCAAGCGTTCACGGCGGTCAGCACTACCCCGTTCTGCCCGGTAAGGGTGTCGTTGTATTTCAGTTCCAGCCCACTGACCCCGGCGTTGTCTACGTTGGTGAATCCCAGCACCGAGGCCAGCAGCTCCCCCTGTGGGTACCAGCGCTTGGAATCCTGATTGATGCGCACGCCGGTAATGCCGTTCGCTGCGCAGAAATCCCGCACGGCATCGGCGGTTTCTCGCTCCACCCGATAGCGCAAAAGGCAGTCGTTGGAGCGTCGGTCGCTGAACTTTTCCAGCAGCTTTGCCTCGTCCAGCTCCAGAATCTCTGCAAGCCCCTTGGCGGCAAGGGCAAGCTTATCCTCCGGCATCTCCCGGGGGCTGGCACGCAGGGTCCAGCAGCTGCTGTTGGCGGCAAGCAGCGCGCCGTCGGCGCTGTATATCTTGCCCCGGTCGGCGGGCACAACGGTGTCCCGCAGCTGCTGTCCCAGCGCCCGCTGGGTGTACCAGCCGCCGGTGCATAATTGCAGCCAGAACAACCGCCCGATGAGCCCTGCAAAGCAGACGGCGCACAGCCCCACTGCAATGAGCCGTGCCCGCAGACGAAACTCCCGCTCCGGCAAAGTGCGCAGAGCGTCCGTGGGTTTTGAGCCGCACATGGCAGCACCCCCTTTGCGGGCAGTTTATGCGCCCGGCAGCAGCTCGTATGACTAACCGCCCCCGCACCCGCGTACAATAACAGAAACGGAGGTGACCGGGATTGCACAGAACTGCTGCCCGCAAAGGGCTGCTGCGGCCGCTGCCGCCCATGGACCTGCCCTTTCTGGTGCTGGTGCTCACGCTGGTAGCCTTTGGGCTGGTGATGCTGTGCAGCGCCAGCAGCGCGGTGGCGCTGTACCGGCGGCAGGACGTCTTTGCCTATGTGCGGCCGCAGCTGCTGTACGCTGCCATGGGGCTGGTAGCTATGTGGATGGCCAGCCGGGTGGACTACCACATCTATCACAAACTGGCGTGGCCGCTGTTGGCGCTCTCGCTGGTGCTGCTGACGGCGGTGCTGTTCATGCCGGAGTATAACGGCTGCAAGCGCTGGCTGGTGCTGCCGGGGCTGGGCACATTACAGCCCAGCGAGATCGCCAAGTTTGCAGTGGTGCTGGTGTTTGCCCACATCATCGCTTTGAACCACGACCGCATGGGCAGCTTTGCGGTGGGGGTAGTGCCCTTTGCGCTGGTGCTGGGGGTGGTGGCGATACTCATGCTGCTGGAGCCCCACCTTTCCGGCACGGTGCTGATTTTAAGCATCGGCGCGGTGCTGATGTTTGTGGGCGGCACCGGGCTGCGGTGGTTTATGCTGGCAGGGGCGGGCGGCGCTGCCGCCATCGGCACGGCCATCGTGCTCATGCCGGAGCTGGTGCCCTACGCCGCCGACCGGCTTAATTCGTGGCTGGACCCCTTTGCCGACCCGCTGGGGGACGGCCACCAGACCATCCAAAGCCTGTACGCCATCGGCTCTGGCGGGGCGGCGGGGCTGGGGCTGGGCAACAGCCGCCAGAAGCATCTGTTCGTGCCCGAGCCACAGAATGACTTCATCTTCTCCATCCTCTGCGAGGAACTGGGCTTTCTGGGCGCGTGTGCGGTGATATTGCTGTTCAGCGCGCTGCTGTGGCGGGGCATCACGCTGGCGGCGCACGCGCCGGACCGCTTTGGCGCACTGCTGGTGGTGGGCTTTGTGGTGCAGGTAGCATTGCAGGCAGTGTTGAACATTGCGGTGGTCACCAACACCATCCCCAACACCGGCATCAGTCTGCCCTTTTTCTCCTCCGGCGGCACCAGCCTGATGATGCTTCTGGGCGAGATGGGCATCGTGCTTTCCGTCTCTCGGGGCGAAAGCTGATAAAAGGCTGCATTTCCTGCCGCAATGGGGCAGCGGCGGCGCGGAAATACCGGAAAAACACGGACAAATGACCGGACAAACCCAGCAGAGGGTGGAAAGGCCGTTTCCGGCGCGATTTTTTGACCAAAGACCCTCGTTTTGCATACCATGGGGTAACTTTTGCAGAACGGGGGTCTTGGCATGGCTGGGGATTGGATCATTACGGGTGGACGGCCTTTGCAGGGCAGGGTGGAAGTGCCTGCGGCCAAAAACAGTGTGCTGCCGCTGCTGGCAGCTGCGCTGCTGTGCAGCGGGCCGGTGCGGCTGCAAAATGTGCCGCGCCTGACCGATGTGGAGGACTGTCTTGCCCTGCTGCGGGGCGTGGGCTGCACAGCGGGCTGGCAGGGCGCAGCGCTGGCGGTGCAGGGGCAGCCCATGCGCACCGACCTTGCACCGGAGGCCGCAGGCAGAATGCGGGCATCCATCCTGTTCTGCGCGCCGCTGCTGGCGCGGCTTGGGCGGGTGAGCACCGTGCTGCCCGGGGGCTGCCGCATCGGGGCAAGACCCATCGACCTGCATTTGCAGGGGCTGGCGCAGATGGGCGTGCGGCAGCTGCCCGCTGCGCCCGGACAGCTTACGCTGTACGCCCCGGCGGGGCTGCGGGGCGCGGAGATCTGTCTTAGCTTTCCCAGCGTGGGCGCTACTGAAACGCTGCTGCTGGCCGCTGCTACGGCGCAGGGGCAGACCGTGCTGCATGGTGCCGCAAAGGAACCGGAGATCGTGGATCTTGCCGCCTTCCTCAACGTCTGCGGCGGCTGCGTGGAGGGCGCGGGCACCGACACCATCCGGGTGCAGGGAAAGCGCTGCCTTGCAGGCTGCACCTTTGCGCCGGTGGCAGACCGTATCATCGCCTCTACGCTGGCCTGTGCGGCGGCGGCAGCCGGAGGGCGGGTGGAGCTGGCAGGCTGTGCGCCCGGGCTGTATGCGCCGCTGCTGGAAATTCTGGAACAAATGGGCTGCACCGTAGAGTGTGCACGCGATGCTGCCGCCATTTCACGGTTCGGGGCGTTGCGCGGCGCGGGAAATGTGCACACCGCACCTTATCCCGGCCTTGCCACGGACGCCGCCCCGCTGCTGGCGGCGGTGATGCTCTGCGCACAGGGCGAAAGCAGCTTGCAGGACAGGGTGTTTGAACACCGTTTTGCCTGCGCCGAGGGCTTTGCGGCGCTGGGGGCAAACGTCCGGGTGGCAGAGCGCACCTTGTATGTGCAGCCCGCCGGGGTGCTGCACGGGGCAAAGCTGACCGCACCGGACCTGCGAGGCGGGGCGGCGCTGGTGCTTGCGGCACTGGCTGCCCGGGGCAGCAGCCGCCTTGGCGGAACAGAATTTATCCGGCGCGGGTATGCAGACCTTGACCGGCTTTTGGCGGGGCTGGGCGCACAGATTTGGCAGGAAATACCCGCCCGGAGTGGGGTTATGAAAAAAACACCCACGAAAAAGCAATTTTGTCTTGCAATCGGAATGAAAAAATGATACGATACTGTTATATAAGTATCGTATGATAATATCTGTGCGGCTTTTGCGCAGTTCCACATAAAAATCCGATGGAGGACAAAGTTATGGCATTGATGCTCGATGAAGAACTGGACGAGAACGTTACGACGATCAAGGTGATCGGTGTGGGCGGCGGCGGCGGCAACGCCGTGAACCGCATGGTGAGCGATGGCCTGCAGGGCGTGGAGTTCATCGCAATGAATACTGACCAGCAGGCACTGGCTAAGAACCATGCCTCGGTCAAGGTGCAGCTGGGTTCCAAGCTGACCAAGGGTCGCGGTGCGGGTGCAGACCCGGAGATCGGCCAGCGTGCCGCTGAAGAAAGCAAGGACGAGATCGCCAACGCCCTCAAGGGCTCCCAGATGGTCTTTATCACCGCCGGTATGGGCGGCGGCACCGGCACCGGTGCAGCACCCGTTGTGGCCGAGGTGGCACACGACTTGGGCATCCTGACCGTTGGCATCGTTACCAAGCCCTTCTCCTTTGAGGGCAAGCGCAAGATGGGGCTGGCCGAGCAGGGCATTGCCAACCTGCTGATGCACGTTGACAGCCTGATCGTCATCCCCAACGAGCGCCTGAAGATGATCAGTCAGGAAAAGATCACCCTGATGAACGCCTTCCAGGCCGCCGATAACGTGCTGCGTCAGGGCGTGGAATCCATCTCTGCCCTGATCAATGTGCCCGCCTTCATCAACCTGGACTTTGCCGACGTGCGCTCCATCATGAAGGATGCCGGCTATGCCCACATGGGTGTGGGCAGCGCCAAGGGTGCCGGCAAGGCCGAGAACGCCGCCAAGGCTGCAATCTCCAGCCCGCTGCTGGAGACCAGCATCGCCGGTGCGCACGGCGTTATCATCAACATCACCTCCAGCCCGGACATCGGTCTGGAGGATGTGGAGACCGCCGCAGGCCTCATTACCCAGAGCGCACATCCCGATGCAAACATTATCTGGGGTACTGCCTTTGATGAGAACCTGTCCGATGAGATGCGCGTGACCGTTGTGGCCACCGGCTTCGACAACAAGAGCGCCAGCGACCTGCGCAACAGCATCAACAACGCCATGGGCGGTGCACAGTCTGTGCCGTCTGCGGTGTTCAGCAGCGACACCGGCGCAGCCGCAGCCCCGGTAAGCAATGCCGCCCCGGCTGCTGCTCCGGCTGAAAAGAAGGCTGTGGAAGAGGAAAGCAGCGACAATCGTTACTATGACGAGCTGCTGGCCATCCTGAACAAGCGGAAGTAATTACAGGCTACAATGGGGCTGGCAGCTGCGCCCATGCGGTCAGCGCAAGCCCCGTGCAAGGTGTGCATGGGAGGGCATCATGGTGCAGACAGAGCGGGAGACCGGTGCCCTGCGCGGACAATTTGCCCGGCAGGCCGCTGTACAGGCATCTGCCGCAGCACAGGCGGAAAGCGCCCGGGCGCAGGCAGAGCAGCTGAGCCGCAAGCTGGCTGCGGCACGCGCCGAGGTGCGCCGGTACCAGACCCGGATGTTCGCCTTTGAGCGCACCCTGCTTGCCCTCAAGCACGAGAATGCAGAGCTGGAAGCCGCCTGTGAGCAGGCGCGGGAGCAGCTGGAACAGGCCAATGCCCGGGCAGAACAGGCTGAGGCCGCCTGCCGCAGAGCGGAAGCTGCTCTTGCTGCCATGCAGCAGACTGCCCCGGAAGTACCCGTGCAGCCGGATACAGCCCCCGAGGTTGATCCGCAGTGCGAGGATGCCCCGGAACAGCCTGCACCGGAAACGGAAGAAATCCTCTGCGCCCCGGAACAGGCGCTGTCCCCGGAGCCCGCACAGCCTGCATGGCAGCCGGAGACCCGGCTGGAGCAGATGGCTGCGGAGCTGATGGGCTGGTTCGATGCCATGATGCCCCAAGAGTGAACCTAGAAAGGACTGCTGCGCGTTTTGCGCAGCAGTCCTTTTTCTTTCAGAGCGGAACGATTTAAAATGCGCTCCGCTTTGCTTTGCGCATCATCAGCGGAAAGTAGGTTTATATTTCGCGGTTGCCGCGCTCTGTGGAGCGCGGCAACCGCATTTTCACAGGAAGGGCTGTAACGACAAACGGCTTGCTTTCGAACAACGTTTGCAAAGGGTACTGTAAAAATTGGATTGCATTTATACAACCGGAAATGAGAACGCTTGCAGAAAATACCGGAAAATGGCAGAAATGTTGCACGCAGCCTTGCATTTTGCTGTAAAATCCAGTAAAGTATAAATGAATGCAATAAAGCGGATGTTAGGGAAAACCTATTACATCCAGTCAGTGCGGACGGTGTGCCCGGAACAAAGCCGGGGCAGAAGGATGCGCCGCAAAAGGAGAAACATGGCCATGAACGAGAAACCGAAGATCCTGATCGCGGATGATTCCGAGATCAACCGTGCCCTGCTCAAGGAGATACTGGGCGATGGCTATGACTATCTGGAAGCAGAGGACGGCGCAGCGGCAGTGGAGCTGATGCGGCAGCGCACGGATATCTCTCTGTTGCTGCTGGACCTGATGATGCCCGGCATGGACGGCTTTGATGTGCTGCGGGTGATGAAGTACCACGCATGGCTGGACGAGATCCCGGTCATCGTCATTTCGGCGGCAGAGGACACCGCCAACATCGAGCGCGCCTACGATCTGGGGGTAACGGACTATATCCGCCGTCCCTTCGAGCGGATCATGGTGCTGCGCCGGGTGAAGAATGTCCTCATGCTGTACGCCAAGCAAAAGCGGCTCACCCGCCTTGTCACCGATCAGGTGTACGAAAAAGAACACAACAGCGTGCTGATGATCAGCATCCTGAGCCATGTGGTGGAGTTCCGCAACAGCGAGAGCGGGCTGCATGTTCTGCACATCCGCACCCTGACCGACCTGCTTTTGCACCGGCTGGTGCAAAAGACCGATCGTTATCAGCTGGACGAAAGCGATATCGCCCGCATCAGCACCGCCTCGGCGCTGCACGATATCGGCAAGATCGTCATCCCGGAGGAGATCCTGAACAAGCCCGGACGCCTGACCGCCGAAGAGTTTGCCATTATCAAGAACCATACCGTGGCGGGTGCGCAGATGCTGCAGGATCTGGGACAGGCGATTGCGCGGGACGAGCCGCTGCTGCAGGTGGCGCACGCCATCTGCCGCTGGCATCATGAGCGCTGGGACGGCAATGGCTACCCTGACCGGCTGAAAGGGGACGAGATCCCCATTGCGGCGCAGGTGGTGGCGCTGGCAGACGTGTACGACGCCCTGACCAGCGAGCGCTGCTATAAGCACGCCTACGACCACGACACCGCGCTGCGCATGATATTGAACGGCGAGTGCGGCGCTTTTAACCCGCTGCTGCTGGACTGCCTGCAAAAGTCCTCGGAGCAGCTGCGCACCGAGCTGACCCGCTCGGAGTGGGACAGGGGCTTCCGGCAGGAGACCCACCGCCTTTCTGAGGAGATTTTGCACCGGGAGGCGCTGCCCCGGGAGAACCACTCCCAGCTGCTGCTGGAACAGGAAAAGGAACGCACGGATTTCTACGCCGCCCAGTGCGGCGGCATCCGGTTCGACTACGACCTGCTGGCAGGCAGCGTGACCGTGTATGACTACCATGCCGAGCCCTTGCAGCAAAAAACGGTGACCGATTTTGCACAGGGCAGGGGACTTGGCTTTTTGAACGAGCAGGATCAGCGCAAGCTTTCCAAGGCCATTAGCCGCGCCACGCCGGAAGCACCGGACGTGGTGCTGCCGGTCATGGTGCAGCGAGATGGGAAGCCGCACCTGCACCGGATGGCGCTGCACACCATCTGGAGCGGTGCCGGGGTGCGCCGCTGCGTGAACGTGCTGGGGCAGCTCACCGATGAACAGCACCGCGTGGAGCATCAGGCAGAGCTGCTGACTGCGACCGACCCGGAGGAAGATCCCGCCCGGTTCCTACGGCGGTTGCAGGGCATCTTTGATGTGGTGCGTCTGGTAGACCCGGAGCACCGCAAGGTGCTTGCGCTGGACAGCGACGGCATCCTGACCGAAAAGCCCGGCAACTGCCACATGGTATGGAACAAGGATACCCGGTGCGAAAACTGCATCTCGGCCAAAGCCTACGCCCGCAAGACCATTCTGAATAAGATCGAGTTCAAGGGCGAGGAAGCCTACTTTGTCATCTCCAAGTACATCAAGGTAGGCGGCAGGGGCTGTATGCTGGAGCTGGTCACCCGGCTGACGGATGGCCGCTGGCTGGATATGGGCGGCCACCGTCTGCTGCTGGACCGCTGCGACGGCATGGAACGCAGCGCCTTCGTAGACCCCCTGACCGGGGCCTACACCCGCCGCTATTTTGATAAGTTCCTTGCCGGGGGCGAGATGCACGGCGGCGTGGCGATGATCGACGTGAACCAGTTCAAGTCGGTCAACGACAGCTTTGGGCATCTGGTGGGGGACGAGGCGCTGCAAACCGTGGCCGCAGCCATGCAAAGCTGCCTGCGCCAGACCGATATCCTGATCCGCTACGGCGGCGATGAATTTTTGCTGCTGATGCCCCAGAACTGCCCTGACGGCGTAGAAAGCGTCATCCGGCGGGTGCAGAACGCTGTGCAGGCGGCACGGGTGCCCAGCCACCCGGAGCTCCGGCTTTCGGTAAGCATTGGCGGCGTGTGCAATGTGCAGCCCCTGACCGAGGCTATCCGGCAGGCTGATGCCCGGATGTACTGCAATAAAGAAAACGGTGAGCAGGTGTTATAACCGCAGCTGACGACAAAAAAGAGACAGGCGACCCTTTCCGGGAAGCCTGTCTCCTCTTTTTATCAAAGAAATCTTTTATTTCCGCTGCCGGGCGGCGATCTGCGCGGCAGTGGGTGGGATATCGCCCTGCGCCGCTTTTTCCAGCTGGCTCAGGCGGCGATCCAGATCGGTGAGCCGCTGCGAGACGATGTCCGGCAGATCCTGCTGGTCCAGATCGTCGGCAGGGTTCACCGCCTTGTTGTTGATGCGCACCACCTCGGCGGGCACGCCCACGGCGGTGCAGTTGGCGGGCAGGTTGCGCAGCACCACGCTGCCTGCGCCGATGCGGGCGTTATCCCCGATGAACACTGGGCCCAGCACCTTGGTGCCCGCGCCGATAAGCACATTGTTGCCCAAGGTGGGGTGGCGTTTGCCGGTATCTTTGCCGGTGCCGCCCAGCGTTACCCCGTGGTAGATGGTGCAGTTATCCCCGATTTCGCAGGTCTCGCCGAACACGATGCCCATGCCATGGTCGATGAACAGACACTTGCCGATGGTGGCACCCGGGTGGATCTCGATGCCGGTGCGGTGGCGGCCATGTTGGCTGACCCATCGTGCCAGAAAAAAGTGCTTGTGCTCGTACAGCCAGTGCGCAATGCGGTGGTACACCAGAATGTGGAATCCCGGGTACAGCAGCATTACCTCCAGCACGCTGCGTGCGGCGGGGTCCTTGCGCTGGATGTTCCGCGCGTCCTCAAGTAAACCCATGCGGAAAACCTCTCTTTCCCATAAACACCCGCCCACGCGGCGGGGCTCTCCCTTTTACCGTATTATAATAGCACAGCAGGAGACGAAAGTACAGTGCCGCGCTAGGGATTGTGGAACAAAATGGCATTTATTTTGCCGCGTGGCCCGGGTTTTGGGTAGAGTATCCAAAATTCGGCGAGAGATACCAGAAACCTTTTAGCACCTGTTTTTGCGCGCAGCCATTGACATATTTTGCGGTTCTATGATAAAATAATACGAATGAAAACGCAACCATCAAGAAAAGGAGAAACACCATGCTGTGCAGCGCCCAGAACCCGAAACTGAACAAGCAGTTCGCGTCCGGTTTTGCCGTGGCTTCGTTGTTTCCTTTTTTTGCGCAATGAGCTTTTCCCTTTGCGGGGAAAAGTTTTTTTTTGCCCGTTTTCGGGCGTTTGATACCTAAAAATACCATTACAGGAGGGAATCGCGATGCTGCTGACAAACGCTGTGAACACCGAGGGACGGCCGCTCGAGATCTTTGTAAAGGATGGAAAGATTGCTGCCGTAGGGCAGGATCTTTCCGCCCTTGCCGCCGAGAACGAGACGGTGGTGGATGCCGGTGGGCTGACGGTGCTGCCCGCATTTGTGGACCTGCACTGCCACTGGCGCACCCCGGGCTTTGAGTACAAGGAGGACATCGAGACCGGCAGCCGCGCCGCTGCCGCCGGTGGCTACACCTTTGTAAACCTGATGCCCAACACCAAGCCCGTCTGCTCTTCCGCCGCACAGGCTGTGATGGTGGAGCAGAAGGCTGCCGAGGTGGGGCTGTGCGATGCAAACCAGACCGTCTCCATCACCGAGAACTTTGACGGTGTGAGCATCGACCACCTCAAGACCCTGCCCGCCAGCGTGAAGTTCATCACCGAGGACGGCCACGGCGTGCAGGATAACGCCACCATGGCGCGGGCCTTTGCCATCTGCACCCAGAAGGACATCACGGTCATGAGCCACGCCGAGGATATGGAGATCAGCCCGTGGGACTACCGTCTGGCCGAGGACATCGAGACAGTGCGCAACTGCTGGCTGAGCGAGTACTACCAGACCCGGCTGCACATGTGCCATGTGTCCACCCGGGGTGCACTGGACGCCATCCGCATGGCAAAGCTGCGGGGCGCACCGGTCACCTGTGAGGTGACCCCCCACCACCTGTGGTTCACCAACGACACCTGCGACTACCGGGTCAACCCGCCCATCCGCACCGCCGATGACGTGGAGGCGCTGGTGGAGGGCATCCGCACCGGCATCGTGGACGCCATTGCCACCGACCATGCACCCCACTCCGAAGAGGATAAGCTGAAGGGCATGGCCGGTATGGTGGGCAGCGAGACCGCCTTTGGCGTGTGCTACACCAAGCTCTGCAAGCAGGAGGGACTGCCGCTGGAGCTGCTGGTGCATCTGATGAGCACCCGCCCCGCCGAGATCCTGGGTCTTGCCAAGGGTCAGCTGGAGCCGGGCTTCGATGCCGACTTTGTGCTGGTGGATCTGGACACCCCCTACACGGTGGAAAAGGAAAAGCTGCACTCCAAGAGCCACAACACCCCCTTTGACGGTGCACAGCTCTACGGCAAGGTGTTTGCAACCATCAAGGCCGGTAAGATCACCTATCAGGCCGAGGAGTAAGAAGAACGAAACCCTCTCAGGCGAAGCCGTCAGGCTTTGCCTGAGAGTACGGAAAGCAGTTCGCATATTACGAAAAGAAACAGTTGCCCTCAAGAGAAAAAGCTCCCCCCTTCGGGGGAGCTGGCGCGCAAGCGCCTGAGAGGGTTCTACAATACGACTTACAGGAGGACACCCAAATGACGAACATGGACAAACTGTACGAAGCTGTGGAAGCTCGCGGCCCGGTGTGCGTGGGTCTGGACACCGACTTCAGCTACCTGCCTGCCGACTTTGTGGACAGCACCCTGACCAAGGGCGAGAACATCGTGCGCTTCAACAAAAAGCTCATTGACGCCACCAAGGCTGTGGCGGGCTGCTATAAGGTGCAGATCGCTTATTATGAGTCTCTGGGTCTGGAGGGCATGAAGGCCTACGCCGACACCCTGAAGGCTGTGCGCGAGGCCGGTGTGCCGGTGATCGCGGATATCAAGCGCGGCGACATTGCCAAGACCGCCGAGATGTATGCCATGGGCCACTTCACCGGCGACTTCGAGGCCGACTTTGTGACGCTGGCTCCCTACATGGGCCTGGACTCCATCAGCCCCTATCTGCCCTACGCCGAAAAGCAGGGCAAGGGCCTGTTCGTGCTCTGCCGCACCTCCAACGGCGGTGCCAAGGACTTTGAGTACGAGAA
>OLVW01002669.1_pt1 | contig 12453 bp, 9 predicted proteins | sample 1673301 | NCBI WGS metagenome assembly OLVW01 (sample SAMEA3178941, study PRJEB25190) | human gut metagenome
CAGCCTCAAAGGTACGCACGCCGACATGCAGCGCAAAGCTGCGGGTGTCCAGCATGATGCCGGCCAAAAGTGCCTGGGCCTCCAGCGGGGTGATGTTGTTTTCCTTCGGCATGAACTGCAGAAGCTCACACACCAGCTCGCTGGCGCTGGACGCATAGGGCTCATGGTAGATCAGCGTCGGGTTGTCAATGTGGCCCACCGCCATGCGGTGATGGTCGATGACGACGACGCGCTTGCACTTTTCGTAGATCTGCTGGCTTTCCAGCAGGCGCTTCTGGTAGGTGTCGACGACGATCAGCAGCGTATTCGGCGTGATGACGTCGAGCGTCTGATCGGGTGCGATAAAGTCGTGGCCCTCGCCTGCATCAAGAAAAGTCTTGAGCAGCGGCCCTGCGAGCGTAGCCTCGCTGTTGATGGCGATGACCGCTGGCACATCGCACATTTTGCAGATGCGCAGCACGCCGATGGCGGAGCCGACGGCGTCGAGGTCACTCATGCGGTGCCCCATGATGATGACGCTGTCGCTGCGCTTGATGAGGTCGCACAGCGCGTTGGCAATAATGCGGCTGCGGACGTGGCTGCGCTTCTCGACGCCGTGGGAGATACCGCCGTAGAACTCAAAGCCGTCAACGGTCTTAACGGCGGCCTGGTCGCCGCCGCGGCCCAGAGCAATGTCGATGCTCTCGCGTGCCATCTGGTGGCATTCCTGCAGGGTCTTTCCGCCGTGGCCGACACCGATGGACAGCGTGGTCAGCCCGCCGGGATGCAGCGCACGGACCTTATCGAGGATGTCAAAGCGCTCCGCCAGCATCCAGCGGACGTCACGCTCCTCCACCACTGCGATGTAGCGGCTGTTCGTGACCTTGCGCAAAAAGCCGGTGCTGCGCCCGATGTATTTCTCCAGCAGACTGTTGATAGCCTCCAGCTCCTTGGCCTGCTCACTGTCCTTCATATCGTCAAACAGCTCGTCATAGCTGTCGATGACGATGATGAGACAGGCCGGGCGGCTCTCGTTGTACTCGTCGAGTGTTTCTTTATAAAGCGTATCATTGATGAGATACACAAGGCTGGCCCCGCGGCTGCCCTTGGCTGAGCCTGCATAGGCCGTAAAGCGGCGCTCCCCCACTTTCAGGTCCTGCCCGTGCGGGCGGGAGCAGACAGCCAGATCCAGCTCCGGCAGAACGCGATTCACCGGGCGGGTCACCGCGTCGTAATCGTTCAGCACATCCTGCCTGAAATACTGGTTGTACCACAAAATGCGCCCGTCGTTGACAAGCACCGCGGGGATGGGCAGATTTGCCAGGCTGTACTGGATACGGCTGTTCTCAAAATCGGTGCTGCAAAGCTGCCTGGCCAGAAACGCGCGCAGGCGGCGGCGCTGGTAGAGCACTACACAGAGCGCGATCAGTACCAGCACCGCAGGCACGGCCAGCAGGGCAGGCTGCGTCAGGGCCACCGGCACGACCATCGCGGCGATGGGGACCAGCAGCAACAGCAGCAGAGCGGCAATATCCAATCCATCCTTGTGTTTCATCGTACACTCCCCTGTTCAGGAAAACAATTACACTTCCAGCAGAATTGGCAGGATCATGGGGCTGCGCTTGGTGCGGCGGTAGATATAGCTCGACAGCGCCTCGCGCACGCGGGCTTTGACGCTGGCCCAGTCGTGCAGGTTGTCGGCCAGGCTGCGGTCCAGGGCCATCTCCACCTGGGTGCGTGCTCCCTCCATCAGCTCCTCGCTCTCACGCACGTAGACAAAGCCGCGGCTGACGAGATCGGGACCGGAGAGAACCTGTCCGTTGCTGGCGGCGGTCACAATGATGATGCCGTCCTCCGACAGGTGGTGGCGGTCCCGCAGGACCACGTTGCCTACATCGCCGACGCCGTAGCCATCGACCATCACAGCGCCCGCCGTAACAGTGTTCTCAACGGTCATGCCATCCGCGGAAAGGCGGATGTTCTGGCCGTTCTCGGCGATATAGATATTCTGCTTCGGGATATAGCCCAGATGCTCCGCGGTCTCGGCGTGGCGCTTGAGCTGCTTGAACTCACCGTGCACGGGCAGGAAGAACTGCGGGTGGGCCAGCGTCAGCATGAGCTTCTGCTCCTCCTGGCAGGCATGGCCGGACACATGGGTGTCGTACATATTTTCGTAGATGACCTCGGCCCCGAGAGTCAGCAGGCCGTTGACGACCTTGGTGACGGTCTTTTCATTGCCGGGGATCGGGCGGGCCGAGATAATGATGAAGTCATTGGGGCCGACGCGCACCTGACGGTGGCTGGCCTGCGCCATGCGGGACAGCGCGCTCAGCGGCTCGCCCTGGCTGCCGGTGGTGATGAGCACGACCTTCTCCGGCGGGTACTTGTTGATTTCGTCAATCGTGATAAGCACATTATCCGGCGCGTGCAGGTAGCCCAGCTCGCGGGCCATCTCGGTGTTGGAGACCATGCTGCGCCCGCTGACGGCGACCTTGCGGCCCGACTCAATCGCCAGGTCGATGATCTGCTGCACGCGGTAGATGTTGGAGGCAAAGGTCGCAATGATAATGCGCTTATTGCGGGCGCGGGCAAACAGGCTGCGCACACCGGCGGCCACCTTCTGCTCGGTAGCGGTAAAGCCCGGGCGCTCTGCGTTGGTGGAGTCGCTCAGCAAAGCAAGCACGCCGCGCTGCCCGTACTCGGACAGGGTGGACAGGTCGGTCACGCCGCAGGCCAGCGGGGTGTAGTCGATCTTAAAGTCGCCGGTCTGGATGATGGTACCGGCGGGGCTGTCGATAGCAAAAGCCACGGCATCCGGGATGGAGTGGTTGACATGGATAGGCTCCACGGTAAAGCAGCCCAGCTTGATCTTCTGACGGGGCACGATCTCCACAAACTTGGTCTTGCCGGCAAGGCCGAACTCCTCCAGCTTGTTCTTGATCAGGCCGCAGGTCAGACGGGTGCCATACACCGGCAGGCTGATCTTTTGCAGCAGATAGGGAATGCTGCCAATGTGGTCCTCGTGGCCGTGGGTGATGAGCAGACCCTTGATTTTGTCCTTGTTCTGCACCACAAAGGTGAAGTCCGGGATGACCATGTCTACGCCGAACATCTCGCTGTCCGGGAACACCAGACCGCAGTCCACGATGATCATATCACCGTTGCACTCGTAGACGGTCATGTTCTTGCCGACCTCGCCCAGACCGCCCAGCGGGTAGATATGGATGGGGGTCGCTGCCTCCTTGGGCTGCTGCGCACGGCGCGGGCGGCGGTTATAGTAGGGGCGGCGGGTGGTGGGACGGGCACGCTTTTCCCCTGCGGGAGCAGTGCCGTTTGCGGCGGCTGCCTTGGGCGCTGCCGGAGCTTTTGCGCGGGATGCGGGGTTATTTTCTTTTGTTTGAGCCATTCTTTACCTCCAGATTCAATTGCAAGCCAAGCCGCGCCCCGCCGGGGAGAGCAGCCGCATCTTGCACAGGGGAAGCACCTGAAACTGCATCGGCTTCCGGTTGATGCATCGTATAGAATTTATCGTTCAGCGTGCTTTTTGCAGCAGCGCTGTTGGTTCCGCAAGAGATTCTTGGCCATGTAAGTCCATCTGTTCGATGCGACTGTGGCGTTTCTGCCGGAACAGCCGGGCGCACGCCTTTGGTGCACCCCTATACGCATTTTGTTACGCTAAGTATAGTATCTCGCACCGGTTTTGTCAATTCCAAGGTTTGGCAAAACTGGGCCGGCGTATACATTGGCTCTTGACATCCCGGGCAAAATAGCGCTAAATAAAGGTATTCTATTCTATAAGGAGAACCCCATGAAACAGGTAGAGGTGTACACAGACGGCGCTTGCAGCGGCAATCCCGGCCCGGGCGGCTGGGGTGCGGTGCTGCGCTACCGCTTTGACGGCAAGGTGTACGAAAAGGAACTGAGCGGCGGCGACGCCAGCACCACCAACAACCGCATGGAGCTGACGGCCTTTATCGAGGCGCTGCGCCAGCTCAAGGAGCCCTGCGAGGTGCGGCTGTGCTCCGACAGCCAGTACGTCATCAACGGGCTGGAAAAGGGCTGGGCCAAGGGCTGGAAGCGCCGGGGCTGGAAAAAAGCCGACGGCTCCCCTGCCCTGAATCCGGACTTATGGGCACAGGCACTGGAGCAGGAGGCACGGCATAAAATCACCTATGTCTGGGTAAAGGGCCATGCAGGCCACCCTGAAAACGAACGCTGCGACCAGCTGGCCGTAGCACAAAGCAAAGCACATGGCGGGAGGCAAGGAACATGAGCGACGCATTTTTGCCCGGCAACGGGTTCGACACCTACGAAACACAGGACAAAGTGCTTGTCAGCATGGACGGCACCGTGGATTGCGGCGTTGCGGTGCGCATTTTGCAGCAGCAGGGCTTCGGCGTGGCCGGAGCTGTGGTGCAGCTGGCCGCTGACCAGAGCGCTTGGGCCGCAGCCGCACGGCAGGCTGCCGAGGCTCTTGGCATCGAGTGCATCGTACTGAAGGCAGAAGCACTGGCAGACCAGCCCGCCGAGGTGCTGGGCAGCGGCAACGATGCACGTTTTGCCGCCCTGCTGACCGCTGCCGACAAGCTGGGCATCCAGTACATTGCCACCGGGCATCACGCCCGGGTAGAGCTGGGCAGCGATGGTGTGCACACCGTCTGCCCCGCCGTGGATGCTGCACTGGACGAAAGCGCCGCACTGGCGGCGCTGCCGCAGGACACCCTTGCCCGGCTGCTGCTGCCCTTGGGCGATTTTACCGCCGCCGACGTGCAGGAGATGGCACAGGATTTTAAAGTGAACGGAACGGTCTGAGCCAACCGCTTTCTACGCAAAAAGAAGCGCCGCATCTGTACGATGCAGCGCTTCTTTTTTGCACATCTTAGTTTTGCGGGTGCACGATATCGCGCCAGTCCAGATCTCCGCGCTCAAGTCCGTGGATCAGTACCTCAGCAGTAGCGATGTTGGTGGCCATGGGGATGTTGTGCACATCGCACAGGCGCAGCAGGGTCATCTCGTTCGGCTCGCTGGGCTTTGCATTGATGGGGTCGCGGAAGAACAGCAGCAAATCGATCTCGTTGCAGGCAATGCGGGACGCGATCTGCTGGTCGCCGCCCTGCACACCGGCCAGAAAACGCTGTACCTGCAGGCCGGTGGCCTCGGAAATCAGTTTGCCGGTCGTGCCGGTCGCCACCAATTTATGCTGGCTCAGAATACGGCAGTATGCCGTGCAGAACTGAACCATCAGCTCCTTTTTGGAGTCATGCGCGATCAGGGCAATCGTCATCTGTAGATCTCTCCTCTATTGAAACATTTATATATAAAACGCTTGATAAATTTCCTTTGTTATACATGATATCACAAACGCAACTCATTTACAACAGGTTTTTGGACACAATATTCAAATTTTCGTTCAAATTCAGCACTTTGCACGCAGCTGCGCTTTACTGCGCAAGCATTGCATCGTTGTTTTCTTCCTCTGTCACCCCTGCGGGCGCGGTCGTCTGCTGCGGTTCTGCGGCGGCTGCATCGGTCTGTGCATCATTCGCAGCATCCGGGGCGGTCTGGGCAGCGGTATCCGATGCTGCGGCATCCTCCTGCACCACGGTGCGCGGATCCACATAGGGGTCCACCTCCAGCGTGCCGTCCTTCATGGCAAAGTAGGCGTTGGCGATATCCACCACCAGATCACCGGTGCGGGCACCGTAGCCGCCGTACTCCACCGTGATGCCGATGGCGATCTCCGGGTCGTCTGCCGGGAGATAGGCGATCATCATGGCGTTCAGGTAGTGCTTGCCCGACGCATAGGTCTCGCTGCGCTGGGGTGTGCCGGTCTTGCAGGCGATGGCAATGGGGTAGCTGGAGATCTTGCCGCTGATGGTGCTGGGCACCAGTGTCATGCCCTGCCGCACCAGATCAAAGGTGTTGCCGTTGCCCTCGATGATATCCATCACCTCCGGCTGGGTCTCACTGAGCACCTCGCCGGTGTTGGTATCCAGAATGGCCTTGACAAAGTGGGTGCGGTAGCGCACGCCGTTGTTGGCCAGTGTGGCGGCGTAGGTAGCCAGCTGGATGGGGCTTACCACCGTGTTGCCCTGCCCGATGGCGGCCTGAATATCCAGCGATGAGGTGTAGTTTTTATCCGTCTTTTTGGTCAGGCGTCCCACAGCCTCGTTGACCTCCACGCCGGTGCGCTGCCCAAGACCCAGCTTGTAGGCGTAGGCATCGTAGACGTCACTGGTCAGGCGGCGGCCCACATCGTAGAAGAAGATGTTGCAGCTCCACTTGATGGCGGTGACCACATCAATGTTGCCGCTGTGGCCGTGGCGGGTGCAGCGGGGGTGGTAATCCTTATAATAGGTGTACACGCCGGTGCAGTTGACGGTGGAGTACTGGTTGATCAGGCCGCTGTCCAGCGCCGCCACTGCCACAGCAGGTTTAAAAGTGGAGCCGGGAGTGTACAGGCCTTGCAGCGCCCGGTTGAACAGGGGCAGACTGGGGTCAGCGCTGTACTCGGAATAGTTGGTGGCATACAGGTTCTGATCAAAGCTGGGATAGTTCGCAGCCGCCAGCACGCTGCCGTCCTTCACATCCAGCACCACCGCAGCACCGGCAGCGGCTTTCATATCGCCGGTGTTGTACACCCGGTTGATCATATCGATGTTATTGGCAAGGGCCTTGTCTACCGCCCGCTGAAAGTCGCTGTTGATGGTCAACTGCACAGTATGCCCCGGCTCCGGCACAGTGGTGATCTTGGTATCCACGATCACGCCGTCCGAATTGCGGGTGATAGTCTCCACACCGTCCTTGCCGCGCAGCTCGTCCTCGTACACGGATTCAAGGCCGGAGATGCCGATCACATCGTTCATGTTGTAGCCTTTTTCCTTGAGCGGATAGGTCACCTGACCGTTTTCGTCGGTCACCTTCCACTTTTCGGCGGTGATCTTGCCCACACGCCCCAGCACAGCGGGGAGGATATCTCCCTGTTCGTAGCTGCGGGTGCTGGTTTCCACGATCTCCACGCCCGGCAAAGTGAGGGAATGTTCCTTGATGGCAGCAACTGTCACCTGACTGACGTTTTCTGCCATGATGAAGTTGTTCACGTTGGAAAAGGCCTGCCGGTCCATCTCATAATGGATGCCCGCCAGCACCCGCTGCCACGGCAGAGAAAAGCTTTCCAGATGGTTCTTCTCCACCAGCATCTCCATCACATCGTTGGCGGTGGCATACTGCTGCAAGCCCAGCGTCTCCTTCATGTCTGCCAGCGTTTTCTGGTCGCTGGTGCTGTCGGCGCTGTCCGTAAAGGTATAGTTGCCGGCGGCGTCCGGCTCGCTGATGAGCAGGGTGTCCAGCCATTTTTCATCGTTCTGGCGCAAAAGCTCCACGATCTGCTGCAGCATGGTGTCCAGATCCTGATCCCCCATCTGCAGCTTGTTCAACACCACGTTATAGCCGGTGCTGGTGGTGGCAATGCGCTTGCCGGTGCTGTCCACGATATTGCCGCGCGCAGCGGTGACCGTGAACTTATAATCCGTGGTGGTGGTGGCTTTTGCCTTGAAGTCGTCCCCGTTGACCAGCTGCAAAAAGATCAGCCGGAAGGTATACAGCCCCATGATGATACAGGCCACTGCAATGAGCAGCAGCATCCGCCGCACCACGACCTTGCGTTCATTTTCGTTCATCTGGTTCTCCTTTTACGGGTTAGACCACACCGTTGTCGATCCCAAACCCGTCATGGATGCGCTGCACCAGCCAGAAGGCCAGCAGCGCCGCCGGGATGGTCAGCACTGCACTGGGCAGTACAAAGGCAATGTACCGCAGCGCAGCGCCGGCATAGCCCGGCATATAATAGAAAAACAGCCAATCCAGCGAGAGCACCAGCAGCGCTGTTGCGGTGCTTACTGCGGCAAAGTTGCCAAAGTTCACCTGTAAATACAGCTGCACCAGCACCGATACCCCAAAGCAGAGCAGCAGCAGTTCCAGCGCCAGCATACCCACCGTGCGCCCGGCGGCGTAGTCCCACAAAAGACCGCCTACCGTGCCAAACAGCGCCCCGGCAAACTCTCCCTCAAATACTGCCACCGCCAAACACAGCGGCAGCACCAGCAGCGGCTTTGCCTGCCCCAGCTGAAACAGCCCGGGCGTAGTCTGCAAAGCGGCGCACACAAACAGCGCCAGCACATAGCAGCCCCACTTCAGCAGCTGGCTGCGGCTGCGCTTGCGGCGAGATTCCATAGCAGTGTGCCCTCCTTAGTACGCAGTAATGATAAAAACGTGCTTGGCGGTGCGGGGGTCGACACCGGGGCGCACCACCGCAATGGAGGATTTGCCGCTGGCCTCCGGCACCACATCCTGCACCGTACCCACCAGAAGATCCGGCGGGAACACCCCGCCCAGACCGGTGGTGATGATCTGATCGCCCGCGCGGGTCTCGGTGCTGCGCTCCAGATTGGTCAGGGTGCACAGGCCATCCGCCGCATAGGTGGTATTGCCGTTCAGGATGCCGTTTTCCCGGGTACGGGAAACAACGCCCGCCGCGTTGAAGCTGGGGTGCAGGATGGTCATTACCTTGCAGCTGGTCGGGCCGGCTTCCACCACCATGCCCAGCAGATAGCCACGGTCGCTGATAACAGCATTGTTCACCGCCACACCGTCTGCGGTGCCCTTGTCCAGCGTGAAGCCGCCGAACTCGTCCAGCGGGTCGCGGCCGATGACAAAGCCGGACACATAGGTGGCATTGCTATTCTTTTTCTGAATGTTCGCCAGCGCCTTGTAGGCATCGTTCTCGGCCTTGATGCGGTCGTAGTCCACCATCTGCTGGCGCAGCTCGGCGTTTTCCGCTTCCAGCTGCTCATTCTGCTCCATGACTTCATCGATGCTGGTGTATTTTTCCCACACCGCACCCACGCCGCCGCTGACCACAGCCGCCGCCTTCTGGAAAGGGGTCAGGATCACGCCCAGCAGCTCCTGCGGGGCAGCGGTCAGGCGGCCGTTGGCACCGGCGTAGGCCATGATGCCCACCAGAAATACTGCCACGGCCACAAGGATCTTGAATTTCCAAGTATCAAAAAAATCTTTCAAAGGGTCCTTCCCTCCTGTCGGGATGCCCACGTCCTACCGCAGGCCTTTGCATGAAAAAAGCGCGGACAGCCGTGCCATCCGCGCAAGATGCAGTGTTTGCAGCGGAAAAACGCACAGCTGCTGTGTCTGAAACTTTTCCGCATTTAAAGCAGTACTCTCCGCAGAGAGCCACTCTTACATATGTCCTCCATCGGTGTCCAGCACATCATGCAGCACATCCACATGATCCAGCACCGCACCGGCACCCTTGGCCACGCAATCCAGCGGGTCATCCGCAATATGGACGTCAATGCCAGTCTCACTCTGGATCAGCTGATCCAGACCGCGCAGCAGAGCGCCGCCGCCAGTCAGGGTGATGCCGCGGTCGATGATATCTGCGCTCAGTTCCGGCGGGGTGCGCTCCAGCGTCTCCTTGATGGCAGTGGTGATCTTGACCAGACACTCCAGCAGCGCGCCACGCACATCCTCAGAGTGCACCACGATGTTCTTGGGCAGGCCGTCCACAAGGTTGCGGCCCTTGATCTCCATGGTCAGCTCCGGGTCCAGCGCATAGGCGGAGCCGATCTCGATCTTGATCTGCTCGGCGGTGCGCTCACCGATGAGCAGGTTGTACTTGCGCTTAATGAAAGCAATGATGGCCTGATCGAACATATCACCGGCCATGCGTACGCTGCGGGAGGCCACAATGCCGCCCAGAGAGATGACAGCGATCTCCGCCGTGCCGCCGCCGATATCCACGATCATGCTGCCGGTGGGCTCGCTGATGGGCAGGCCTGCACCGATGGCAGCAGCCATGGGCTCTTCAATGACAGACACCTGACGGGCACCGGCCTTCAGGGTAGCCTCGCGCACTGCGCGGCGCTCCACTTCGGTAACACCGGAGGGAATGCAGATGACCACCCGGGGACGGGAGAACATGCTGTTGCCGCAGGCCTTTTTGAGGAAGTTCTCCAGCATATTTGCGGTGATGTCGAAATCAGCGATGACGCCGTCCTTCAGGGGACGAACTGCCACGATGCTGCCGGGGGTACGGCCGATGACAGCCTTTGCCTCGCCGCCCACGCAGCGCACTTCGTCGGTCTTGGTGTCCACCGCCACGACCGAGGGCTCACGCATGATGATGCCCTTGCCCTTCATGTAGACCAGAGTATTGGCAGTACCCAGATCAATGCCAACGTCCTTTGACAGAAAACTCATTGTTCCAATTCTCCTTACGATCGTTCCTTAATCTATCCCAGAATGCCGGACAGTCTGCGGTAAACAGACCCTCCTGCGCAGAATAACACGGTTCTATTATAGCCGCAAGGCAATGATTTCTCAAGCGTTTGCGCAAGTTTTCTTCGTTTTTTCCAGTTTTATCACACAAAATGTGCCAGCAGCTGTACGGTGCGGCTCACCGGCAGACCCATGATGGTGTAGTAGTCGCCCTCAATACGGTCCAGCCAGAGGGCCGCCCGTCCCTGAATGGCATAGGCACCGGCTTTATCGTAGGGTTCGGCGGTGGAAGCGTAGAAGTCGATCTCCTCTTCACCCAGCGGGAAGAAGGTAACGCGGCAGCTGTCCACAAAGCTTTCAGTGCGCGCACCGTCCGAGATGCACACGCCGGTGTGCACCTCGTGGGTGGCACCGGAAAGGGCGCGCAGCATCCGCTTTGCGTCCTCTTCGCTGTGTGGCTTGCCGAACACCTCGCCGTTCACATCCACCACCGTATCACAGCCGATGACCACAGCGCCCGGGTGCTGGGCCGAAACAGCAAGGCACTTGCCCCGGGCCAGCTGTTCCACCAGATGGGCAGGCGTAGCGGCCTGCACCGCACTTTCGTCAAAGTCACTGACGCAGACGGTGAAATTGGTGGTATATAAGGAGAGCAGCTCCCGCCTGCGCGGGCTGCCGGAAGCTAAAATCAAATTCATAGGATTCATCTTTCTTTTCAACATCCTCGCCCTCTCAGTCAAAACCTTGCGGTTTTGCCAGCTCCCCCAAAGTGGGAGCCTTTGGCAGTTCACGCGAAGTTCACGATTTTGCCAAGGGCCCTCCCTTTGGGAGAGCTGGACGCGAAGCGGCCTGAGCGGGCAAGCCAGTTTTATTATTTACCCGTCGAACCAAAGCCGCCCTCGCCGCGCTGGGTATCGCCCAGCTCTTCGGCAGGCACAAAGGCAGCGGTGTACACCGGTGCGATGCACAGCTGGGCCACACGCTCACCGGGCTGAATGGTGTAGGCTTCCCTGCCCAGATTGACCATGGGCACCTTCAGCTCGCCGCGGTAATCGCTGTCCACCACACCCACGCCGTTGGCCATGCACAGGCCGTGCTTGATGGAAAGGCCGCTGCGGGCGTACACCAGTGCCACGCTGTGGGGGCCGGGCAGCTCGATGGCAAGGCCGGTGGGCACCAGTGCCCGCTCCATGGGGGCAAGGGTGAGCGGCGCGTCCAGTACGGCGCACAGGTCGGCTGCAGCAGAGCCGGGGGTTGCGTAAGAGGGCACCTTGGCACGGGTGTCCAATACCTTATATTTTACTGTGATGGGTTCCATAGTATACCTCGTTTTGATTTTATAGCGACTCCTTCAGTCTCGCATACGCTCGACAGCTCCCTCAGGGAGGTGGCATTGCGTCAGCAATGATGGAAGGAGTTTCAGTTCGTACCTTTAAAATACAACCCACGGGTAAAATCACCTTCAAAGGGTGCATGGGTGCGGATCATCTCCAGAATTTTGGCCGCTTCCTCCCGGCTTTCCAGCGTGAAGTAAGCCACACCGTAGTCCACCGTCAAAGCGCCCGGCTTATCCCCCATATAAATAGGTACAGGGTTATAGATGGTGCGCACACCAAGGCCGCACCGCACTGGGAACTTCTTGGCCTTGCGGTCGGTCAGCACGCCGGTCTTGTCGCAGTGGGCGCAGTCGTGGATGTTCTGCAGCGGACAGGCACGGGTGATCATCAGCGGCATATGGCCGTACACCAGCACGCCGGTGGGCACCGGCCTGCCGTTATGGGTGGGCGCAATGGTGCTGATGTCGCTGTCCTTCACCTCGGGCAGGATGAGCATGGAGCCAAGGCCGTTGTCCGCGTAGAACTGCGCGGCCAGCTGGTTCGTGATGTTCAGGCCAAAGCTGCCGCTCATGGGCAGGCCCCGGCACAGGCGCAGGTGGGCGATATTGCTCACCTCATAGCCTGCAAAACCGGAGTCCTGCGTGGCCGCGATGCGGCGGGCGGTATCCTCTTCCAGCTTGCCAAACATGACCCGGGGCAGCTCCAAAAGGGTCTTTGCCCGCCATTCCCGGGGCACGCGGTCGGCCTGCGCAATGGGCAGGATGAAATACTCGATGCCGTCAAGCGCCCGCTCCGGCACCTGCTCCCAGCTCTCAAACCGGGCACGCAGGGTACGGTGGGGCGG
>OLVW01002670.1_pt1 | contig 12452 bp, 6 predicted proteins | sample 1673301 | NCBI WGS metagenome assembly OLVW01 (sample SAMEA3178941, study PRJEB25190) | human gut metagenome
TGAGAACTCGCCGTCAGGATATACGAGCTTCAAAAGCCCGCCAACCATCTTCCGAACGGCAATGGTATCGCGCTGGTTGAGGTTGGTGCCTAAGCGGAAATACTTGTCCAGCGCATCGCCGTACTGCTCCTTACGCAGCTCCCGGATGAACTCTGCCAAATAATCTGTAATAAAGCCATAGTCATCCGTAAAATGCTCCGGACGGAATTTCGGGATTTCCCAACCGGGCAGATAGCAGTGAATCCGGTCGAGAAAGGCCGTATCAGTACCCATCTCAGGAGGAAAAGGATCAAAGAGGCTGGATGTTTTCAGAAGCACATCCACGCTCTGATTGATGTTGCCCACAAAGACCATCGACGCGCTTGCGGCCTTTTCCTCTTTCCCACGGGCAAAAGACCCTGATGCCATGTAGTCCTTCATGATCTGGATGCCGTCTTTATCCTTGAATCTGATACCGGCAACCTCGTCAAAGGCAACGCAATCCCACAAGCCCACCAGTCCGACTGTTTTGCGTCCCATGTTGTAAAACAGATTGGCCACCGTGGTCTGCCCGCCGGAAACCAGGATGCTGTTGGGAGAGATCTCCTTGAACAGATGGGACTTACCCGTACTCCGAGGCCCCAACTCACAAAGGTTGAAGTTATTTTCTACCAATGGCAGCATCCGGGCCAGCAAGAGCCACTTTTCCCGCTCGGTAAACTTGTCCGCCTCCATGCCGGTGGAGCGGAGCAGAATGGTGATCCACTCGTCCTTGGTAAAATGCTTCCGTCCCTGCTTGATCTCAGCCAGATCAATGTGAGGCATCTGAATGGGAGTGACCTTCCGGATTTGGATGGGAGAGTTATGCTTGTCCTCTTCGCAGAACTCATAGTCCAGCTGCACGATACACCAGATCCCACCACAGAGCAGCCGGTCATACTGTGATACATACTCTGCTGCAATCGGGATGTTCTTGATCCCAAGGTTGGAAAAGTCAGCCTCATAGCGGTCATATTTGATGTTCAGCTTGACAGTGAGCCGGTCAATCACTGTGAAACTGCCCCGTTCGCGCAGCATGGAGAGCACCTTTTGAGACTCGTCCGGACGCACGAAATTGTCGGACAGGATGCGCTTCACATTCTGAACGCCTTTCTCAATGACCTCATCATCATCCGAACTGCAGTATTGGCCAAGGAGAAACTCCAGTACATAGACGGGGACATTTGCCCCCTCTTTGATGGACTTGGTCAAATCCTTTCGGACGATCCGACCGTCAAAGTATTGCCGCAGTTTTTGGTCAATGACCATGTTGGCGTCATCTGTTTCATTGCCCAATTTCCACTCTTCCATGGTGCTTCTCCTTACAAATCAAAACCGAAATCGTCGGCCATTGCAATATCGATATGGAACTCGATCTCCTCTGGCACATCTGTCCCGTTGGTGATCACCAGCCGATAGAGTTTATTCCGGTCGTAACTGCCCGCCTTGAGGTTAAAGCGCACGCGGAACACTCGCTCAGAGGCGTTGCTGCTGGTACGGTCGGCAATGATGATTTGGCGGTCGCTGACAACCTTGTCCTCATCATCCGTCATATAAACCGTGTAAGTACAGGGCTGTACCTTATCGCTGACAGGCTGCTTTTGGAAAAAGTCCAGAGAGAAGATAAGATTCGTGATCTTCCGGCTCTCACTGAGCAGTCCTATCTGCGCATTGGAGAGCTCCACAAACTGTTTGCTGCTGGTTCTCAGGTTTTTAAAAGCGATGACCGGAACCACCATCTCCTGCAGGCTGATCCCACCATGGACATAGTTCTCGCCGCCGCCTTTGACCTTGATACGAGTGGAGTCCTGCGGAGCGTATCCCTTGACCGGTGTGCCATCCAATACCCCCGAAAGTTGAATCGGGAGCAGGTAACTGGCGGTTGTATCAGGGGCTGTCAGCCCATAGCGCCGTCCCAGTTCAAAAATCTTTCCGTCAAAAGCATCCCTGCTGAGCTTGTCACTTTCAGAAAGGGGGCTGTATGTATAAAGGAACCCGTGATCTGCTGTGATGAAAATATCGGTACCCTGCATATCGTTGACCACGATGCGGAGCAGATTGGAGAGTTCCTGAACCGTATCCGCACAGGCCTCAAATACCTTCTGCTCGGTGACGGCCTTGTCGCCGATGGCGTCAATGGTGTTGTGGTAGATATAGACCACATCTTTGCCGCTGACCAGTTCCCGGCGCTCCGCCCGTTTCATATTCAGGACATCGGTGTACTGGACGGCCACACTCTTTGGATTTGCGGCACGAAGAATCTTCTCCCGTTCCGCCGTGGAACGGGTAGGCATACCGTCCGCCAAAACCTCCATCTCCTCAGTCACCCCCAGCCGCTGAGCAGGAAGCAGCGCAGCCATGCCGAACTTGGTAATGGAGGGGAAAATCGCCTGCATGGATTCCAGCTTAGCCGTTCCCTTGGTGGAGCGAACCAGCGTCTCGCTGAGCTCAGCGGCCACCTCATAGCGCAGGGCATCGGAGATGATGACAAAGGCACGGGTCGTTTTTCCTGCCAAGGGGCGGACATAGTGGGCATAGAAATCCCGCTGTCTGCGGATCTCCGACACATAGCCCAGAGAGGCCAGATCGTCAGAAACGGCGTTGGTCCAGCAGGAAGTCAATCCTGCCAGGAACCAGTTCTTGTAGAGTGATTCCACATACTCGGCAGCGTGTTTCAGCTTGTCCTCCACCACGGCGTTGCTGTCCTTCAGGGTATTTCCAAAGTGGAGATGGAACTGACGGTAATTGCTGTCCATCTGGTAACCCTGCTCGGTATAGAGTTTCCAGATTTCCTTCGGCTCCACAATGTGGAACCCGCCCGCGTGTTCCTGGTAGAAGTCCTGCATCCGGGCCGCATGGTAGAGGCACTCATAGTAATCAGAAAACATCTCATACCAGCCGGAGGTACGGCGGTTCTCCACCGTTTTCAGCATCAGGTCAGTTTTCACCACCTGGCCGGAGATCTCGTCATAAAACCGTTTCAGGATACTCTCATGGATAGCGGGGAAGATATCGCCCGTAAGCAGGGTTTCGATCTCCTGCTTGTCAAAGCGGGTGGGCAGCTGCAGCTCCTGCTCCACACTGCGGCAGAGCTCCAGCAGAGCGGAATGGTCCTCCCGGTTCTGCCACTCATGGACCATGCTATAGCAGTAGGCCTTGTTGGACTCCGCGAGGAACCGCTCCAGTCCCTTGAACACACTGGCGCTCATGGTCTGGGATAGGGCAGTCAGCAGCACATGAGCCGCAAAGAGACCCAGGGGATTTTCTTCTTCGTATAGGTAACCCGTGTATTTGCGGGCCAACTGCCAGAAGGCGTCGATGTTGCCGAACTTTTTGATGTTGACAATAGGCGTGTTGGATTCCTCGTCCAGCCCGTGGGAGAGCACGGAGATAAAGACCTCCTGGGCAGAGCCGCCGGGAACACCGGCCAGGACGGCCATCACATCGATGTGGAACTGGATGGGCGTCTCGTAGCTGCGGCCGATTTTTTGTAGCTTACCTTTGCGCTCCTTGTTGTCCAGGAACTTGGCATAGAGTTTGACTGTCTTGCGCATGGCGGGGCCGGAGGCCACATTTAGCTCACTCATGAGCATGGAAATATAGTCCGCACGGTACTCCTCGCTGAACAGTTCAATGTCCCGCAGCCAGTTGTCCTTGGAGTTTTCGTAGGAGAATGGGTTGTAAATGAGGAAATTGCTGGTGAGGTCGTCGTGGAGCAGCAGCTTCTTGACCTCAAAATTGTTGGAGCCGGTGAGTTTGACGACCTCCACACCCGGCAGATCCAACTCGTCCACCATGGCCGCAAATTCCCGCTCCTCGTCCTGCCAGAAGATGATGCGGCGCTGATAGAATTCCGGCAGCGGGGCGGCAAAACGCTCCTTCAAAGCATATTGAATCGATTCTATAGACATAACCCTTCTCCTATCTATGGGAATTGCTCATGCGGGGAGTATCCCAGCGGATTTAGCAGTGATTACATGCGTTTTTAACTCAGTAATCATTTTTTGCTTAATCTCTTCCCAAGTTATCGCTGGGTTTACAGCTATCTCCTGTTCGCAGCGTGCTAAGTATTTTTTCAGAACGCTACGAACATATTCTTCAAGGCTATGTAGCTCAGCTATTGAGATATTCGCCCCTGATCCTTCATGAAGAGATTCCGAGCGAAATCGATAGTAACTGAGCATCTTAGCATGAATCTGTGTTATGTCGGTTGGAGATGATCCAATTAGAATAGCGACCCTGTTGGCAAGCATTTTTTTCTTATTCTGAGCATCTTTGTCCAGCAGTGTCATTTCCAATGCTGTTGTGTATTGCTCAAATCCAGTAGGAATATCTATTTGTTCCATGCCCCACACAAATTCATCAATGCTTGTTTTGAGAAGAGAAAATGGCAATCCCTTGTAGTCAATAAGGAATTGATTGCAATCGCCCTGAGCCTGCTCGGATAGAATATATCTTCGTTGATCTACAATATTTCTGCTGCGGCTTTGAGAAATATGATTGACCTTGTTATTTATTGCTCCAAGCGTTTTATAGGTGTAGTCGAAGAAAATTTCATAAAATCCAATATTTCCCTCGTGGAATAGATGGAGCAGAGCAAATACTTTATATAGATATGCCATTTCACATTCTTTGTAAGGCTCTAACTGTTCACAGCCCATCGGACCATCAATTGGATAAACTACGCCGGGTACAATCTTTGGCTCATGAATCTGAAAAACATCGTGTTTTTTGAGGCAAATAAAAAATTCACCTTTGTTGTCTTTCAATCGTGAACCCATATAGGCTACATCCAATTTTCCACGGCCATCTGTGACTTTCTCTTTGTAGGGCATCTCATCCCAATACACCTTTTCAAATGAATATCCATGTCCAATGTTCAAGCCAAGGACGCTTTCATCACAATACATGATGATTCCTGAAATATCGACGGAAACATCGATCATGGCGATATCCTCCTTTACTTGATTTTTGCCAGCACATCGCCGAATTTGGCGTAGTTCACTTTTACCCCATCGTCCAGGTCGAGTTCAATATTCTGGTCGGCCAGGTGGTGGATTTTTTCCTCGTAGGTCTGCAGCTCCCGGCTCTGGTCCTGGAGCTTTTTTTGCTGCTTGGTGAGGCGGACCTTGTCCGCGCCGGAGGCGTGCTCCAGGGCGTCAGCCAGGTGGGAAAGTTGGGTGCGGTAGCGCTCCTGCTGCTCGTGGACATAGTCGGTGCGCATCCGGGCCAACAGGTCCCGCTGGTAGCGGTGGAGGTAGATGAGGGCCTTGAAGCCGTTTTTCTTGCCGCTGTCAAAGAGCCAGTAGATGGGCCGCTTCTGATAGGTCTTGCAGTGGTCGGCAAAGAAGTCGTTGATGAAGTAAGAACGGATAACCTCCCGGGGTGTGCCTTTTCCGCCCAGGGCGTCGGCGATGAATTTCAGGTTCTCCTCCAGGGTGTCCTCGCCATAGACCACCCGGACAAAGTCCACGAACTTTCCGGTGAGGTCGTCCTCAAAGTAGTCGTCGTCGCAGATGGGGAGGATGTTGTCGGCGTCCGGGATGATGGTCTGATACTTGGAGGAGTCCCACTCCCCGCCGGCATAGGCCAGCCCCTCCACATCCAGGGAGTAGCGGCCAAAGAGGCAGCCCACGGCGTAGGAGATGAGGGAGACGATCTCGTCCCGGAGGGTGCGGACATAATTGCTGCCCTTCATGGACTCGGGGACATCGTCCTTGGTATTGAAAATTCTATGTACTGTGACATCCTTATCGGCCACCTCGGGGGTGAGCTCGTCCTGGAGGCCGTAGATGTCGATGAAAATACGGTTCAGCTCCTCCTCGTTGGCTTTGAGCTGCTGAAACCGGGCTTCACATTCCGCCTGCCAGGCGGTGAATTTATCAGAAATCAGCTTTCCCATGGGTCATTCCTCTTTCGTATTTTGTCCGCAATTCCCGCAGGACCTGCTGGTAGCTGGCCTGGCCGCTGGCGATGCGGTCCAGGTTGCTGCGGGTGGCTTTGCTGATGGTCATGCCCTCTGCGGCAAAGGTACCGGACACATTGCGCAGATTGCGCTTGTGCTGGGCAGAGGTGGAACGGTTAAATTTTACACCCATGATTTCCCTCCTCGTTTGCCTTGAGCTGCTGGAACCGGGCTTCACATTCTGCCTGCCAGGCGGTGGATTTATTTGAGATTAGTCGTCCCATTGGTCAACCTCTCTTTTTATCAAATTTTGCCTATTGAGTGTTTGTTGGCACTCATATACATTATTGTATGGAGATATAGCGCCGATGGCAGAACACCATTCCGCAATGCAATTCTGCTTATTTCACGGAACTTTCGTTGCTGTTCCGGCTCATCTTTAGGTGCTCCACCTTCTTTTTGCATCGTCAATTCACCCATCACAACTTCGCACAATTCTTGAGCCTTAAACTGTGGAATTGAATTGGCGCTCGCAATAATATCCTCATTAGAAACTTTATCTCCGGACATTAGATTAAATAACTCGAAAAATTTCTCCGCTTCTTTTAAATCCGGAATAGGATACCTGCAATTATACTGCTTAGGTAAAGCCTTTAGCACCTTCCATAACTCTCGCGCACTTCTATATTCAACTTTTTGGTGAACCGGAATTTTCTTTTTTGTTTCGCTATCAGAGTAGTAGAAGAAAACCACCTTTCCAATGTTGCTCTTGTCAATCAGTTTAAAAATATGGGCATCATTGTTGGGGGACATCCCTATAATGTGAAGTTCACCTGTTAAACCTTCAAACTCATCAAAATGATAATTACAACCAAAGGCCAATTCAGGATGTTGTTGATGCACTCGTATCAAATCTTCTATCGGAGCCGGAAAAAACTTTGAAGGAATACCGCTCTCCTCTAAAGCTCTAAGTCCTTTCTTACCCAGCTCAAACGCATGGGCAATTTTATATTTATGCTCTCCAGCATAGTCAAACAGTGCATCGCAAAAACAGTGTTCAAATCCTGCCGGGATTTCTATCTTTTCTCCCCTTTGCTGCCGTATGTATCCAAGAAGTGTATGGGAATCCTCGCTATTTGCAAGTGTACGAAAATCTCCATGTAAGTGAAATACGGATTTCTTTATCAAGTCCTCAATATTGTTATCGTAGTTCAGCGTGAAGATTTTGTTGTACTGCAGCAACCATTTCTTCACAGGGGATTTTATACACTGATACAAATTTTGAATATCTCCGTCGTTGTAGATTGAATCAAGCATCAACCGTTCAAACCCCTGTTTGGCAGATTGCCAATTGTCAGAGATATCATGTGTTTTCAAAAACCAGACATGAAGAATAAATAGCCAATCCTCGAGTCCGACCTCATAATAATGCTTCAGTTGCCAATCATATCGAGCCTTGAAATCTTCAAGAATTGGTTTTTCTTCATCATGGATTAAGTCATCATATTTTCCGTCAGTAATTTCATTTGCAAATTTAGCAAAGCCAACGAAAATATTTGCGATTTGCTCCCCTGTGATCTCGCCGTTAAAAAGAGGATCATATTTGTTGGCCCGCGCATTGAACATAATCCGTTTAATAATATAGTCATTGGTATAGGCTCGGCCGCCAAAATTGATATTAAATCCATTGCCAATCAAAATAGATTTTTCTCTATTTGCCATTTTCCACCTCACACCAGCGGATGCCGCTTGAAATCCCAAGAGGTTTCGCAGGAATCCCAGTCTTGTTTTGATATCTGAATGTTTTGATTTACTCGGTTATTTACTTCTTGTTTTCTATCAATTAGTAACGGAAGGTTTTTGATATTTCCTGCTTGATAGTTAAGTGTCGGGTTAAGGATTTTGAGAATCTCAAAACAAACGCAAGAAGCCAAGAAACCCAGAGTAAAAAAGTTATCATTCCTGGAAAAAAGGGTGGAACCTGCTACATCAAAGAAGCATCCTGTTGGCAAATAACGAATACCAAATTTAGAAGAACTAATAAAAGACCATGTTAGTCCTTCCTTACAGTAAAAATCATGTGCTCCATTTTCTCTATGCCCACTCATTGTGTCCATGTAGCGGCGGCCCTCTACATCAAACCAGAGAACTTCTTGAAGGTTTCCAAACCAAAGTCTAAATTCTCCACCTTTGTTATACGGAAAGTATCGTCCAGGACTCGTTTCCAAATCATCTACAGATTTTAGTGAGAAATCAATCTTACTATAAAACACTTCCCACCATTCACGAACAAAGATCTCATTTTTTCCGGTGCCCATGCCAATTTTAACATCGGCAGTATCTCCAATGAGTCCTCCTTTTTCATAGGATTCAAGTATTTTCGCACTTGCCCAATAAGCAATCGGCGAACCAGGAATTTTGGAGAAGTTGACCTGCTCCGCTGAATAGCGGTTTTCACCTGCAAGAAACATATCCTCCTTGCCCTGCTGGGTAGTGGGCTCCACCAAGCGGCAATAGGTTCCTTCATATCCTCTGGTGGATCTGCGCAGCACAAAACTGGGGGTCTGCACCACCTCGCCGCCGATCTCCTCAAAAGCCCTGGCTCCCAGGTGGGCCATGTTCACAATGTCTGCCGACTGGAGCAGTTTTGTCCGCAGTTTTTCAAAGCTGCTGAGAAACATCCAGCTGTGTTGGGTGATCATGGCCTGATAGCCGTCCTGCCTTGAAAACCGTCCGCACCGCTCGATAAAGGCGGCAAACAGGTCGCCCTTGCTGTCCGGATAGTTGTCCTTGATATACTTGTTCAGGGCGGCGTCTCCGTTGCTCACCGCCATATAGGGCGGATTAGTGACCACCACATCATACTGCCTTGCAAGCAGCGAGCGGAAGTTCCAGTTATTTAGTTTGTCCCCATAGTTCCCATCAAACAGGGTAAGTTCGTCGGGCTGCTCCGGTTTGGACTCCAACTCGTCCACGATAAGCAGGGAACCAAACTCCTGCCCCTCGGCATAGGTACCGGGGTGGTACAGGTTGGGCTGGATGCCATGGGTGAGGAACCGCCGGTCATACTGCCGGGCTTTCATCATCACAGCAAAATAGGCCAGCTGGGCTGCCCGGCGGTCAATGTCCAGGCCGTAGAGATTCTTCTGGACAATGGATGCGGCGGCGTCCCGCTGGCTCCAACCCTCGCTCTCATAGATCTGCATGAGCACATCAAAGGCATAGACCAAAATGTGGCCGCTGCCCATGCAGGGGTCAATGAGGGTGATGTCCTCGGGCCGGAGGGTCTGCCGCTGGGCGCGCAGCACCACCAGTTTGGCTTCCACCTCCGGCTCCTGCTCCGCTTCATCCAGATAGTACTTCCAGCTCTCCCGCAGGGCCTGGTTGGGGTGGCCCTCCAGCCACAGCCGCCCCAGGGAGTTTTCCACCATGTAGCGCACGATCCAGTCGGGGGTAAAAAGCTGGGTGGCGGAGGGGATGCGCTCCTTGGTGACCTTTACATTCTTTTTCAGCAGGTCAAAGGTCTCGGCTTTCAGTTCGGTGTTGTAATACTGATACAGCCACCCGATGATCTGCACCTGGTCGGTCCAGTCCTCCTCGGGGATGTCGGCCACCATGCGGCCAAGGACGCTGTCCGGACGGAGAATGTTATTGGGGAAGAGCAGCTCGGTATAGCCGCCCATGTGCTCAAACATCCTGGGCAGGCCCTCATTGAGGGCGTTGCACTGGGTGAGGAGCAGATAGCGGTAGAGTCCCTCGTTGTCAGTCTTCTCGATGTACTCCGCCACCTTGCTCTGATCCAGTCCGGGCAGGTCGATGTGGAGGGCCTCCTTCAAAATTTCCGGGTCAAAGGCCCCCTGGGCGTTGGAGAACACCCGGATGTGGCTGGGCAGGTAGTTGTTGACCTCCATATACCGCAGGGCAATGAAGCGGTTGAACCAGGTGTAGGCCACCTCTTCCATCACCTGGTCATAGCCCTTGACCTGGATCTCCCGCACCAGTTCACGGCGCTGGCTCTGCTCCTGGGGAGACAGGGCCATGCCGTTGACGGTGACGGCGTTTTCCTCTCCATAGCCGTCCTGGGTAATACCGTATTGATAGGCCCGCTGGGCCACCTGCTCCATGAGCGTGGTACGGGCCCATATAGCAAATTTCTGGATGGCGGATTTGTTCATCCCGGTTTCCTCCTTTAGTTGACCTGTACGCCGTCGCAGCTCTCCAGGGTCTGGTAGAGCTTTTGGCGGATGCCTTCCACATAGGCGTCAATATCGTCCTTGGATTGCAGGCGCTTCACAGAACACAGGTCATAGCGGCGCACGGTGGCGATTTTCTTGGGAGCGGGGGCAGCCTGCTTGGCCTCGCCGCTCTCTTTGGCCTGGGGGTCCGGCGCGGGGGCGGCCATGACCTCCATGCGCTTGCAGACGGTGTCTTTATGGTTGAGCAGCTGGGTGATCATGGCGTCCAGCTCGGTGAGGGAAAGAGCCTCCTTGGCAGCTTCCCGTTTCCCGGCAAAGTAGTCGTCGGCCTGCTTCAACAGCGCCCCAGCGTCCCGGGCTTCCCCGGCCAACTGGTGGACATCCTGCATACACTGGCGGATGGTCTCGGCCACTTCTTCTTTTTTAAGGTCCAGCAGGGACTGATAGGCGGCCTTCACCTTTCCGATAAGCTCAGGTAGCTCCCCAATGCGGTTGTAGGGCTTGGGCATGGCCAGAATGGCGGAGATGGTACGGAAGACCTCCTGGGTGTCCGGATCGGTGGCGAAGTAGTCCCGTTCCCGGCTGACTCGGTTCATCTGCTTGACCGCCTCGTCAAAGACGGTGCGCTGGCTCTTGAAGAACAGCTCCACACCCTCCATGTCCTCGGCGGAGTCCAGCAGATCGTCCTGCTTCTGCACCATGCGGTTCAGTAGGGCCACATTGTCCTTGCGCTGGCTGAGAATGTCCTGGGCCAGATCCCGGGCGTTGACTACCTGCTCCTTCTCCGGATAGCGGTTCTGGTTATACTGATCCAGCAACCCTTGGTAGTGGGCCAGTTTGGTTTCGAAGGTATTGAGGACAAAGCGCACCAGACCATCCTCGTCGCTGGGAATATCCATAGCGCCCAGGTAGTCCCGCAGGAAGGAGATGCTCTTGCGCATCAGGTCCTCCGAGGGAGCGATCCGGCGAGCCACCACAGCCTTGTCCACCTCGGACTTTTTGCGCAGGTAGTCCACCAGGCGGCGGTCATCCTTGGCGACGACAGCGCCGCCGTACTTGATGGAGATCTTCTGCTGGGCAATGAGCCGGGCGATGAGGGCGGCGATGTCGATCTCCTTCCAGCCGTAGGGGATGGCCTGATACCGCCGCTGGACATCCCCCATGGAGATGGTGGGGCCAACAGATTTCAGCTCCAGCCACTGGCTGATCTCGTTGAGGGCGTCCTCATTGTTAGCGCCGGAACCCACCAGACTGAGGTCGGCATCGGTGCTGCCATTGAGAATGGCCAGGATGTCTGCGTCGCTCTCCACAAAATGGTTGACCATGTTCAGTTTGGAGTAAACGCTCTCCACCAGACCGCCGAGGGCGGCGTCCAGCTTGTCTTTGGCGCTCCCGGCCTTGATAGCCATGATCTCGCCGTGAACCACCACTTTGGCGTCCACAATGGCTTTTTCCAGATAACCCTTGGCCCGATCCTCCAAATGGCGGGCCTGCTGCTGGCGCTTGCGGATGATGTCCTGGATCGTCTCGGGCAGCTGAGAGACATTCTTCTGCTTGACATATTTGCGGATCTTCATGGCCTGCTCCAGCTCGTCATAATAGGGGGTGTCGCCGGAGAGGACTACGATGGCCTCGTTGTTTACCTGGGACTCCATGATGAGCTGCTGATCGGAGTCCTTATAGTGGTCGCTGGCCACGGTGATGACCCGCAGACGGATACCGCCACTGGCGGAGCCATTGAGCGTTTCGTCGATGTACTGGTCATAGGAGAAGTCGTATCGGCCATGCTTGAATTTCTTGGCTGGGTATATATCCCCAAACACCGTCTGGGCGATGCTCTGGGTGATCTGGTTGGAGTCTACCACCGTGTTTTTGATGTCAACGGCAACATCCTGCTCCTCATCCGTCAGGAAGGCATAGGTATCCCCGTTGCGGGAGACATAGTTCTGGGATTGGAGCCGCTCCAGGGAGACGGTTACAGAGGCACGGAGAGCAATCTTATCCGTGCGGATATCGTCCACCATCAGGGTGGCGATATTATCAATGTTGGCCTTGATGTCATCGATATAGCGCACCAGGTAGAGGAGCTTCAAAACAGCCACATCTTGGGGCTCAATGCCGTCATGGTTGTCCGCCGCGTTTTGGCAGCGGTCGATCACTCGGCGGATGGCACTCTCCAGAAAAGTATGTACGGTATCGTAGAACAGGTAGAAGGGCAAAAGAGCATTTTCATCTTTTTCCTGTACCTTCTGTGCAGCCTCCTGGAAGCCGGAGAGCATGGAACGCTCGCCGCCGGAGAGGTGCTTGCCGGAGTTGCCATGCTTGCGGATTTC
>OLVW01002673.1_pt1 | contig 12443 bp, 9 predicted proteins | sample 1673301 | NCBI WGS metagenome assembly OLVW01 (sample SAMEA3178941, study PRJEB25190) | human gut metagenome
TTCTCTTGGGGGTCCAAGGGGGATATTCTCTCACGTGAGAGAATATCCCCCTTATCCGCAGCCCCACACGGTGTGGGGAAAAGCCGCAGCCTCTTCGGGCTGCTCCCCCTCCGCGCCATGCGCGGAAAAAGAGAGGACTTCTCTTTCGAGAAGCCCTCTCTTTTTACTTATTTTCTGCTGTGCAGAAGCAATTATTCCGCTTCCTGCATCGCCTTCGCGGCAGCGACAGCCTTCGCCTGTGCGTCGGCGGAACACTGCTCGTAGCGCACGAAGTGCATCACGAACGAGCCGCGGGACTGGGTCATGGAGCGCAGGTCAATGGCGTAGCTCATCAGCTCTGCCTCGGGGCACTCGGCCTCGATGACCTGCTCGCCGTTGCCGGTCGGGGTCATGCCCATGACGCGGCCGCGGCGCTTGTTGAGATCGCCGAGGATATCGCCCATGTACTGGTCGGGCACCGTGACCTTGAGTTCGCACACAGGCTCGAGCAAGACCGGGGACGCCTCGGGCATGGCTGCCTTGTAGGCGAGGTTCGCCGCGGTCTTGAACGCGATCTCGGACGAGTCGACCGGGTGATAGGAGCCATCGTAAAGGACGGCCTTGAGGTTCACGACGGGATAACCCGCGAGCGGGCCGTGGACGCAGGCCTCGCGCAGACCCTTTTCGACCGCGGGGAAGAAGTTCTTGGGGACGCTGCCGCCGAAGACTTCCTCGGCGAAGACCATCTCTTCGCTCTCCTCGTTGGGCTCGAAGCGGATCCAAACATCGCCGAACTGGCCGCTGCCGCCGGTCTGCTTCTTATGACGGCCCTGCTTGGAGACCGTCTTGCGGATCTTTTCACGGTAGGGCACGCGCGGCGTGTCGAGCACGACCTCGACGCCGAAGCGGCTCTTGAGCTTGTTGACGAGCACGTCGATCTGGATGTCGCCCACGCCGGAGACGACCATCTGGTGCGTTTCGGCGTTGTTGACGACGCGGAAGGACGGATCTTCCTCGTTCAAGCGGTTGAGGCCCTGGGCCATCTTATCCTCCTGGCCGCGGGTCTTGGGCGCGATGGCGACGCTGTAGCAGGGCTCATCGAACGGGATGGGCTCGATCTTGACGACCTTGCGCGGCTCGCAGAGCGTGTCGCCGGTCTTGACCTTGTCCATCTTGGCGATGGCGCCGATGTCGCCGCAGGTGAGCTCCTTGACCTCGGTATACTTCTTGCCCTTGGGGATGTACAGGCGGCCGAGCTTCTCGGTCTCGCCGGTGCGGGCGTTGACCATGGGCATATCGGGCTTGATGGAGCCGGAGAGCACCTTGACGTAGGAATACTTGCCGTACTGGTCGGAAATGGTCTTGAAGACGAACGCGGTCGGCAGTGCGCCGGGCGCGACGACGAATTCGGAGGACTCGCCGTCCTCATTCTCGGCCATCAGGGCGCGGGCGTCCTGCGGCTGGGGAAGAAGCTCGACGATGGTATCCATCAGGATGCGTGTGCCCATGCCCTGAATGGCGGAGCCGCACACGACAGGGAAGAGGGACAGGTCCTTAACGCCCTGGCGCAGGCCATGGATCATCTCGGCATAGGTGAAGTCTTCACCGGCGAAGAACTTTTCCATAAATTCCTCGCTCGTCTCGGCGACGGACTCCTTGAGCGCGTCGTAGAGCTCATCGAGCACGGGCTTTTTGTTCTCAGGCACTTCGATCTCGACGCGGCCGCCGCCCGGGCCGAACTCGAATGCGCGCTTATGCAGCACGTCGATGATGCCAATGACCTTCTTGCTCTCGTCCCAGATGGGGGCGACGACGGGGGCGATGTTCTTGCCGAAGCGCTCGCGCAGCGTGTTGAACGCGGCGTTGTAGTCGGAGTTCTCCTCGTCGGTCTTGGAGATGTAGAGCAGACGGGGGAGAGAGTTCTTCTCGCAATATTTCCACGCCTTTTCCGCGCCGACGCTCATGCCGGCCTTGGCCGAGCAGACGATGACGGCAGCGTCGGCAGCCTGAACGGCCTCCGCGACCTCACCGGCGAAGTCGAAGCCGCCGGGCACGTCGAGCACGTTGATCTTGCAGCTGTCGTATTCCACGGGAGCCACGGCCAGAGAAATGGAGATCTGGCGGCGGATCTCTTCGGGATCGTAGTCGCAAACGGTATTGCCGTCGGCAATTCTGCCCAGACGGTCCGTGCCGCCGGTGAGATACAGCATGCTCTCAGCGAGGGTGGTCTTGCCGCTGCCGCTGTGGCCAAGCAGCACGATATTGCGGATGTCTTTTGCACTCATAATGGGTCAGTCTCCTTCCGAAAATCGTAAATCCCAGATCGGCTCGCGCCATAAGGTGGGATAATACTCAATGCAGAAATGATATCATGTTTTTCTCGCCATTACAACCATATTTTTCCGCAAATTTTCGTTTTCTTCGTTCGAAGTGTCAATAACGATCGCTGAGCAGGGCGTCGACCAGCGCGCTGAGCGACCACAAAAGTACGTAAATGAGCAGAGAAAACGGCGTGAGCACGCTGTATGCGCCGACAAAAGTTAAATAAAATGCAAGGAGCGTCGAGGCCGTGGCGGCTAAAAATGCAAGCACCGTGCAGCGCCTTGCGGACGCGCACAATCTCTTGCTGCCGAGCACGACCTCGGCATACGGCATGAGGCCCTCGCGCATGAGCAGCGCATACGGCCGCCCGCCGCCGCGCTCGGAGAGCGCCAGGCGCGTCGAGAGCTTGGGATAGACCGCGCGCGCGTCGGTGCCGAACTTGCGCTTTAAGAGCGCGGGGGTGATGTTGCCGTCGCGCACGGCGAGCACGGGGGTGATGCGGCTGTGGTGCAGGGCGTGGAGCGCCCAGTCGACATTTTCCGCGGGCATGTACTTCACGGCGAACACCGCGATGAGCGTGCCGTCGACCGAGAGGAACACGCCGGTCTTGAGGCCAAGGTTGCGCGGCAGGTTCACGCCGCGCTTTCTCATAAAGCCCGCCGTGCCGAAGAGCACCGTTTCGCCGTGGATGCGGCCGCCGACGCCGCCCTCTTCGTAAAAGTCGACGTCCTCGACCTGCTCGCGGAAGCCGCCGTCGCTGGCGAGAAGATTGTCAAAAAGGCGGCTCAGGCCGCTTTCGGACGCGTGGGCCATCGTCGCGGCGTACGAGATGACCTTGCCGCTCTCCTCGCCGAAAACTTTGAGCCCGCCGAGCGTGACCGTTCCGGGCGGGAACAGGTCGCCATCGGTCAGAATGACGCAGTTGCTCCGGCGGATGGCGTCCGCGCCGGAAAAGCCCGCCACGGCGCTGCCGCTTTTGGCAAGCCGCGCGGCGATGCGCTTGAGCGGCAGCGCGCACACCATCGGAAACGCGAGCAGGTTCGCGCTCGCGAGCATCACCGAGAGGTTCCACGCAAGCAGCGCGTTCTGCTTCGTCTCGAGCGTCGAGAGCACGCCGAACACGACCGCCGCCGCGAGGAAGACCGGCAGCAGCACGCTCTGCCAGCGGGAATACGGGTCGTTCGCGCGCGCGGAATTGGAAAATCCGCCCGGCAGGCCCACGCGCTTGGCCGCGCCCCCTGCCGTCACGGTGACGATATACGGCGCATTGCCGATGGCCGCGATGCGGAACGTGTCATACATGCCGTGCAGACGCAGACTTTCGCCCAGCAGCGCGCAGTAGACCGACATCGCCCCCAGCACCGGCAGCGGCAGCGACAGCGCCGCGCGCGCGGGAAGAAAAGCATAGAGTGCCGTATCGAGCAGCGTGACAAGGCATAGAAGCATCGTCAAAAAGCCCGATGTGACTTTTCCCTGTTTGAGCGAGCGCAGCGCGCCCGCAAAAATGCGCCAGCCGATGGCGCAGACGATGGCCTCGACGGCCAGCGGCGGCAGCGCGCGGATCATCGGATCAGCGGTGTACGCCTCCGGCAGGATGGAAAAATGCTCCAGCACCGCCATGACGCACAGCAAAAGCGTGAAAATACCCGCCCCACGGCGCGCCTTCGTCGCGCCCGAAAGCTGGGCGCGGTAGTCGGAGAGCGTTTCGGTCAGCGGCGGCTCGGGGAGCTCGGGTTCAGGCTCTTCGAACTCTTCTTCCTCGTCCTCTTCCTCCTCCGCGTCGTCGTAGAGCTGCTCGGTGTCGCGCATCTTGCGGCGGGAGAACAAACCGCGGCGCGGCGGCTCCTCCTCGATGATCGTGTCCTCGCGCTCGGAGAGCGCCTCCTGCACGGTCTGGGCCAGGATGTCCTGCAAGCTCATGGACTTGGGCTCGTCGTCCTGCGGCGGTTCTTCTTCGGTTTCCGCGTCCGTTTCCTCTTCCGGTTCGGCTTCTATCGGCTCTTCGGCCTTTTTCGCGCCGGGGAAGGGGATGACGGGGATGCGGGCGGTCTCATCCGTCGTTTCATCCACCGTTTTTTTCGCCGTCTCCGCCTTTTTCGGCAGGGGGACGACCTTTGCCGGCGGTTTCTTTTCCGCCGGCGGCTCGGGTTCTTTTTCTTCCGGTTCGGGCGCGGCGGGCGTGCCGCTGCCGTACTCGGCCAGAATGCTCTCGAGCGTGAATTCCGCGTCCTCGTCCATGCTGCGGGCCGTGTTTTTCAGCAGCAGCTCGGAGTCGGCGAGCGTTTCTTCAAATTCAAGGTCTTTGGGGTCCATATCGTTCCTTCTTTACCGTCACTGCCCCAAGCGCTGGCGCACCGCCTCGTAGAGGAGGATGGCCGCCGCCGCGGAGGCGTTGAGCGACGAAATTTTACCCTTCATCGGGATGCTGACGAGGAAGTCGCACTTTTCGCGCACCAGTCTCGTCATGCCGTCGCCCTCGCTGCCGATGACGATGGCCGCGGGGCCCTTGAGGTCCGCGGAGTAGAGGTCGCTCGTGCCCTCGGCCGCCGTGCCGAAGACCCAGACGCCTTCTTTTTGCAGCTGCTCCAAAAGCGCGGGGATGTTCGGCACGCGCGCGACGGGCACATAGCTCACCGCACCCGCGCTCGTCTTGGCGACAATGCTCGTGAGCCCCGCGCTGCGGCGCTTGGGAATGACGACGCCATGCGCGCCCGCGCACTCCGCCGTGCGGATGATCGCGCCAAGGTTATGCGGGTCGGAGATCTCGTCGCAGACGACGATCAAGGGGTTTTCGCCTTTTTCGCGCGCGATGTTCAAAATATCCTCAACACTGACATATTCGCGCACGCTCGTGAGCGCGATGACGCCCTGATGGGCGTGCGTGCGGGACATGAAGTCGAGCTTGCGCTTGTCCGCGTCCACGACGACCACGCCCGCGGCGCGGGCGGTCGAGGCGATGTGGCCGAGCGTCTTATCGGTCTCGCCCTTCTGGATAAAAATTTTGTCGATGGTCGTGCCCGCGCGCAGCGCTTCGATCACGGCGTTGCGGCCCTCGATGATGCCGTCGGCCTCCGCGTCCTGTACGCGCGCGGTCTTTTCCTTGCGTTCCTTATCCATAAAAGAAATTTCTCCTTGTGACAAATTTTTATAGAATACTCCATTGCAACTATAACACAGAACAAGGGCAAGATAAAGAGGGCGCAAAACAAAAGTTCATCGAAAATTCACCGTAGAAAACTTGTGCGATTTTCTTATATATGGTATAGTTGAAATCACTAATTCAAAAAGTGCGCATCTTCGCATTTTTCTGTCTCCCGACAGGAGGAACAACATGGAGCCAAACAACAGAAACAACCGCAATCGCGGCGACAAGAACCGCCGGCGCGGCGGGGGCATGTGGTCGATCGTCCTATGGGCGCTGCTGCTGACGATCGGTGTGAACTACCTCTCCGTCATGCTCGATCAGGCCCGCACCGCCGAGTCTTCGTGCGAGATCGCATACAGCGAGCTTGTCGAACTCGTGGAGGAGGGGAAGGTCAAGTCCATCGAATTCGGCGACACGGTCTTCACCATCACGCCGGTCGACGGCTTTACCTACACGGATGACGACGGCAAGCGCTATGATCAGAACTATACGCTCTTCACCACCATCATTCCCGACGCGACGGAAAAGCTGATCACCCTGTGCGATGAGCACGGCGTGACCTACACCAAGCCCTATCAGCCGCCCGTTTCGCCGATTCTCACGTTCATGGTGAGCTATATTCTGCCCACGGTGCTGATGGTCGGCGCGTTCATGCTGCTGATGAACTTCATCGCGAAAAAGTCCGGCGGCATGGGCGGGATCGGCGGCATCGGCAATGTCGGCAAGGCGAACGCCAAGGTCTACATGGAAAAATCCACCGGCGTGACGTTTGCGGACGTCGCCGGTCAGGACGAGGCGAAGGAATCGCTCGTCGAGATCATCGACTTTCTGCACAACCCCGAAAAATACACCGCCATCGGCGCGAAGATCCCCAAGGGCGCGCTGCTCGTCGGCTCTCCCGGTACCGGTAAAACGCTGCTGGCCAAGGCCGTTGCGGGCGAGGCGAAGGTGCCGTTCTTCTCGATCTCCGGCTCTGACTTTGTCGAGATGTTCGTCGGCATCGGCGCGAGCCGCGTGCGCGACCTCTTCGCCGAGGCGTCGAAGGTCGCCCCCTGCATCATCTTCATCGACGAGATCGACACCATCGGCAAATCCCGCGACGGCGGGCGCTACGGCGGCGGCAACGACGAGCGCGAGCAGACGCTCAACCAGCTGCTCGCCGAAATGGACGGCTTTGACCCGAGCAAGGGCGTCATCGTGCTTGCCGCGACGAACCGCCCGGAGGTGCTCGACAAGGCGCTGCTGCGCCCCGGCCGCTTCGACCGCCGCATCACCGTCGACCGCCCGAACCTCGCCGGCCGCTTAGCAACGCTGCAGGTCCACACGCGCGGCATCAAGCTCGCCGAGGACGTGGATCTCAAGAAGGTCGCGCTCGCGACCGCGGGCTGCGTGGGCGCGGACCTTGCAAACCTCGCCAACGAGGCGGCGCTCCGCGCCGTGCGCAAGGGACGCAAGCTCGTTACGCAGGAGGACATGCTCGCGGCGTTCGAGTTCGTCATCGCGGGCAGCGAGAAGAAAGGCAGCGTCCTCACCGAGTTTGAAAAGAAGCTCGTCGCCTATCACGAGGTCGGCCACGCGATGGTCGCCTACAAGCAGAAAAACGCCGAGCCCGTGCAGAAGATCACGATCGTCCCGCACACCGAGGGAAGCCTTGGCTACACGCTCCTGATGCCCGAAGAGGACAAGACGAACCTGCGCACGCGCGATGAGCTGATGGCGAAGATTGCCGTCTCGATGGGCGGCCGCGCGGCCGAAGAGGTCGTGATGAACACGATGACCAACGGCGCCTCGCAGGATATTCAGGAGGCGACGAGCATCGCGCGCAACATGGTCGCCATGTACGGTATGAGCGACGCGGTCGGCATGGTCGCGCTCGGGTCGGTGCGCAATCAGTACCTTGACGGCGGCTACGGCCTCGACTGCGCGCAGGATACCGCCGCCATCATGGACCGCGAGGTCAAGCGTATCCTTGACGAGTGCTACAAGGACGCCATACAGGTCATCCGCGACAACCGCGAGGATATGGACAAGGTCGTCGCCTACCTCCTTGAAAAGGAGACCATCACGGGCGGTGAAATGGTCGCTATCCTCGAAGGCCGCGATCCCTCGGCCGTCGAAGAGGCCTACGCTTCCACGCGCAAGAGCGAGGACGGCTTCCGCCCCTCGCAGCCGAGCGTGATCGAAGCGCCCGCCAAGCACATTTCGATGACGAGCGAAAAGATCGAAATGCCGCCGGAGGACAAGGGCGAAGATGCTCAGACTGAGGACAAGCCCTCGACTGAGCCCGAAACGCCGGACGCCCCACAGGGTGAAGCACCCGACGCTCCCACGGAAAGCGCTGACGAAAACAAGTAAATCAATAAAAAATCCCCGCTGTAAAAAACAGCGGGGATTTTTTATATCAATTTATACCACTTGGAATAAGTAGAACTTGAGGTAATCCGTCTCCGGCACGTTCCAGAGGATGGGGTGGTCGCTTGCCTGCGTGCGCGCTTCGATCTGCCGCAGCTCGACGCCTGCGTCCGCGGCGGCGGAGCGCAGCATTCGCTCAAAGCGTTCGGCGGGCATGAAGTGGCTGCACGACGCGGTCGCAAGGTAGCCGCCGCGCGGCAGCAGGCGCATCGCGCGCAGGTTGATCTCCTTGTACCCCTTTTCGGCGTTGTTCGCCGTGCGGCGAGACTTTGTGAACGCCGGGGGATCGAGGATGATGAAGTCATAGGGCTTTTCGTGCGCGGCCTCGAGCTGCGGGAGCAGGTCGAAGACGTCGGCGGCGAGAAAGTCCATTTTGTCCTCAAGGCCGTTGCGCGCCGCGTTCGCGCGCGCCATTTCGATGGCACTCTCGGACACGTCCACCGCCGTCACATGCTCTGCGCCGCCTTTGGCGGCGTTGAGCGCGAACGAGCCCGTGTGCGTGAAGCAGTCGAGCACGCGCTTGCCGTGCGCGAGGTGCGCGACGGCGAGGCGATTGAACTTCTGGTCGAGGAAAAAGCCCGTCTTCTGCCCGTTTTCGACATCCACACGGTAGAAAACGCCGTTCTCGCAAATTTCAGTGATGGGGCTCTCGGGCGTTTTTTTGCCGGGGAGGGGAAACCAACCCTTGTTCTGCGTCAAGCCCTCCTTTTCGCGAAGCACGACATCGTTGCGCTCAAAAAGGCCGTCGATCGTCTCGCCGTCCTGCTCCAGCACCTCGACAATGAGGGGGAAGAGCATGTCCTTGATCTTTTCCATGCCGAGCGAGAGCGTCTGCGTGACGAGAAGATTTTCAAACCGGTCGACCGTCAGGCCGGGGAAGGCGTCCGCCTCGCCGAAGATCAGGCGGCAGCAGCCGGTCTGCCCGTCCATGACCGCCTTGCGGTAGTCCCAGGCGTAGCGCACGCGCCGCCGCCAGAAATTTTCATCAAAGCGGTCGTTCGCGTTGCGCGAGACAATGCGCACGCGGAGCTTACTGAGTCTGCTCAAAAAGCCCGTGCCGAGATATTTGCCCTTTTCCGACACCACGTCGACGAGCGCACCGTTTTCGCACTCGCTCTCGTCCGGCTCGCGGGCGACGTCGGAGTCGTACACCCAGGGGTGGCCGCTCTCGAGCCAGCGCGTGCCCTTGGCGGTGACGGTCAGGATCGGATAGTCGCGTGCAGCTTTCATAGATCAAAATTCCTTCTTTAAAACAAGTTTTCCCCATCATACCACGGCAAAAGCCGCGGCACAACTCATTTGTTGAGGAAAAACAGCCCGACAAGGCACAGCGCAAGGCCCACGAGCTTGTTGACCGTGATGGCCTCGTGGTAGACAAGATACCCAATGAACACCAAAATCGTCGCGATGCCCGCCGCAGACGACACCTGAAACGCGCTGACCGGCCAGCCCGCCTTGTAGGCGTGCATGCTGCCAGCTTCCAAACCGACGACCGCGAGACCGAGCAGGTACGGCGCCCAGTTCATCTGGCTGTATTCGTGCAGAAGGTTCGCCCCGCCGCGGTTCGTCACAAAATACAGGATGCCCGAAAAGATTGAGCCGATCAGATACGTGACCGTGAGCGACGCGAGCGGATCAACGCTCTCGGGCAGCGATTTGGCGCAGATGTGATACACGCTGTTCGACGCCACAACGAGAATGAGCGGCCAGAAGTAAGCCATAAATATTCCCTCCTATTCAAATGCCGGATGCAAAACGGCAGCCAGACTTCCGCCTGACTGCCGGTAGGTGCGCACCCGTAATAGACAAGGAAAGTGTATCAGCGGCGCGCGCTCTTGTCAAGGAAAATTCCGCCGCGGCGGCGATTCCGACAAATTTGTAAGCGACAGTTCATACAACCTGCCGCTTGTATTTTCCGCTCCGCCATGCTACCATAAAAATGTCATATCAATCCCAGCCGCGCTTGCGGCGCAGACTTTAATGGAGGCAAATTATGAGCTATCCCAAGACCGGCGAAGAAGTTTACGTCAGCCTGAATCTGTCTAACACGATGCTCACAGGTCTCGGCAAGGGCACGATCACCCGCGAGGACGTTTCTGTGGACTACCTCAAGAAACTGTTTATGCAGCATGGTGTCATCGTCTCGGCCAAGCCCGAGTACCGCAACATCATGGAGCGCGTGAACAGCACCTATGACTTAGGGCTTGAAATTCCCGCAAAGCTCCAGCTCTTCCAGCTCTCCGAGCAGCACCGCCGCCTGGTGGTCGTGAATATCTCCGGCCTTCAGCGCAAGAACGGCTCGCTTCTCCCGTCCTACACGGAAGAGGAGCTTGACGAGGCAACGTTCACGTTCGTCAAGTATTACGTGCAGGGCGAGCACTACGACGAGCTTGTCGAGGAGAACAAGAAGCTGCGCTACGAGCTCGAGCAGGAGATCTCCTGGAGAAACCGCACGGATTCCGAGGGCTGAGTTCGCAACACCTTACATCAAAAAAGGAAGAGGTTCCCGATGGGAACCTCTTCCTTTTTTGACTATGACAAAATGCTTCGCAGAATTCCGCGTCCGCAGACGCGGAAAAAATTGAGGTCGTAAATCGCCGCGACCGGCGCGTGGCGATTTACTCCTCTCGCTCCGCGCGTGTCGCAGCCGCCAAGGGCGGCAAGGCACGAAGCGGAGTGCGGCTTTCTCAAAAAAGAGGCAGAGCCTCTTTTTTGAAATTACTTCTTCTCGTCTTCAAGCAGCCCCTTAAAGCTCGCGGCGAGACCGGCGAGGCTCTGAATCTCGCTCGGGACGATGATCTTCGTCGCCTGACCGTCGGCGGCCTTTTCGAACGATTCGAGCGCCTTGATCTTGATGACCTGCTCGTTGGGGTTGGCCTCATTGAGCATCTTAATGGAGTCGGCAAGTGCCTGCTGCACGTTCAGGATGGCCTGCGCTTCACCCTCGGCCTTGAGGATGGCGGCCTGACGCTCGGCCTCGGCCTTGAGGATGGCCGCCTGCTTTTCGGCGTCCGCGCGCAGGATGGTGGACTGCTTTTCGCCCTCGGCCACGAGGATCTGGGACTGCTTCTGGCCCTCGGCCTGCAAGATGGACTCGCGGCGTTCGCGCTCGGCCTTCATCTGCTTTTCCATCGCGTTCTGGATCTCACGCGGCGGCAGGATGTTCTTGAGCTCCACGCGGTTGACCTTGATGCCCCAGGGGTCCGTGGCCTCGTCCAGAATGGCACGCATCTTGGCGTTGATGGTATCACGGGAGGTAAGGCTCTGGTCCAGCTCCAGCTCACCGATGATGTTGCGCAGGGTGGTGGCGGTGAGGTTCTCGATGGCGTTCATGGGATACTCCACGCCGTAGGTATACAGCTTGGGGTCGGTGATCTGAAAGTAGATCACGGTGTCGATCTGCATGGTGACGTTATCCTTGGTGATGACTGGCTGGGGATCGAAATCCGCCACCTGCTCCTTCAGGCTCACCTTCTTCACCACACGCTCAATGAAGGGGACCTTCAGATGCAGGCCCACGCCCCACACGGAGTGGAAGGCACCCAGCCGCTCCACCACATAGGCACGGGACTGCTGCACCACATAGATGTTGCGGACGATGATGGCAAGCACCAGAATCACCAGAATGGCAATCCCTATGATGCCGGGGACGGACAGATTGTTGGTAGGCATTTATTCTTCCTCCTATTTGTTTTATGAATGGACGGGCTGACCCGCCTCTTCCTCCACGAAGAGCCGCACGCCCTCCATGCGCTGTACCTTCACCATCGCATCCTTCGGGATGACCCGGCCGCTGGCGCTGCGGGCCGTCCACGTCTTGCCGTCGGCGTACACCGCTCCGGTGGGGACGGTATTGTCGATGGTCTCGGTGACACGAGCCGTCTGACCCAGCACCCGGTCGGCGTTGGTGGGCGTCTCGTCCCTGCGGAGCATCCTCTGCACCAGCGGACGGGTCGCCGCCAGCGCCGCAATGCTCACCACGAAGAACAGGACGATCTGCACCCACAGGGCCGCCCCCAGCACCGCCGCCAGCAGACCGGCCACGGCGCCCAGCACGAACCAGATGGAGACCAGTCCCACCGTCACCGCTTCCACGATGCCAAAGACCACGATGGCTGCGATCCAAATGACGATCATAGCTCCTCCTTTCGGGTTTCCCCTTGGTTTCTGGCTTGATTATATCATATCCGGCTGCGGGATGCCACTGTTATTTCCATCCTGTTAAATTTTTGTCAAAATCGTCAAGAGAAGGGCGGCGGCTTTGCCGGGGATGTAGAAAAGAGCGGAGATAAAGGGAGGGACGCCCAACCGGCGTCCCTCATAATATATCGCTTCAAAGCATCAGAAGGTGTCCACGACCTGACCGTCGGCATCGTACAGGGTGCCATAGAGCCCCTCCGGCACGCCGGAGAGCCACAGGGGGATCAGCACATAGGGGCCACTGAGCTCTACGGAAAAGCTCTCCGGGCAGTGGTCCTGCTCCGGGATACCGGGGGTCTGGGAAATAGCGGAGCTGAGTCTATAATCCAGCGTCAGACGCCCCCCTTGGAGGTCACTGACATCGCCGCTGAGCACCAGCAGCGTC
>OLVW01002674.1_pt1 | contig 12437 bp, 7 predicted proteins | sample 1673301 | NCBI WGS metagenome assembly OLVW01 (sample SAMEA3178941, study PRJEB25190) | human gut metagenome
GAGCAGCGTCTGCGTCAGGGCGGGCACGTCCTGGTCATAGATCGTGCGGATGATGCCCATGTACAGCTCCGCCTCGCGCGGGCTGATGCGGCCCATCATGCCGAGGTCGAGCCAGATGATCTTCCCGCCCTGCACGCGGATGTTGCCGGGATGGGGGTCGGCGTGGAAGAAGCGGTAGACCGTGATCTGGCGGATGTAGTTGTGCACGAGCTTGACGGCGATCTCGTTGAGATCATACCCGTCGGCGCGCAGGCCGTCGGCATCGTCGATCTGGTGGCCGGCGATGTACTCCATGACGAGCACGTTTTTCGTGCACCACTTCGGGAACGTGGCCGGGCAGTCGGCGTAGGCCACGCCGTCGTTGAGACGCTTGAACTCGGCGATGTTGTTCGCCTCGATCGTGAAGTCGAGCTCCTCCTGCACGGTGTGCCAGATCTCGTCGAGCACGGCGTGAAAATCCAGTGCGCTCGCAAGCGGCGTGTACTTGAGCAGCGCGGCGGCGCGCTTGAGCAGGCGCACGTCGCGGCTCATGATGTCGTACAGGTCCGGGCGCTGCACCTTCACGACCACGCGCTGGCCGTCCGTGAGCGTCGCGGCGTGCACCTGCGCGATGGAGGCCGAGCCGAGCGGCCGGATGCCGATGTCCGAAAAGACCTCCTGCCATGGGCGGGCGTAGGCCTGCGTGAGGATGTCCTCCACCTCGGTCAACGGCATGGGCGTCACGTCCGTGCGCAGCGTCTCGAGCGCGGCACAGTATTCTTTGGGCAGAATGTCCGAACGCATGGACAGAATTTGTCCGAATTTGACAAACGTCGGCCCGAGGTCCACGAAAATATCGCGGACCTTCTCCGGCGTCAGCCCCTGAACGAGGTGGTGCTTTTGCAGAATGGCGACGATCTCGGCGAAGCGCTTGGCCTCGTCGAGCTGCGCGGCGGGGCCGGCCATCAGTCTGCTTCCTTCTTGGCCAGCAGCTTTTGCAGCAGCGCCTCGCGCTCGTCGGCGCTCATGGCGTCCACGTCCACGACGGGCTTTTCGTCCGCGTCCTTGGCGGCGGCCTGCTTGCAGGTGCGCTTGAGCTCCTCGTTGAGCACGCGCCCCTTCTCCACGGTCACTTCGCCGCGCGCGACGCACTCGTCGAGCAGCTTGCCGAGCTTTTCGCAGCCGAGGTCGGCCGCGCCCACGGAGGCGACGATCAGCTTGCGCAGATAGCTTTCAATAGAATCCATAATCCATACACTCCTTATCTTATCTTGTGCACTTTGCGGTATCGTATGCCCGGTCTCGGGCGGGGATCACGAGTTGGCGTCTGCCGCGGCGGCCGCATCGAGCAGCGCCATGACCCGGCGGTAGAACAGGCGCGTGCGCACGACACCGTTGTTCATCACGCCGCCGATCGCCGCCAGATGGTCGAGATGCTCAACCGGCAGCACCTGCCACACGCCGCGCACCGGCGTCTGTCCGGGCGCAAAGTCCGCGTGCGGCGCGCCGCCGGGATAGCGGGCGGAGATCGTGTTGACCAGCCCGTCGTTCGGCAGCCAGTCGCGCGGCATGCCCGCGCCGTCGCGCCCCATCGCGGTCGAAAACGGCCAGAGCAGCGGCGTCATGGCTGTGTCGGGCTTCTGGTCGTGCGTGAGCAGGCGCGGCAGCGTCCGGCAGCAGGGGATGGAGAAATACCACGTGTCCGGCAGCGTTTCGATGCGCGCATTGAGCGCCCGCGCGCCCGCGGGGCGCAGGTCGTCAAAGGCATTGTCGCCTGCCGGCAGCGGGTTTTGCGCCAGCATGCGCAGCGCTGCCGTCGTGAGCGGCTCGTCCGGATCGCGCCGGATGCCGAACTGGTCGAGCCGGAAGTCGTACACGTCCTTGAATGCCGAGATGCCGAGCGCGCGCGCCGCGCCCAGAAACAGCGTCGAGAGCGCATTTGCCGCGTCCGGCTGCACGTTGAGAAACGTGGACCCGTCGTGCGGCGCGGCGATGGCGACCAGCGCGTGCACCCAGCCCGCCTTGCCGCCGGTGAACAGCGGTGAGGGCGCCTCGCCCGCGGCCTCGGCCGCCTGCACCTCCTCCGGGCAGCCGTGCGCGAGCAGCTGCGCCAGCAGCCGCGCCGTCGCGCCGCCGAAGCTGTGGCCGACGAGGTTGATCTTCTTGTCCGCGCTCCAGCCTTCAAACAGCGGCTTGTCATACGTCACGCCGTAGCGCGCGTGGCCGTATTCGGCCGCGTGGGCCGCGCCGTAGTCAACGGTCGTGCCGGTGAGCTGGGCATAGAGCTCGCACGCGCGATCCCACGCGCTCGACAGCGGGCCGACGGAGGCGGCATAGCTCTCATAGCCCTTGCTCGTCAGGTACGGCATCAGGTCGCTCGTCAGGCCCCAGTACGGAGTCACGGCGTAGATCTGGTCGCGTGCGCCCCAACCCATCAGGCCGTGGACGTAAACGGTCGGGTAGCGTTCGGCACCGGACTGCTGCGTGTTTGCGGCGGCGGCCGGCAGAAGCAGCAGGCTTCCGGCCATCACCAGCGCGAGCAGCAGACACAGAAACTTCTTGCTCTTTTTCATGGTATTGCGTACATTCCTTTCCGGCGCGCCGCAGCGCGCATTTATTTTTTGAGTATTATAATTCCGACCGCACCGGTTTGCAATCCGGGGAACGCAGAAGATTTTGTGTCAGATTCGGATGAATGTGATGTTTTTGGACACACGGCCACATCTGTCGCACAACCGCGCGGACAGCTGTGCACAAATGCAAAAAACGTCCCCCGGCCGAAGCCGGGAGACGTTTGCGTTCTGGTGCTCAGAGCGTGCACAGCACGGCGCAGGCCTGCTCGCGGGTCGCGGTGTCGTAGGGGTGGAAGCTGCCGTCCGGCATACCGTTGATGACGCCGGCGCGGTGCAGCGCCTGCACGGCGGACAGGGCGTAGGCGGCGATGCTGCCCTCGTCCGTGAACAGGGCTGCGGTCTGCTCCGGAAGCACGATGCCGTACTGCTGCGCATAACGGTAGAGCATGACGGCCATATCCTGCCGCGAGATCGCCGCGTTCGGATCGAAGGTCGTCTCACTCGTGCCGTTGACGATCGCGTTTGCGGCCGCCCAGTTGACGTAGCGCGCATACCAGGCGTCGCCCGGCACGTCGGTGAATGGGCCGGACGCATAGGCGGACACGTCCGCGCTCTGCAGCAGGGCAAGCATCTTCACAAACTGCGCGCGCGTGACATTGCCGGCCGGCTCGAAGGTCGTCGGCGTCATGCCGTCGATCACGCCGGCTTCATACATCTCCCGGATGTACGGATAGCTCCAGCGGCTCTCGGCCACGTCCGTGAACGGCAGGCCGGCGGGCTGATCCGGCGTGGTCGGTGCCGAGGTCACGTGGGAGAGATTGCCCATCAGGCTCAGGTAGAACTGGCGCAGGGCCGTTGTGCTCTGCGAGGACAGGTTGGGCACCGGCATACCGGCGATGAAGTTGCCGTGGTCATAGTGGCGCACGGGCATCACGTTCCACACGCCGGGCTGATAGCTGACGTTGGAGTAGCCGTCGCGCTGGATATAGCCGGTCTGGCCGCTCTTGGTCAGGCACTTTCCGGCGCTGTTGGTCGGGTACAGGGCCGAGACGGTGTTCACAAGGCCGTCGTTCGGCGCCCAGCTCTTGTCGATCTGGAAACCGCCGGCAGTCGTCTGGTTATAGTAGCTGCACATCTGGTTTGCAAACGGCACGAACAGCGGCGTCATATCGGCGGCCGACGTGCGCTCGCCGGTGAGGGCGCTCTGGCGCGTCTTGTCGCCGGCGTAGGAGAAGTAGTACACATTCGGCTGGATCTCAATGTCATCGTTGAGCTCCAGCGCGCGGTCGATCGTCAGGTCACGGAACACGTTGTCGTTGTGCGACAAAAAGTCGGATCTCAGCACGCGGTCAAGCGCCTGGGCAAATGTCTCGTTGTCGTCCTTGCGGATGCCGAACTGGTCGAGCTGGAAGTCGTACACGCCCTTGAGCGACGACAGGCCCAGCGCCTTGGCGGCGCCTGTGGCCAGGTTGGCGGCGAGCTTTGTGAAATTGCTGTTGGCCTCAATGAACGTCGTGCCGTTGTGCGGCGCGGCGATGGCGGTCAGCGAGTGGACCCAGCTGCCCTTGCCGCCGAGGAAAAACGGGCTCGGGGCCACACCGGCGGCTTTGGCCGCGGCGACCTCCTCCGGGCAGCCGTTGGTAAGGATCTCGAGGAACAGGCGCGTCGTCGCGCCGCCGAAGCTGTGACCGACGAGGTTCACGGCGCGCTGTGTGCCCCAGCCTTCGAATAGCGGCGTCTCATAGTCGATGCCGTAGCGCTCGTGGCCGAAGTCCTGCGCGTGCTTGACGCCGTAGTCCGTGCGCGCACCGACGAGCTGCGCGTACAGCTCGCACGCGCGGTCCCACGCGCTCGAGAGCGGGCCGACGGAGGCGGCGTAGGTCTCATAGCCCTGCGTGGCCAGATAGTCCGGCAGGCTGCCGGTGGTCATGCCCCAGTAGGGCATGATGCTGAAAATTTTGTCGCGCTGACCCCAGCCGAACAGGCCGTGCACGAACACGACCGGGTCGTCCGAGCGGGTCTGCGTATCTGCCGCGGCGGCCGGGATGGCGCACAGGCTCAGCGCCAGCACGAGCGTCAGCAGCAGGCACAAAAATCGACGTGTTTTTTTCATGGTTTTCCCCCCTGTCTCATAGATCCATATGGTTTTCCTTCTCACAAAACCGGCGATATACCCATATTATACCGGGCGCAGCCGGCGATTGCAAGACACTTTGACGGAAAACTGTCGCGCACTTGCGCAAAAAACGCCCCGCGCCGCGGCGCGGGGTGCTTAGTCTGCAAACAGGCTCCAGGGGGAAATGTCCGGCGGCTGCTGCTCGAAATAGAGCACCTCGCCGGTGTCCGGATGGGCAAAGTGCAGGCAGTGCGACCAGAGTGCGATCGGCCCGTCATCGGGCAGCGCGCTGTACTTTTTGTCGCCCCAGAGCGGCAGACCGCGTGCGGAAAACTGGCAGCGGATCTGGTGCGTGCGCCCGGTCTGCAGGTAAATGCGCACGAGCGAGAGCTCCGCGCGCGTGCCGAGCACGTCATAGTCGAGCACGGCCTCCTGCACGCCCTTGGCCATTTTATCCGTGACGTAGGTCTTACGCTCGTTCGGGTCGCGCCGCAGCAGGTCGCGGTACGTGCCCTGCAGGGCGTCCGGCTCTCCGTGCACGACGGCGAGATAGGTCTTGCCGAAGTCGTGCTCGCGGATCTGCGCCGAGAGCTTCGACGCGGCCGCCGGGGTGCGCGCGAGTACCATCAGTCCGCTGACCACGCGGTCGAGCCGGTGCACGGTGCGCACGCAGGCCTTCGGGTCGCCGAGCGCCTGCCGCACCAGCTCGGGCACGCCGCCCGGTTCGTCCGTGGACAGCACGCCTGCCGGCTTGATGCACACGAGGATGCTGTTGTCCTGATAGAGAATGTCCATGTCGTCGCCTCGTTTCGGTGTCTGCCGTGAGTATACCACACCGGCGGCGCGCGGGCAATGAAAAAGCGGCGGTCATTGCGTTTTCGCCTCCGGCGAGTAAAAGCACCTGTTTTAATTGTAGTACAATTGTCAATTCTTACGCTTTCCAAAGCATCCCGGCCGTGCGACACGACGGCCGCCGCGCAAAAGAAGATGCAGCACGCGATCGACAGCGCCGGCATGACAAAGCGCTGAAAGACGCCGAGCGTCGTTTCCCTGCGCATGACGATGACGATGCCGACGACGAGCGCGATCGCCGTCGGCAGACCGTATTTTTTCTGCAGATCGTTTCCCATGGCGTTTCCCTCCGCTGCGTGTATGCAGAGAGATTTTACGCACCGCCGCCGGGAGAATCCAAGGGAAGTGTGCGCAGGATGGGAAAAATGCCCATCCGGATCGCTCCGGATGGGCAAAATTCTGGCTTGTGGGATGCGTTACAGCGCGCACAGCACGATGCAGGCCTGCTCGCGTGTCGCGGTGGCGTACGGCTGGAAGCTGCCGTCCGGCATGCCGTTGATGACGCCAGCGCGGTGCAGCGCCTGCACGGCGGGCAGGGCGTAGGCCGCGACGCTGCCCTCGTCCGTGAAGGCAGTGACCGTCTTCTGGTCAAGCTGCACGCCGAAGTGCTGCGTGTAGTTATAGAGCATGACGGCCATGTCCTGACGCGAGATCGTCGTATTCGGATCAAACGTCGTGGCGCTCGTGCCGTTGACGATGCCCGTGAGTTTCGCCCACCAGATGGCATCGGTATACCACTGGCCGCGCGGCACATCGTCAAACGGAGCGCGGAGCTTGTCGAGCTCATAGCCCTCGACGACCTTCAGCTCGCCCTGGATGCGGTAGAGGATGCACACGAGCTGTGCGCGCGTGCACGTGCCGCCCGGGTCAACGGACGTGGCCGAAAGGCCATTGATATAGCCGCGGTAGATGCAGTAATCCAGCCCCGCGTGCGCCCAGTTATCCGGCGCGGGCATATCGCGGAAGGCGTAGCCCGGGCAGGTCGGCCCGCCGGGGCAGGTGTCCGGCACGCCGGTGGCGGGGATAGACTCCGTTTTCTGCTCGTTGCAGATGGTGCAGGTGTAGGTCTTGACGCCGGGCTCGGTCGCAGTGGGCTTTTGCGTCACGACGCCGGCGTCCCACGTGTGGGTGTGCAGCTTCGGGATGTCCTCGCCCACGCGCGCGTTGCAGCGCGCGCAGATGTGATAGCGGTAGCCGGTGGTCGTGGCCGTCGGCTCCTGCGCGACGACCCACTCGCCCCAGTCGTGGCCGAGGGCGGGGATGACATCGTCATAGTCCTTGCCGCAGGTCGGGCACGTGCCCTGATAGCGGCCGGACTCGGTGCAGGTCGGCTCCGTGCTGGAGGCGGACTTATAGCTGTAGTCATGGCCCTTGGCGGGGATGACCTCGTCGATCTTCACGCCGCAGCGCGCGCACGTGCCGACAGCGCGGCCGGGCTGCGTGCAGGTGGCCGGGAACAGGTCGCAGCGGCTCAGGTCATGGCCGAGCGCGGCGATCTTCTCGGTGCGGGTCGCGCCGCAGGCAGAGCACTTGTAAAACACCGTGCCCTGCTCGGTGCAGGAGGCCGGGAAGGTCTGCGTCACCCAGGTGTGGTCGGTGGCGGCGACATAGGTGTCGTCCACGGGGGCATAGGTGCAGCCCTTCACTGTGCAGGCGTGGTGCGTGTAGCCCTGCTTGGTGCAGGTGGGGGCGACGACCGTGTCGGCGAACTGGGCGATGTGGTCGCCGTGCCAGAGACCGGTCTTGTAGCCCTGCCACGTGCCGTCGTCCTTGAGCTCGGCGGCCCAGGTGTAGCTGCCCTGCGTGTAATAGACCACGCAGTCATCCGGGAAGGAACGGTTGGTGTCCGCCGCGCCGGTGATGGTCTTGGCGGGGGCGTTTTTGAAGACGGCGCGCTTGAGCTGCGTGACCTTTGCGATCTGGGTCAGGCCGGAGCTGATGTCGCCCGCAATCTCTTCGTTCCCATCCGGATCGTCCGGGGCGATGACACTCTTGAGTACCAACTCGATGGCGCGCTGCAGCGCGGCGTCCACGCTGGTGAAGGCGCGGGCCTGAATCGTGTCGATCTTGTCGCCGAAGTAAGCCTCCTCGAGCAGCTCGCAGCCGGCAAAGGCGCAGCGGTCGATCTGCGCGACGCGGTTGGAGAGGTCGACGGACTTCATGTGGTTATCGCCGGCAAACGCGGCCACACCGATGGTGAGCTTCTTGTCTCCGGGACTGAAGGTGAGCTCCTCCATATAATAATCGCACATGAAGGCGTAGTCGCCGATGCTCGTGACCTGCGAGGGGATGTTGAGCTTCTTGTGGTGGTTGACGAACGCGAACGCGCCCTTGCCGATCGTCTGCAGGCTCGACGGCAGGCCGAGCGTCGTGTCCTCCTGACCGAGGATGCGGTCCCACGCGAAGGCCCACGGGCCGATATACGTCAGGCAGTCCGGCAGGCGCAGCTCGGCGAGCATGGTGCAGCTGTAAAACGCATGATCCTCGATGCGCTTGAGGCGGCTGCAGGCGCGCGCGCGCACGAAGGTGAGCGTGTCGCAGCCGTAGAAGGCGTACTGATCGATGAGCTCGAGCTTGCGCGGCATGTTGATGGCCGAGAGGTACTCGTCCGCATAAAACGCATGGTCGCCGATGGTGGCGATGCCGTCGTCGAGGAACATGCACGTCAGGTACTGGCAGTCCTTGAAGGCGCGGTCGCCGACGTTCGTGACGCCGGTGAACGACTGTTTTTTCCCATCCCACACCTCGGTGGTCGCACCGGCGATGTAGGCCAGAGCCAGATACTCCTCGCCGAGGTTTTCCACGGTCGTCGTGCCGAGCTTCTGCCCCTTGTCGTTATACTCCGTGACCTCCACGTTGCCCATCCACGGGGCTTTCTGACCCTTGACCGCGTAGTCCGCCATCGGGCCGTCGCCGAAGATGTACACGCCGTAATACTGCGCGTCCTCGCGGTAGTCGTGCTCCTGCCAGACCTGCTGCAGGAAGGGGTTGTCCTGCACGACGGTGGGGTTCGTGACCTCGTAAATTTTATAATGTACGCTGGCCTCGTTCCCGGCGGGGCCGCAATCGCCATGGGCGACTTCGTTGCCGAAGAGCTTTTTGATCTGATCCGGCTGCTTGATGAAGTCCTCGAACGCACCCGCGATCGTGCCCGCCTGCGCCGGCGGGGCGCACACGCTCAGCAGTCCGGCCGCGAGCACAAAGCACAGCAGCAGCGACAACACTCGTTTTTTCATATGGTTCCTCCCTCCGAAATGGACACTCCGGTAACAATGTCTACACGGCCAGTATACAGGACGCGCCCCGCTTTTGCAACGGGTCGTGCGCGCATGGGCGCGAAAAAATGCACATTTTGTTTACACAAATACAACAAAATGTAACGCTCAAAACGTTTTTTCGGCGATCCCAATTGCACACTTTCCCAGGCATATGGTATATTTTCGACAGATAGGTATTACGGTTGTACACACGCATCACAACAAAGGAGGACAAAGGATGAAAAAGCGCGTGCTCTCGCTGGCGCTGTGTCTCGTTCTGGTCGTGGGGCTGTTCTCCGGCCTGACCGTGAACGCATCGGCCGGTATCACCGACATTTTCGGCAGCATCAAAGACAAGAAAAATGAGATCATCAAGAAGGTCATCAGTGATAAGATCGACAAGATCAAGGAAGAGCTTGAGATCCCGGATCTCGATACGGAAGCCATTTTTGAAAGCTTCACTGCTGCCGCCACAGAGGGCGACTTCGGAGTGAACAACTGCCTGCATTGGAAGGTCGCTGCCGGCACACTGACCATCACTGGCACCGGCGCCATGCCGGACTTCGACTTCCCCAACGGCAACCTCGCGCCGTGGTGGAACTATAAGGCGCTCGGCATGATCAAAACGACTATCGGCGGCATCAAAATCGACGCCGACGGCAACCTCAAGACCGTCATCATCGGCGACGGCGTCACGAACGTGAGCGACTACGCCCTGTTCTTCCTGCCGGCCGCCACGCAGGTCACGCTGCCGGAGAGCGTGACGAGCATCGGCCGCTACGGCATCGCCATGTGCTCCAAGCTCACGGGTCTGTCCATCCCCAAGGGCGTGACCGGGATCGGCGACTTCGGTCTCGCGGGCAACGGGCTGACCGCCATCACGCTGCCCGACGGGCTGCAGAGCCTCGGCCGCGGCGCGTTCGACTCCTGCGCCAGCCTCACGAACACCACTCTGCCCGCCGCCATCACGGCCGTGCCCGGCAAGTGCTTTGCCGACTGCACGAAGCTGCTGAACGTGAACTACGCCGGCACCGTGACCGCCATCGGCGATCTCGCGTTTGAAAGCTGCAAGGCGCTCACCGCAGCGCCCATCCCCGAGACCGTGACCGCCATCGACAAGGCCGCCTTCACCGGCTGCACCGCGCTTAAGGACGTGCGCTGCTACGGCGCGGCCCCGGCGGTCGAGCCGGGCAACTCGGAAGCGCACAGCTTTGAGCCCGCCACCGTCACCATCCACTACAACCCCGCCATGAACTGGACGCTCGACGCGGACGGCAAGTGGCAGGGCTACACCGTCAGCGACAAGGGCGCGTGCACACACACCGACTACGGCACGACGGAGCGCACCGTGCCCGCCACCTGCGGCGAGGCCGGCCGCGTCGACACCATCTGCTCCAACTGCGGCGAGGTCGTCTCGACCAGAGAGCTCCCGCCCACCGGCGCGCACGTCTGGGACAACGGCGTTGTGACCACCGCGCCGACTGAGACCACCCCCGGCGTGCGCACGCGCACCTGCACCGTCTGCGGCCAGACCCGGACGGAGGCCATCCCCGCCACAGGCGCGCACGACTACCGGTTCACCAAAACCGTCGCCCCGACGTGCACGGACGGCGGCTATGACCTCTACACCTGCAGCGGCTGCGGCGCGACCGAAAAGCGCAACCTGACCGACGCGGCCGGCCACAAGTGGGACGGCGGCACCGTGACCACCGCCCCGACTGAGACCACGCCCGGCGTGCGCACCTACACCTGCACCGTCTGCGGCGATATCCGCGAGGAGACCATCCCCGCCACGGGCGCGAGCACCTGCACCGGCGGACCGAGCTGCCCGAGCTACGGCCTGCACGATGTGGCCGGGCCGGGCTACTGGGCACACGAGGGCATCGACTACTGCGTGCGCAACAGGCTGATGAGCGGCGTCGGCGCGGGCACGTTCTCGCCGGGCACGGCCTGCACGCGCGCACAGATCGTGAAGATCCTCTATAACCGCTCCGGCAATCAGACCGACTACAGCTACTACTACCTGCCGTTCACCGACGTCGCCCCCGGCGCGTGGTACTACAACGCCGTCGCCTGGGCGTACTACAACGACGTCACTTCCGGCACGAGCGCGACTATGTTCACGCCCAACGCCGCCATCACGCGCCAGCAGCTGGTCACGTTCCTGTACCGGTACACGGTCAAGTACGCGCCGGAATTCACCGGGAACGCCGCGCCGATCAGCGCCTTCCCCGATGCCGGCAGCGTGGCCAACTGGGCCTACGCCGCGATGTCCTGGGCCGTCGGCAACGGCCTCATCGTGGGCAATGCGCACGACAACGGCCTGGACTACCTCGACCCGAATGGCAGCGCCACGCGCGCGCAGGTCGCAACCATCCTCATGCGCTATGAGCAGGCCACGGCCTGAGCGCAGACACAGCACGCAAGAATCCCCGGAAGCAGTTTGCTTCCGGGGGTTTTTCATCAGGCCGAAAGCCCGACGCGGGCTTTGGGCCTGATGAAAAAGAAGATCCCATTCGAGGCGGCCTTGCCCTTTCGAGCACCCCCGCTGCGCAGAGGCTTGTGCGTCTGCGCAGCGACTTTTCCGACAGCACGCAAAAGTCCCGGAAGCGTTTTCGCTTCCGGGACTTCTTTCCTTCGCGCAGTTTACATAACTATTTTTCGGTGAAAGGCAAGACAGCGACTGATTGCAGCGAAACCGGCGCTAAGTTTACATAACGCTTAACCCTTCCGCCCGCGCAGCATGGCCGCGATCGTCACGGCGCTGTAGCCGCTCTGCTCCCAGAGGTCGTTGGGCACGGTGCCGCCGTTGCGCAGGATGAGCGTGATCTGCCGCCGCGCCTCACTGCGCGCGGCCTTGTCCGCCGCTTCCTGCGCGGCCTTTTCCTCCTTGGCCTTCTTGTCGGCGGCGGCCTTGCGGTCGGCCGCGTCTTTGGCCTGCTGCTGCAGCTTGCTGTCCGCGCGGGCGTAGTCCGCGTCGTCCATGTCGAGCAGCGCGGCGATCTGCGCCTTCGTCACGCTGTCGCGGCTGTCGGCCGCGTCGAGCATCGCGTCGATCGCGCTCAGGCGCGTCTTGCGCTCGCCGTTGTAGCGCTCGTAGGCGAGCTGCGCCAGCTCCGGCAGCTTGCCCGCGAGCATCGCGCGGTAGTATCCGCCCGCCTGCTGCGCCGCCGCCAGCGCAAGCGGATTTTCTTTCACACCTTCGGGAATTTTGATATGCTGGTGGACGGGGAGCCGGTGAAATTCCGCTCCGGCAAGGCCCAGGAGCTGATGGCCCTGACGGACTATTTGGACGTACTCATCCCCCGGGGCGGGGCAGGGCTGATCCGCTCGGTGAAGGAGAATGCCCGGGTGCCGGTCATCGAGACGGGCGTGGGAAACTGCCACGTCTATGTGGACCGGGCCGCCGATTTGGACATGGCAGCGGAGATGATCTACAACGCCAAAACCTCCCGGCCCTCGGTGTGCAACGCCATTGAGACCATCCTGGTCCATGAGGAGGCGGCACGGGAGGCCCTGCCCAAGATCAAGGCCCGCTTGGACGAGAAGCGGGTGGAGCTGCGGGGCTGTGAAAAAGCCCGGGCCGTCCTGCCGGGGATCAAACCTGCCGCGGAGGAGGACTGGGAGACCGAGTACCTGGACTACATCCTGGCGGTGAAG
>OLVW01002684.1_pt1 | contig 12397 bp, 14 predicted proteins | sample 1673301 | NCBI WGS metagenome assembly OLVW01 (sample SAMEA3178941, study PRJEB25190) | human gut metagenome
CCAGCTTCGCGACTCGAAATACGGAATTGCGTGGACAGACGGCACCGAGCGGGTGACACAGCTGAACCGCAGCCTTGAAAACAATCTTCTGAAGCAGATCGAATACCTGACGAACATGTTTTACAGTCAATTGGGTATTACCCTCGAGATCATGAATGGTACCGCAGACGAGGCCGCGATGACCAACTACTACAACCGCATCGTGGAGCCCATCGTGAGCGCCATTACCGACGAAATGAAGCGGAAGTTCCTGACCCGGACAGCAAGAAGCCAGGGGCAGAGCATTCTGTTCTTCCGTGACCCGTTCAAGCTGGCACCCATTGGCACGGTGGCGGAAATGGCGGACAAGTTCACCCGCAACGAGATCATGAGCAGCAACGAGTTCCGGCAGGTGATCGGCCTGAAGCCCAGCAAAGACCCACGTGCGGACGAACTGAGCAACAAGAACCTGAACCAGAGCTCTGACCAGGAGACTCCGACTGCCATGGCGGGAGGGAAAGAAACGGTTGACCGGCTGTTGGCAAGGGAAACTTCTTCCGTCTCGCAGGCCACCTGACGGCAGCCCTGCTTGACAGCTCCCTCTGAGAGGGAGCCTTCAGGTGCGGCCCGGAAAGCTGCCCGCTGCGAAAAAAAGCCTCCCTCTATGAGGGAGGTGGCACGGCGTAAGCCGTGACGGAAGGAGTTCTCAAAAGCTCTGTTGCACAAACTGTGCAGCGGAGCTTTTTTGTTTGCCCAACTTTTCTTGTACCCCTTGACAACTGTGTATCTACTGTATATACTGTACATGTACAGATGAACGGGAGGAACTGCCGATGGATCTGTTTATTGACAACAAGAGCGGCGCGCCCATCTATGACCAGATCTACACCCAGATCAAGGATCAGATCATTCAGGGTGCACTGCAGCCGGATGAGGCCATGCCCTCCATCCGGGGGCTTGCGCGGGACTTGCGCATCAGCGTGATTACCACCAAGCGCGCCTACGACGAACTGGAAAAAGAGGGCTTTCTCTACGCAGTACCGGCCAAGGGCTTTTTTGTGGCCCCGAAGAACACCGAGCTGCTGCGGGAAGAGAACCTGAAAAAGATCGAAGCGCATCTCACCGAGGCCGTCCGCCTGTCCGCATCCTGCGGGCTGAGCAGGGAAGAGCTGCGGGAGATGCTGGAACTGCTATGGGAGGGCTGAATATGAATGCACTGGAATTGCAGGGGCTTACAAAACACTATAAGGACTTTACCCTTGGGCCCCTGGATCTGATCCTGCCTGGCGGCACCATCTGCGGACTGATCGGCGAGAATGGCGCAGGCAAAAGCACCACCATCCGGCTGATCTTAGACATGGTGCAGCGGGACGGCGGCACGGTGACGATTCTTGGCAGGGACAGCCGCACCGCTTCTGTCCGCAGCAAAGAGGAGATCGGCGTGGTGCTGGGCAGCGATGGCATTCCCCTGTGCCTGAATGCTGTGGAGGTGGGCAAGGTGATGGCGGGCATCTACCGCAACTGGGACGCTGGTGACTACACGGCATTTTGCCGGAAATTTGACCTGCCGCCGGACAAAAAGTATAAGGATTACTCCGCTGGAATGCAGAGGAAGCTGTGCATTGCGGTGGCGCTGGCGCACCACCCGAAGCTGCTGCTGTTGGACGAAGCCACCAACGGGCTGGACCCGGTGGTGCGGGATGAAGTGGTGGATATGCTGCTGGATTTTGCCCGGGACGAAGAACACTCCATCCTTATCTCCTCCCACATCGTCAGCGACTTGGAAAAGCTGTGCGATACCATCGCCTTCCTGCACAAGGGCAGGCTGCTGCTCTGTGAGGAAAAGGACGCCTTGCGGGAGGAATACGCCCTGTGGCACGGCACGGCGGCGCAGCTGGCGGCACTGGATGCACAGGTGTACGGCAAGCGGGTCACCCCCTACGGAGTCGAAGCGCTTGTGCGCCGGGACGCAATGCCCGCCGGGGCAGAGCTTACCCCGGTAAGCATTGAGGAATTGTTTGTACTGATGGTGAAAGGGGAAGATGTGCAATGAAAGGTCTGCTATTAAAGGATGCCTATCAGATGTGGTGCTATATCAGATGGATCATTCTGGTGTCGGTAGCCATGATGCTGATGGGGACGTTTTTCATGAAGGATGGCTCTAATTTCTTTATGCTGTACGGCGGGCTTATGCTGGGGATGTCGCCCATGACATTGCTGGCGTACGACCAGAACAGCCGGTTCAGCGCTTACTGCGCTGCTCTACCGGTGACAAAAGAGCAGATCGTGGGCGGCAAATACCTCATCGGCTTGTGTGGTATGGCGCTGGCGGAGCTGCTGAGTATGGCAGCGCTGGCAGCAGCACAGCTGCTCTGGGGCACGGTGACGGTGCAGCTCACCGTGGCGACCCTGCTTCAGGTTGCCATGTTGACTTTGCTGGGCAACATTATTTTGCTGCCGCTGGCCTACCGCTTTGGCTACGAAAAGGCAAAATATGTGTATTATCTTTGCATTGGTATGCTGGGAGCCTTGATGGGCATTACGGTGTCCTCCGGTGGGATACTGCTGAACAGCATCCTGCCCGCCAACGGCTCGCTGCTGGTGCTGGTCGTAGTGCTGGCGGCGGCGCTGGCGCTGTATGCTCTCTCGTGGCGGCTGTCCGTTGCATGGTACGGAAAGGCAGAGCAGTAAAATGAAGAAAAGTCAAATCGCGGGCATCCTGTTCGGCGTTGCTATGGGCGTTTTGTTCAGCGTGTCACTGGGAACAGTCGGTTTTGCGCTGGGAGCAAGCCTTGCAAACTTAGGCATGGTGATGTTCGAAGGGCTGGATGACCCACTGGATAAAAAGTAATATAAAAAGCAAGTGCACCACCTTTTCAAAAGCCAACACTTTTGATGAAGATGTGGTGCACTTGCTTTTTGCTTTTTATTCTGCGCTGTACGCGCTGCCCATGATCCACGGGTTACTTGCGGAATATTTTGCGTGGTTGCGCAGGTAGGTGACCCATGCGCCGTAGCCGTTGCCGGCCGAGAGGTGCACGCCGTCCGGTGCGGCGATCATCTCTTTCAGGTTGCCCTCGCCGTCAGCCAGTGCCTCCCATAGGTCCAGATAAACGCAGCCCTTGCTTGCAGCCAGCTGTGCCAGCTGCTCGTTCACGCCGCGCAGCACGTCCGAGGCAAGCCCCGGCTTCTTTTCCGCTGCCGCAGGCCGTACCGGAGGGATGGACTGCACATAAATAATGCAGTCCTCGCCCAGCGTCTGGCGCAGCTCGTCCAGCATCTGGCCGTAGTAGGCCAGAAAACGGTCAGATGTGCCCAAGGTGGTCAGGGTGTTGGTGCCCAGCAGGATATACAGCTTTTTTGGCTGCGCCGCTGCCAGCACATCCAGTGCCACCTCCTGACCGCGGGTGGGGCTCTTGACGGCGGCGCGGTTGACGATGGCGTCCGGCCCCACACCCGTATAGCCGCAGATGAGTGCACCGCTCAGATTGATCTGATAGTCCGAGAAGCCCACCGTCAGACTGTCGCCCAGAAAAGCGGCGTCCGAAAAATAGCTCAGGTCTACCTGACCGCAGGTCGGCTGCCGGATGACACTGGCGTCATAAGCCTTAATGGTATAGGCCCCATCGGTCTGCCGGGCGGGGCCGAAGCTTTCCAGCTGCACCGCCTGCGCCGTGCTGCTGCTATCGGCTGCACCCTCGCTGCCGCTGCCGGAAGCCGCCTCGCCCTGCATGGGCAGCGGTGCCAGAATGTTCTGTGCAATGCCGCCTGCGCCGGTCTGGGGGGTGCTGTCCTCTTCAACGGTCCCTTTTTCCAAGATGGCGGTTACCGCATAGGCGACCAGCAGGATGGCCACAATGACCCCCGCCAGCCGCAGCTTGCCGCCGATGCCCCCGCGCGTGCGCCGCCGGGGTGCCGAATGATACTCGTGTGAAATGCCCATATTCTCTGTCCAGCTTTCTGCATTTATCCCAACAGGCAGGTACTTCTGCCTGGTATTTTTGGAGTGCGCACCCATTTTATCATATTTTTTTTGCCTGTGCAACCAATTGGGTCTTGCATACAACAGGCAAAACGGGTACAATAGAATTGCAGCTTATTTTGCACATTTTACAAAAAGCAAATACACAAGCTGCAAATATTTTTGTGTCAGTTGCGGCAGGCGGCTGTTTTGCCGTCCCGGTCCGTTGGCAGTGCAGGGCCGACAGACCACTTTACCGGACGGTGCGGAAAGCCGTTTGCCCGGCAGCGGACACATTTTATATGATCTGAAGGAGGTTTCCATGGCCAAGAATATCATCATTGGTCAGAGCGGCGGCCCTACCGCCGTGATCAACTCCAGCCTTGCGGGCGTATACAAAGCTGCCCGCAGTCTGGGTGCAGACAAGGTGTACGGCATGAAGTACGGCATTGAGGGTCTGCTCAAGGAAGAGCTGCTGGAGCTCAACGTTCTGCTGGACGACCGCATGAGCATCGAGCTGCTCAAGCGCACCCCGTCCAGCTATCTGGGCAGCTGCCGCTACAAGCTGCCCGACCCGGACACCGACTCCACCCCGTTCGTCAAGCTGTTCACCCTGTTTGACAAGTACGACATCTGCGCGGTGTTCTACATCGGCGGCAACGACTCGATGGACACCATCGCAAAGTTGTCCCGCTACGGGCAGCAGGTGGGCAGCAGTGTGCGGTTTATCGGTGTGCCCAAGACCATCGACAACGATCTGTGCCTCACCGACCACACCCCCGGCTACGGTTCTGCCGCAAAGTACATTGCTACCATTCTGAAAGAGGTCATCCGCGACTCCTCGGTGTACAACATCCGCAGCGTGACGGTGGCCGAGATCATGGGTCGTCACGCTGGCTGGCTGGCCGGTGCGGCCTGTCTGGCAGGCGGCGAGGACTGCGAAGGCCCTGACCTGATCCTGCTGCCGGAAGTACCCTTTGATCAGGATAAATTCCTTGCCCGGGTGGATGAGCTGCAGCGGGTAAAGTCCAACGTTATCATCGCAGCCAGCGAGGGCGTAAAGACCGCAGACGGCACTTATCTGTGCGATCTGGTTTCCACCGCCGGCCAGCTGGACGCCTTTGGCCACAAGGCCATCCTCAGCGGCACCAGCCGTTACCTTTCGGAGCTCATCCACGACAAGCTGCAGTGCAAGAGCCGCGCCATCGAGTTTTCCACCCTGCAGCGCTGCGCCAGCCATCTGGCCAGCCGCACGGATGTGAACGAAGCCTACGCTGTGGGCGGTGCCGCAGCCGCCGCCGCCTTTGCGGGCGAGACCGGCCGCATGATCGCGCTCAAGCGCATTTCCGCTTATCCCTACCAGTGCATCACCGAGTCGGTGGATGTGCAGCAGGTGGCAAACCTTGAAAAGAAGGTGCCGCTGGACTGGATCAGCCCCGACGGGATGCAGGTGACTGCTGCCTTTGAGGAGTACGCCCGCCCGCTGATCCTGGACGAGGTAACGCCCGTCTATGTCAACGGCACCCCGCGCCACATCCGTCTGTAATCCCTTTTCCCGCGTCTGTTTTCGTGCATCCTGCACGTAATATTATATTGCCGAAACAGAAAAACAAAAAAGGAGAAATCATCATGGGTAAAAATGCAATCGTTGGTCAGTCTGGCGGTCCTACTTCCGTCATCAATGCAAGCCTTGCAGGCGTCTTTGAGAGCTGCAAGAACCGCGGCGCAGAGATCGTTTACGGTATGTGCAATGGCGTTGCCGGTTTGCTGGAGGAGCGGGTGGTGGATCTTTCCACCGTGCTGACAGACGATCTGGACATCGAGCTGCTCAAGCGCACCCCGTCCAGCTTCCTCGGCAGCTGCCGCTACAAGCTGCCGGACTGGCATGAGGACGAGACCGTCTACAAAAAGCTGTTCGCCATTCTGGAAAAGCTGAACATCGGCTACTTCTTCTACATCGGCGGCAACGACTCCATGGACACCATCGGCAAGCTGGCTGACTATGGCCAGCGCGTTGGCAGTGACATCCGCTTTATGGGTGTGCCCAAGACCATCGACAACGACCTGATGGTCACCGACCACACCCCCGGCTACGGCTCTGCTGCCAAGTACATCGGCGTGGTGATGAAGGAGATCATCCGCGATGCCACCGTGTACGGCACCAAGTACGTCACCGTGGTGGAGATCATGGGCCGCAACGCCGGCTGGCTGACCGCCGCCGCCGCACTGGCCAAGAGCGACGATTGCGAGGGCGTGGATATGATCTGCCTGCCCGAGGTCCCCTTCAATGTAGAGCGCTTTGTGGAAAAGGTGCGTGTGATGCAGGAAAAAAAGCCCAGCATCGTCATTGCCGTTTCCGAGGGCGTAAAGCTGGAGGATGGACGCTATGTCTGTGAGCTGGCGGATGACGTGCACGCCGTGGACGCTTTCGGTCACAAGGCGCTGACCGGTACCGCACGGTATCTGGCCAACGTGGTGGCCCGCAATCTGGACACCAAGACCCGCTGCATCGAGCTTTCCACCCTGCAGCGCTGTGCCGGCCACCTGACCAGCCGCACCGACATCACCGAGGCCTATCAGGTCGGCGGTGCTGCTGTCAAGGCTGCGTTTGAGGGCGTCACCGGCCAGATGGTGGCCCTGAAGCGCATCTCCAACAGCCCCTATCAGTGTACCACTGAGCTGCACCCCATCAGCGAGGTCGCAAATCTCGAGAAGAAGGTGCCGCTGAGCTGGATGAACGAGAATCACACCCAGATGACTGAAGACTTCCTCGCTTACGCACGGCCCCTCATCCAGGCTGAGCTGACCCCGCTCTACATCGCCGGTCTGCCTCACCACATCTACATGAAGCCCCAGAAGTAAGCGTTCTGTTTCGCAAACGTACCTCCGCGCCCCTGCACCCTGTGTGCAGGGGTGCATTTTTGTACGGAAAAAGCTTTGATTTCACTTGTATTTTACCTGAAACCGTATTATAATACTATCTGCGTCGCTCGCTGTTGAGCGGCGCGTTTTTTCGTGAGTACCATCTGATATTTGAGGAGGCAGAGCATTTTCATGGCACAGAATACCCGGACAGGCGATCTGACCAGCGGCCCCATGCTGCAAAAGATCATCCTGTTTTCCCTGCCGCTGGCTGCATCCAGCATCCTGCAGCTGCTGTTCAACGCAGCCGATGTCGTCGTCGTGGGACGCTTTGCGGGCAGCACGGCGCTGGCCGCTGTCGGCTCCAACGGTGCGCTCATCAACCTGCTGGTCAACCTGTTCGTGGGCCTGTCGCTGGGCGCGAACGTCGTTGCGGCCCGCTGCTTCGGCGCGAAGGACGATGAGGGCGTCCGCAACACCGTCCAGACCTCCGTGACGCTGGGCCTCGTCAGCGGCTTCTTGCTGGCCGTGGTGGGCTTTTTTGCCGCCCGCGTCCTGCTGGAGCTGATGAGCTGCCCGGAGGACGTCATCGGCCTGTCCACCCTCTACCTCAAGATATACTTCATCGGTATGCCCATGACCATGCTGTACAACTTCAGCTCGGCACTGCTGCGGGCCGTGGGCGACACCAAACGGCCGCTGTTCTGCCTGGCGACGGCAGGCGTCATCAATGTCATCCTGAATCTGGTCTTCGTCATTGGTTTCCAGATGAGCGTGGCCGGCGTCGCGCTGGCGACCATCATCAGCCAGACGGTTTCCGCCTGCATGGTCACGGCCCTGCTTCTGAAAGAGGAGGGCCCCCTCCACCTCGACCTGCACAAGCTGGGCTTCCACAAAGGGGCCCTGACCCAGATTTTGCTCATCGGCCTGCCGGCCGGCCTGCAAAGCACAGTGTTCAGCCTCTCCAACGTGGTCATCCAGTCGGCGGTCAACTCGTTTGGCTCCACGGTCGTGGCGGGCAACTCGGCAGCCTCCAACATCGAGGGCTTTGTCTACACCGCCATGAACGCCTTTGCACAGGCCGCTGTGACCTTTACCAGCCAGAACATGGGTGCCCGCCGGTATGATAACCTGGACCGCGTCATGCGCAACTGCCTGCTCTGCGCGGTGGGCATTGGCGTGCTGCTGGGCGGCGGCGCGTTCCTGGGCGGCAACCTGCTGCTCCACTTCTACTCCACCGATGAAGCCGTGGTGGCCGCGGGCCTGGCCCGGATGCGGATCATCTGCACCACTTACTTCCTCTGCGGTGTCATGGACACGCTGGCCAGCTGCCTGCGCGGCCGGGGCTACTCGGTCATGCCCATGATCGTCAGCCTGGTGGGCAGCTGCCTGCTCCGTCTGGTCTGGATCGCCACGGTGTTCCAGCTGTTCCGCTCCACCACCACCCTGTACATCAGCTACCCCATCAGCTGGATCTTAACGGCGCTGGTGCACTTCATCTGCCTGATGGTAGTGCGCAAAAAGCTCCACGCGGAGTCCGCCGCCATGGCTGCCTGAGTTCTGCTTCGCAATGCCTCCGCGCCGAAATGGCGCGGGGGCATTTATTTTGCTTCCGCTGCCCGCAGCAGGCGGAGGATGCTGTTGAGGGTGTAGATGTAGTTTTCCCGGCTGGCGTAACGGGACTGCGCAAAATCCATGGCCTGCCGGTTGATGGAAAACACAGCGGTCAGGCCCAAGACCGGGTCATCGCAGAGGTCTTCCACCTCCGGCAGGACGCCGCCCACGATGGCCACCACCGGCACGCTCTTCTCTTTCGCGTGCTTTGCCACGCCGCTGATGACCTTGCCCCGGACGCTCTGGGTGTCCAGCCGCCCCTCGCCGGTGAGGACAAGGTCACAGCCGTCCAGCCGGGCGTCAAACCGGACCAGATCCAGCACGGCCTCAATGCCGGGCCGCAGCTGTGCCCCCAGGAACGCCACCATGCCAGCACCCAGGCCGCCTGCCGCGCCTGCACCGGGCAGAGCGGCTACCGAACGGCCCAGCTTTGCCTCGATGACACCGGCCAGCGCCCGGAGCTGCCCGTCCAGAAAGACTACCGTGGCCTCATCGGCACCCTTTTGGGGCGCAAAGACGCAGGCCGCACCGGTGGGGCCGTAGAGCGGGTTATCGATATCGCACATGGCGGTGAGGGAGACGCCCGCCAACAGCTTTTCCGCTTCTTTCGTGTCGATGTCCGCCACCTCGCTCAGGGTACCGCCCACGGGCACAAAATCGCTGCCATCGGCCCGGAGGAATTTGACCCCCAGCGCCGCCGCACAGCCGCAGCCGCCATCGTTGGTGCAGCTTCCGCCCAGCCCCAGCAGGATGTTCTGGTTGCCCGCCTCCACGGCGTGGCGGATGAGCTGACCCACGCCGTAAGTGGTGGTCTTACAGGGGTCTTTGCGATCTTCTACCCGGGGCAGACCGGCGGCCGAGGCCATCTCAATCACGGCCTGCCCGCCGGGCAGCTGTAAGTATTCTGCCGTGATGGCCTCCCCATAGGGGCCCGAGACGGGCACGGAGACCAGCGTGCCGCCGCAGGCCTCATGGAAGCAGGCCACCGTTCCCTCGCCACCGTCGGCCACGGGAATCCTGACCACCTCGCACCCGGGGAAATATGCCTCCAGCCGCTGCGCCGCAAGGGTGCAGATCTCCTGGCTGGAAAGGGTGCCTTTGAACGAATCCGACACAACGATGCACTTTTTCATTTCTCCACCACCTGTTTTTCTTGAGGAAGTCTAATCACTTGTTCACCACGTTCTGGGGCTGGCCCGCCAGGAACGCCCTGACGTTCTCCACGGTGCAGTCCATAATGCGCTGGCGGCTGCTCCGGGAACCCCAGGACATGTGCGGGGTGATGATGCAGTTCTTGGCTTTCAGCAGCGGGTTGTCGGCCCGGATGGGCTCCGTGGACACGACATCCAGACCTGCACAGGCCACCTTGCCGGAGTTGAGGGCGTCGGCCAGGTCCTGCTCCACCACCATTTGTCCGCGGCTGTTGTTGATGATGATGACGCCGTCTTTCATCTTGGCGATGTTCTCTTTGTTGATGATGCCGGTGTTGAAGTCCATCAGAGGCATCTGGAGGCCCAGCACATCGGAGCGGGCAAACAGGTCGTCCAGCTCCACGAACTCCACGCCCAGGTCCTTCGCCGCCTGGGAGGGGTAGCGGTCATAGGCGATGACATGCATTCCCAGCGCCTGGGCAGCCTCGGCAGTGTGGATGCCGATGCGGCCGCAGCCCAGCAGGCCATAGGTCTTGCCTGCCACCTCGATGAGGGGATAATCCCAGTAGCACCACTCCTCGCCGTTCTGCCACTTGCCCTCGTGGACGGTACGGTCATGATGGCCGATGTGGAGGCAGGCCTCCAGCATCAGGGCAATGGCAAACTGGCTGACGGAGTAGCCGCCGTAGTTGGGCACATTGCAGACGGGGATGCCTTTCTCCTTGGCATAGGCAATATCCACCACATTGTATCCGGTGGCCAGTACAGCGATCAGTTTCAGGTTGGGGCATTGATCCATGGTGGCCTTGGAGATGGGGGTCTTGTTCAGGATGGCCACATCGGCGTCGCCAATGCGCTCGGCAACGAGATCCGATTCCTCATAGGAAGTGCGGTCATAGACCACCAGCTCGCCCAGCTGCTCCAGAGCGCTCCAGCTCAGGTCGCCAGGGTTTTCCGTATAGCCGTCCAGCACAACGATTTTCATACAATTGTCCTCCATTTCTTTACAGGTGTTTTGCCAGCAGATAGCGGTCATGCCCACCGTACATCTCCCGCCGGGAAACGATCTCAAAGCCGCTGGCTTTGGCGTTGTTCAGGCTGTAGGGGTTGCCGGGGCTGACAGTGGCCCCAATGCCCACGATGCCGGGCCGAAGCAGCGGCAGCGCGTCTTCCAGCAGGATGCGCTGCAGGCCATTGCCCCGCCAGTCCGGGTGGACGATGACGCTGTCGGCATTGGCCCAGTACTCCCACTCGGCCTCCGGAATGCCCATGAACGCAGCGTAGTTGTGCTCACTGTGCCCGCAGTACCGCAGGATAAAGTAGGCTCCCAGCCGCTCGCCGTCCCATGCGCCAAGGCAGAGGTCGTGTTCGAGATAGCTCTGGATATTTTCCAGCGTATCGGGCATGAACAGCTCCGGGTTCGGCATCATGGCTCGCACCTCGTTCTGGAGCCGGTAGACGGTCTCGGCCTCTTCGCGCGTACACTGCCGGAGCGTAACCGACAGCGACGCCGCCCTGCCGCGGACCTGATGAAGACAAAGTTCCATTTCTGCAATCCCTCCCAAAATAAAATCATACTTTCTTTGCGATTCCAGTATAAATGCCATTTCAAAGAATGTCAATTTATGTTATACTGATGGAAGGGATGCTGGCAGTCTGTGCTCTTGGGCGCTGCTGCCCGCCTCCTGAAGTCTCTGCGGGGCTCACCCTGCATGTGTACCGGAGGAAAACGACCATGAAAGATTCCAGCCTTTCGCCTTCCAGCCGTCTTGGCGGCGCTGTCATCAGCGACCGCGTAGTCGCTGCCCTGCTGCAGGAGCTGCGCACCGGCCGCTACGCGGACGCCGACCGCCTGCCTGCGGAGGTAGACCTTGCCGCCCAGCTCGGTGTCAGCCGTACCGTGATCCGGGACGCGCTGAGCGAGATGGAGCGCGCCGGATACATTGAGCGTGTGCGCGGCATTGGCACCGTTGTCAACCGCACCGTGCTCAACCTGCGCAGCCGCCTGGACCAGAAACTGGAATACTATCCTCTGATCCGCAGCTTCGGCAGCTATCCTCATGCAGACGGCATCCAGATCTCCCCCACCCGCGCAGGCGAAGAGCTGGCACGGGACCTCGGTATCGAGGCGGGGGATGAGGTCATCTGCATCAAAAAGAGGATCCTGGCGGACACCACTCCCGTCATCTACTCCATCGATTACCTGCCGCGCGCGCTGTTTGGCAGCCGGGATTACACCCGGATCGACCTCAGTGGCGACATCTTCGAGATCCTGGAGCGGGAGTGTCACCAGCAGATCGCCTCCAATGTCGCCCACCTGAAAGCCAGCTGCGGCGACGAGGCCATCCGGGCAGCCATGCGGCTTGCCCCCGGCGAGGCGATGCTGCTGCTGGACGAAGTCTGCTACAACCGTCTGTGCCATCCGGTTATGCGCTCGTTGAGCTACTACACCAACTTCTTCGATTTTTCCATTCTGCGAAAGCTTCTTTGATGGAGGGAACTGAACAACATGCGTCATCTGATCGATCCTTTAGACTTCAGCCAGGAAGAAATCATGAATCTGTTGAGTCTGGCCGACCGCATCTGCGCCGATCCGACCGCCTACCAGAACGTCGCCGAGCACAAAAAGCTTGCCACCCTGTTCGTCCAGGGCAAAGAAAGCCATCGCGCCGTCAGCAATCAGATCTTCGACGTGATCCATGGCATACTGGTCAAAATCTTAACCCAGAAGGAGAAAAACTTTTTCCGGTGATACAGAAAACGGTCCGGCGGTACGAAGAACTGCGGCAGAAGGAAGAAGAACTGCAGGGACTTGGATATTCACTTCTGG
>OLVW01002693.1_pt1 | contig 12358 bp, 7 predicted proteins | sample 1673301 | NCBI WGS metagenome assembly OLVW01 (sample SAMEA3178941, study PRJEB25190) | human gut metagenome
AGTTAAAAGAAACCTTTTCGGCTATTATTTTATTAACTAACAAATAATTGTTTCGATTGTCTTTTCAGGCGCACCCTTTTTGCCTCCACAGCTATTAAAGTTATATTAATTACACCTCCTTTTATGTAAATCACACCTAAAAAAGGTAAAATCTAAACGTAATTGTATAACGTTATCGATGATTCGAGAAAATTGACGAACTCTGTAATTCTGTATGGTCGAATTGTGAGTTCTTTTCTGTCTTTCACCCAGTTAATCTGGTCGTATGAGTCTGCAAATATTGATGGTGCGAGGAATATACATTGAGAATCCTCTGCTTCATATTTGCCTTTGAACTCTTCCAGATGTCGAGCGATTGGCCATACCTCCATCATCGTTTGGGTACGTCCTTCTGCCATCGTAACCTCAATCAGTATGGTATTGCGGTGTTCTATACACTCAATGTCGCCTTTATTGCCTCCGGCGGTAGATGTCGGCAAGCCTGTATCGTCACAGGAGTAGTTCGGGATAACCCTTACGTATGGTAGTTTTGACTTTACAGCTAAAGCCGTAAGAAACTCCAGCCGCACAGGATTCGGCAGGAATCTCAAAACTTTGTCTTTTGATGGTTTCTTTTCTGATAGGTTGTTAAGCTCGTGTCTTATGGATTCCCAATTATATGTGTCAAGCCAGTTCTTCAGCAATTCCTCACTTTGATTTGGCGTCATTTCTACGGCGTGTATATCAAATAGATTGCTGTCGATTGTTGCCATATAGTCGAAGTATTCCCGTTCTGTTCCAAACTTGCTATATGTCGCATAATGAGACAACACATATTTAACTTTTTTATCTTCCATACGGTTGATGTCAATGAAACGGCCTGCACCGCGCAGTGAAATCAATCCCGTAAGTCTCATTTTACGAATAAATTCATCAGGGTATTCATTCATAATGGATTTCGGCTTGAATTTTTTAAACTCACCGCCCATTATCTCTTGCGTGCAAATATCAATGATTATTTCATCGCTAGGATTGTAGCCGTGTTGAGCCCGTAACGACTTTATTCTCTGATACAAAGCCTCGGCATCATTATCTTTCCAGAATATCAGCAACGGGAGTTCTCTCCGAGATATTCCGGCTCCATTATATTTCGGGTCTGCATTGAGTTTCTTAATAGTCTGAAGCAACAATATCAACGGTACATTATCATTCAGCACACGCACAAATGGGTTATTCCTTTGATATTTGCACATCGCTTGTAAGAATACCTGCTGCTCATATTCCGGATGTCTCTCTTCCGCCACTATTGAATCGCCGACAATCTCTACCGAATATATCTCCGCAAACATTGTCCCTAACTCAGAAAAGAAAATAGGCTCATCCGGGGCATAGTAGACAAATCCCAACTCTTTCGGGAAATCGTAGAACGTCGCAAATCTGGAAGGAAAACCTTTTGCAAATCCAGCTTCTTTATGATTTTGTGGATTATGTCTCAAAATATACTGTACCTCCTGATCTGTCAAGATATAATCCGCAAACTCACCTTGCGGTGACGATGCCCACTTGTCTTTTATAGCGGAGGTTATATTCATCGGCCGATATAATCCATAGCGGATTATATCAGCGACAATCTCTGTAGCTAAACCATCAGACAAGGTTTGTCCGTCAAACCTTTTGAGTATCCACAATAAAGCCTTCAATCGCTGGGGATTGCGAACGGTCGTTGTAAATAGCAATGGTTTGTATTCAGCGCTTCTCGGCATAGTTAATAATTTATTACTAATACTTCGTTAAATTCCTTAATGGTGTTGTCGTGATAACTAATATAATTACTCACTATCGGATGAACCTCGTATTTGGAGCACCAATTTGTAAAGATAGTGTTTTCTCGTCCTTTGTAATGCGTTACATTAGAAATCGCGAAGCGTATTCCTCGATCATTCAACTTATCCAGCAAAGCGAGCAGTTCTTCCTCATTTTTCTCGTTCCAAAGCTTGTTATACTCACTAAATGTTATCAAATAAGGCGGATCTAAATATATGAAATCGCGTTCTGATAACTCCAATCCTTTTATAAAAGCTTTATAATCTTTGTTATACCACTTAGGTCGTTTTAATATAACCTGTTCGAAATACTCTTTCAATGTGGCAACAACATTGGCATTAAAGTCTACATTACCCACAGGCAGATTAAATTCGCCATTCTTATTGAAACGCAACATGCGGTTGAATCCATATATAAGCAGCAGATACAAGAGAGTCATATCTTTTTGAGATGCCTGATTGAAGTCATCTCGCATCTTAATATAAGCAGCTTTATTGAACCGCGCGAAATAAGTCTTCTTAAAACACCATTTCAACTCATGAGGAATGATATCTTCTTTGTAGGAGCGTGATAGTCCATATTGACATATCAATTTATCAATTAATGCAAACAACTTATTCTGATTATTAGCACATTTACACAAATGTCGGTGCAGCCTAATGACATATGAGTCGATATCATTAAGACAATATGAATTAGCTTGCACATTCATAAAAACAGAACCTCCCCCCACAAAAGGTTCTACAAAAGTATCTATCTTTTGCGGGAAGAATTTTCTTATCTCGTTAATAAGTTTATGTTTATCTCCAACATAGAAGAATGGAGACCTTAATATCTTATCGTTCATTGTTGTACTTCTGTAATAAACAAAAGTTCTTTATGGTCTATAAACTCGGTTTTACCGGTATTAAAACATTTATGGGCGCAATCATAAATTGTGGTCTTACCCCTTTGCTCCAAGATTGAGCGAATCTCTTCCAAAGTAATTTTATTTTTAGAAGATCCGCTTTTAGAATCATAAGTATTGTTATATGATAGCGATATATTTGACCTGCAATTTCATAACGAGGTTTTTAAATGCTTCCACTGCACTTGTCGTGCAATATGCGCTCATATTTTGAGGTTTTGGTTTCATAGCCACACCATATAATTCCGGTTTTTCCCAAGTTATCAGATTCTCATAGATGTGATAGAATCGGCTGTATTGACGAGAGTTGTACGGTGGATCTATATATGCTACATCTGCGCTTACCCGTTCTGCCAACAAGTTAGAATCTTCACGATATATCTCTACCGAATTGGGTGATAATGGTTTTATTAACTGCAAAGTTAATGGGTGATATGCAATCGGTTTCTTGATATAAGCATCGAAATGTCCAACGGTATTGGCAATCTTGTCAATGCTATATATCAATGATGCTAATAAAATCGCATACTCTTTTTCCGTCAATGCTTTTCTATGCCTTTCTATATCTTCTCTAATCCATCCGATAAGTTTGGCATTCTTATAATCAAAGAACTTGTTTCCAAAATTATCTGAGAAATAATTATCCGGTATATCATCGGGATTTATGGTATTGTATTGCGTAATCAGGCTTGACAGTTTTGCATCCTCATATTTACCCTCACCGAAAAATGCCTTGTATATGATATTATTAGAATAGAGAAAATCATTCATAATAATATTATCAGCATATGGAATAACCGCTTTTGACACTGAAGCTGTACCGGCAAACACATCAAAAAAGCTATGAAAACCACCTGTATGTTCTCTGATGATATTCATAATCCATTGTGTGAGTTTTGCCTTATTTCCTATATAGCGACGGCTCTCTAACTCGAATCGTTTAGCATTATCATTAGAAACTTTGGGGAATAAAGATGGTATTTTACCAAATCTTATTTTTTCGGCTGCTACTTGTATTACTTCCAACTTATACTCATTATCCCCGTCAAGAGTAAATAATATCCTCTCGGAGCCGAGTAATACCAACGATTTGTGTTCATCGCAACCATACAAACGTACCAAATGTATTACTTGGTCTTTAGTTGGAAGCCGCCTACCGTTTTCAATGCGACTGAGCAATGTGGTGTCTATATTCGTCCGCTTACAAACTTCTTGTAACGGTAAGTTTAATCCTTCTCTAACTCCTTTAAGATATTGTCCTATCGATTCCATCTACCCAATATTTGACATTTTTTGTCAAAGTTAGAATAAAGATTCGTTGTGCGCAATTTTTTTCTATCAAAAAATTATTTATTGACTCAACATTTTATGTTCAAGATATAAAACCTATTATATAACATTATTTTACAATGAGATGCCATGCGCAGAGACATACTTTGCAATGATAACCTTGATGTGTTGATTGATTATGATAAAAATAATAAATCTAGCTGTTGTATTGCCATTGTTTCTGACTGGATAGGCTTGCCTACTATACGATTTTTCACTCTCTTGGGGAGCCTAATACCCCAACCGCCTTACGGCGTCGGGTAGGCTGCCATACAATCTGCAAGCAGAGGCGGTGGGATTATCCGATATATGACGGATTATAGAATGGCAGTCAAATGGATAAACAGCCTTTTCCCAGTCGGAAGATTTTAGACCTCAATTCGCGAATAGGTTTTGACCGACAAAAGGGAGCTGAAAAAATTGTTACCAATAATTGTTTCTCGCGGGTTAAGAACGGGTTTGCTTCTCCGACATAATCCGTTCATTTCTCAGCGGTCGAATTACGACCTTATCTTTGTCAACGCGACTGCCATTCAAGCGTAAAAATCCGGTTTTAGAGTACGATTTCGGTCATCAAAGTTCAACCGCATTTCTTTTCAGTTGTTTGCATGAAACGGTTTACTTTAGTTTTCTTGCCCTATATATAGAGAAATACCAAACTAAACAGAATTATATATGCTCGCGTGGGAATAAACTACACCAACAAAAAAACATCGTGAAACCATAAAATTCGGCAGCTGCTTTAGTCGAATAATCCGTTTACTAAATTAACAGCATCGTCCTTTTTCTGATTGATGATTTTGGCGTAGACTTGCGTCATCTTCACATCGGCATGACCGAGCAGTTTCGAGGTCGTGTAGAGATCTGCACCGAGCGTCAGCATCATCGTTGCGAACGTGTGCCGGCTCGTGTGAAATGAAAACCGCTTATTTATTCCAGCCGCTTTCGCCCAAGGTTTGAGAAGTGTGTTTATCATCGTTGGGCTTGGCAAGTCGAATACATGGTCTTCTGCCGCCTTGTCTCCTCTTTCTGGCATCCACTTCAACGCTTCGGGAGATAGTGGCAGATAAATCGGTTCTTTGGTCTTTTGCATGGATACAGCCAAACGGTATTGTCCTCTATCGACAAAGACATCTTTCCACTTCAAACTGATGATATCGCTTATCCGCAGTCCGCAGAAGCAGGAGAACAAATAGGCCTGTTTTACGACCTCGTTTTTCATCGGAGTAGCAATCAATGCCCTAACCTCTTCTATGGTCATATACGACCGCTTGCTCTCCGGCAGACGGATTTTATCCGAATTGTTGATTTTGGTAAAAGGATTGACTTTTATAATTTCTGCTCGCACGGCTGCATTCAAAGCTCCGTTCAGAATGCGGTAATAGGTGTGTAGCGTAAAATTAGATACTTGTTTGCCCTTCGGTCGATATTCAGTCAATAGATAGTCGATATACTCTTGACAGAACGCCTTGTCGATTTGATCCATCGTTACCCGTTCTCCGGCATAATCTTCCAAGATGCGGATAGTAACTTGGATTTGGTTCCCATCTTTCTTTCCTCGCTTCGCCTGATTCTTTTTGTAGGTTTCCATCCAGTCCAGAAGAAAAACCTTTTCACGGGTTTCGATACCCGCTTCGCCGTTGGTAAGTTGGATGATCCGTTTCGATTTGATGGCATTGGCTGCGGCCATAGTCGTTTGATTCCGCACACGGGCATTGTTATCCGTTTCAGGGATAAGATACATCTTCAGATACTCATACGCCCGTTTTCCGTCCCGATAGATATCCAAATACAGACTTTTGTTTCCGTTTGCTAAATCTTTCATCCGAAGACGGATAGGTTCTTTGACTTTCGCAGGCTTCTTTACTCGTGGCATAGCTTCTCCTCTTTTACTCGTTATTCCTGCCACAAAGGTAGAAAGAATAATCCGAATTAAGGAACAAATAGGAAACAAAAATGTACCGAAAAAGAACCAACCTTCTGCAAACATAGAAAACAAGTGAAGATATAAATGCAAGATAAATATTTATTATACAGATTGTTTGTTTTCAATTGATTGATTTTTGTTTTCTATCCCAATCTATACTATATAAATCTGGAAAATCTTTTTGTTCTTGCCGACTCCACCCAACTTCGGCCAACGCTATGGCCCTCGGATAAGCCATATATTCGGCATGCTCGGGAGTAGCAATGTATTCCGTCCAAAGATTTCCCTGAATGCCTAAAATATATCGACCCTGTTCCGATGTTAATTTTTCGGTAGGATTATAGGAATAAACCGAATCTAACGGTAGGTAACCATAAATAGCCAAAGGCTCATTATCCCGGTCTTCCGATTGATAATAATCGAGATAGCAAAAATCCCGAGGAGTCATGATAACAGAATGGTTCATTTTTGCCGCTTTTATACCTCCTGCTTCTCCCCTCCAAGACATGACAACGGCATTAGGCGCGATGCCACCTTCTAAAATTTCGTCCCAGCCAATAATTTGCCGGTCATGTGCATTGACAAACTCCTCCATTCGTTTTATAAAATAGCTTTGGAGTTCATGCTCATCTTTCAATCCCAATCGTTTTATATTTCGTTGACAAACCGGACATTCGGACCAACGGTCTTTCGGACATTCATCTCCTCCTATATGTATATATTTCGAAGGAAAAATTTCAAAAACTTCGGATAGCACATCTTCCAGAAGTTTAAAACTGCCTTCCTTTGTACATAGGACTTCTTTATGAACGCCCCAATCGCACGAGACTTCGTAGTTTTTATGGAAACAGGCCAACTGAGGATATGCGGCCAAAATCGATTGAGTATGTCCCGGCATTTCGATTTCAGGAATAACCTCAATAAATCTCTCGTGGGCATATTCGACAATTTCCCGCAATTCATCTTGGGTATAATATCCGCCATGAGGTTTTCCATCGTATTTACGAGGTACATCATTTTTATGTCCGGCAATACTTTGTTTGCGCCAAGCCCCCACAGAAGTAAGCCGCGGATGCGATTTTATCTCGATGCGCCACCCCTGATCATCGGTTAAATGCAGATGCAATACATTCAATTTATACAATGTCATTATATCGATGTTTTTCTTGATAAAATCCAACGGGAAATAATGACGTGCCACATCAAGCATAAACCCTCGATGTTTGAAACGAGGTTCATCGTAGATATTCACGCAGGGCACTTGCAGTATCACATTTTCGTCACATATTTTTTTCTCGCATTCGGCCGGAAGCAATTGACGCAATGTTTGCACTGCATAAAAAGCACCAGCACCACCCTTCGAGGCGATAGTTACCGTACGAGGGGACACATCGAGTCTATAAGCCTCATCATGAGCGATCGTATCGCAAACGGTAAAAACGATTTTGTTCCGGGCTTCTTCACCGGTTCCTATCTGAGCTTTGCAACTTCCTGTCTGTTCCACAAAGGTTTTAAGAAAGTTTGCCGCTCTTTTTATTTCTTCATCATCTGTTTTCAATTCAATTACCACACTGTCTCCAAACGTAAATTCGCCCGGTTGCATGTCTACCGATAATGGTTTGGGTATAAGGGGGCAATTATCATTTAATTTATCGGTTTGGCCTTTACAAGAGACTAAAACGGATAAAAACAAGATAAAACAATATCGTATTGTTCGTATATTTTGCATAATTCCTATCGTTATTTACTGAATTCTTTCTCTAATAATACTTTTCCATCAATTTGCTTAACTTGAACTTTCAGCAAATCTTTCGAACCAAACATTGTCAACACAGAGTTATTGGAGTTCACTATTATAGGGAAAGCTGTAACTTTCCCCTTATCCATAAATCCGAATGCGTGATTATGCCCACTTAACATCAAATCGATACGAACACTCTCCAATAGGGGGAGCAACTGTTTGCGTAGTCGTTCAGAGCCATACCAACTGCCTTTCCCAAAAGGAATATGAGACAAGACTACCCGAAAAGAGGCAGCTCTAAACTCCGGACTTTCCAATTCACGGGCCAACCACTCCTTTTGTTCAAGTATATAATTATCAAAATCTACCAAACCCGAATATTCCACATCTGTATCGGGTTTATCTTCACCGCTATCTAACACGATGAACCGAATGGGGCCATAGGTGAAAGCGTAATAGAACTTCCCTTCGGGACCGGCAAGGTATCGGAAGAAATTACGGGCATATGCTCCACGAGTTTCATGATTACCCCTTACATATACAAATGGTTTTCTAGATGCGAACAGGCCGACCGATGTATCTAAAAAACCGGTGAAAATATCACTTTGCTTGTTAATATAGTTACACATATCCCCACAAAACACTACCATATCGACATTTTGCGGTGGAGCCATTTCCAACAATTTTTTCTGCAAATCGTTCTTCCCATGTATATCGTTTATCATAACTATCGACAATGTTTCCTGTCTGCCATCGAGTGTTGTAAAAGTCAACGGTTTTTCCCAGATATCGGTAGAAACGATGTTACCCAAAACAGGACGATAGGGCAGCAACTCTTTTACCTCTTGTGACAATACTCGGTAAAAATAGGTCGTGTTTTTTTCAAGCCCCGTAATCGTTACGCGATGCAATGTGTCGACACAACACAACCCGTCTTGTGAGGCATAGGCTTTTCGCGGCAGTTGGGAGTAGAAGTTCTTACCGTCTTCCTTTTTGCTGAATTCCACCCACGATTTACAAGGCTTATCGGTTGTCCACACGACTGTCACTTCGTTCTCCGACAAGTTTTGTAAATAGGGACCGTGGGTAATTTTTACCGAAGGTTGCCCGGCTATGGCATAGAGCGGGAATACTATTCCTACAATCCAAACTCTTATTAGTTTCCTGAGCATATTTATTTGTTTAATGCATGAATTCTACTTATAAGGCCCGATCTCTCGGTCTCTCAACACATCGAGACCGGGCCTTTCCAAATCTATCTAAAAAGTGTGTCTGTATATTCGACCGCCTACCACCCCGGATTTTGGACTAAATTCGGATTGATATTTATATCTCTGGAATCCAGCGGATAGAGATAGTGTTGTGGCACATTAAAAGTTTTCGTCGGCTCATTACTGTTTCGCAATGTCAGATAATTTTCTGCTGACTGCGGAGATTGAGTCGTAAATCCTGCCGGAAAACAATTCCATCTTTTCTGAACCTTATTGAAAGTCAGATGCGCAATTTTCCAACGACGAGCATCGAAGAATCGATGGCCTTCATACATGAGTTCAATCGTTCTTTCTTGTCGTATAATCTCGCGATAGTCTTTCCCTGCAATTCCCTGCCAAGAAGTCTCGACATTGGGGATACCGGCATGGGAACGAATATCATTCAAATAAATGAGAGCCTGCCCATCAAGTCTTCCATAATATTCATAATAAGCCTCCACATAATTGAGATAGAGCTCTGTCAAACGAACCAACGGAAAAGCCGTAGCCCTCACTGCCACCTGATTATTAGCGAAACTCGTATTCGGATGTAAATATTTTTTCCACAAATAACCATTAGGAGTGATATTATCTTTCAAGGGATCATTCCCGTTCGTCTGATTGGTTTCAGGATTAATTTCGCCCATTCTCAAATACAACGTATAACCTTTTCCTCCTTTTATTCCATCTCTGCCGTCCAATTCGAAATTGGTTGCCCGGTCGTATGCAATATCGGCATAGAAACGAGGTTCCCGATTCAAATGTAATCTCACGGTCTTTTCTCCCGTCTCAGGATCGGTCGTTACTCCAAATCTTCTATCATATTGGAAAGACGGGTCTTTATCAATGGGCAATCCATTCTTTGTTAAATAGGTTTCCACCATTTGCATTGAAGGAGCCAAGCCCCCATAAGGAACAGTGGTAGATCCTTGTGACAATCCGCGAGGTGCTATCATTTGTTGAATATTCATTCGGGATCCTGTGTAAGCCCAAATAATATCTGTATTTCCCGCACTCGGCATAGTCACCAACGACCAACGATGATTAAAATATCCTTTTTCAGCATCGCTTATTCCAACCGGAGCCTGCAAATGGGTATACAAATCATGTCCAGCTGCATGCGCTTCATTGATAGCGTCCTCGGCTGCATCTAAGGCTTTTTTCCATTTTTCCTTATCATACTGCAAACTGATTAATTGTTCTCCATCTTTATTCTTAAAGTCGCTGTAATATTCACTATTCCCATTAAACAAAGGACTTGCGGCATACAATAACATACGCGATTTTATTCCTTTTGCCGCAGCCCGCGTGGGAGCTCCATATTTATCGGAAGTTTGGATAGGCGGCAGTAAAGGAGCCACTTCGTCTAAACGATCGGCGATCCATTCTACACACTCATCGTAAGGACGACGTTTCGGGAAGGCCAACTCACCGGTAGCATCCAATGGAATTTCCCTGTCTATCAACACAATCGGACCATACAATCTTAACAACAGATAATGATAATAAGCTATCAGAAATTTGGCTTGCGATGAAAAATCGGTTATTTCTGCTGCGGATATTCCCGGTACACTTTCTACTCGATTCAAAAATGTATAGCATTGACGAATAGCGCCATAAAGATTGTACGCTTTACAACGGCTCGATTGTGTAGGACTTTTGAAATAAGACCAATAATTATATATGGGATCGGCTGCCGTTTGAGACCCAATATTCGCGACTTTGGAGTAATGCCATGTCGTAGCCCACTGAGAAGTTATGCACACTTCATCACTGGCTCCATTAAATTGCGGCTCCCCGTTATGATCACTCGACTCGGGCATAAAAGAATAACAAGCGTACAAAAAATTCCTTGCCGAATTTACGCTGGCAAAAGCCTCTTCCAAAGTTCCTTTCTTCTCAGGTTCAGAATCCAGATAATCACAACCGGAAACAGTAACGAGTATCCCTAATACTAAGAATATATTTTTAATTGCTTTCATAATCGTTTTAGAAATTAAATTGAACACCCAGATTGAAAACTCTCTGTAAAGGATATACCAATCCATTGCCACTGTTAGATCCGCCTCCGATCTCAGGATCCCAATACTTAAAGCCCGTAAATGTCAATAAATTACTACCGGCAATATAGGCTCTCATAAATTTGTAGGAATATCCTATCTCGGCATTTTTCAATCTCAGGAAAGAACCATCTCTCAACCAGAACGTCGACTTCTGGTATGTATTCGTATTATCTACATTGTGCGCCAATCTCGGATACTTCGCATTAGGATTGGGATTAGATGCCGACCAATAGTCATCTGCCACAAATTTCAAAACATTCTTATGATAGATATCGAACGGATGTATATCGTCCAAATAAATAGAGACTTTTCCCGCACCCTGGAAGAATACAGAGAAGTCCCAATTCTTATATTGGAAAGAGGCTCCGAAACCATATACAATCTGTGGGATATAAGGATTTCCGATATAGGTACGGTCATATTCGTTAACCACCCCATCTTCATTCAAATCTTGATATTTTATATCCCCCGGTTTTATATTAGGCATGATAGCCTCTTGACTGGGACTATTTTTAATATCTTCCTCATCTTTAAATAACCCCAGCGCTATATAAGCCGGACCGACACGATTCAAGGCTCCGCCTCTCTCGTATTGATAACTAAACGGATAATGGGGTTCATCTTTCTCCAATATTTTATTTACAGCATAAGTAAAGTTCCCTTTAACCGAAAGAACAATATCTTTGGAAAACGCATGATTATATTCCAAAGACATATCAACTCCTCTATTCGTCACTTTTCCCACATTGGCTACCGGATTAGCATCACCAATTCCTATCGTAGGCGAAATAGTTTGCCGAGTCATTAAAATTTTGTCCCTATTTTCATGAAAGTAATCGGCAATCAACAAGAATTTTTGATCGAACAAACCCAATTCTATACCCACATTTGCTTTTTTAGCAACCTCCCAAGTTGCATTTTCATTACCATATGTCGTTATGATAGCTCCGGCCTCGGTAGCTTTGAAATCCTCACCGAAAGCATATCCGGCTCCATTCATATTGACATTGGTATATCCGGGAAAACGAACAGAAGAATTAGAATTTCCAACCGTTCCATACGATCCTCTTAATTTCAGCAGACTAATCGTCTTATTCAAAGGGGCAAAAAAGTCCTCGTTCGAAATAATATAACCGAGTGCATAGGAAGGGAAGAACCCGAACCGCTTACCTTTGGCGAAATTGTCACTCCCATTATATCCGAAATTAAACTCAAAGAAATAACGTTTATCAAAGTCATACGTAAATCTTCCGGCCATACCTTGATTCAACTCTCCGAGAGAAGAGTTATAATTGGCCGGATTACTACTATAAACCCCTCGTTGCAAATAAATCAGTT
>OLVW01002694.1_pt1 | contig 12357 bp, 12 predicted proteins | sample 1673301 | NCBI WGS metagenome assembly OLVW01 (sample SAMEA3178941, study PRJEB25190) | human gut metagenome
ATGAAAAATCATTAGTTACATAGAAAGTAAACTGCTCATTTGTTTTTGAATCTATTAATAAAATAGGTATTTCTTTTTGAAAAAGCATCATTTCTAAATGCTCTTTATCAGCATTATTAGAGTAATTAAACCATTTGCCATAAATTAATTTATCATTATCAGCAAATTTAAATAGTAAAAGTAAAGCAGTTTTATTATTAGAAAAATAAGATATATTTTTAAGTGAGATAGTCATACTATTTTTAATAGAATGTATGGTATTACTATCTGTTTTTAGTAAAAAAGAAGAGAGAAGTTTATTGTCTTCAAATTTACAAATATAGTCTGTTCCAACATTGAAGCTATGATAGAAGCTTTTTCACCTATGTCCATATTATTTTCTTTAAAAGATATACAATCCATAATATCCCCCAATATGTAGATAAATTTTAAAGCTATTTAAATTATACTTTCAAATGAAAGATAATGTAATAAGTAGATTACTGGAAAGAAATAATAATAGGCAATAAAATTTATGAAATATAAAGAAAATAAAAATGCCAGTTATATGGTATAATAATGATAAAAATTTTAGAGGTTAAGATATGTATTTTTTATCAGCAATAGGAATAGCAATGGCAGGAGCTATTTGTTTTTATGAAAATAACAATATAAGTATAAATAGAATTACAATAAATAAGGAATTAAATGAAAAAATAAAAATAGTTCAATTATCCGATTTACATAGCAAGGAGTTTGGAAAAGAAAATAATAAATTATTAAGTAAGATATTAAAGGAAGAACCAGATTTAATATTGTTAACAGGAGATATAATAGATTGTAGTTCAAAAAAATATATGGAGATAATAAACTTTATATCAAAAATAAGTATGAAGATTCCTACATATTATATACCTGGAAATCATGAAACAAGAGCAGTAAAGTATGAAGAAATAATTATAAAATTAAGAGAGAATAACGTTAATGTCTTATTAGATGAAATAAGAACAATAACTATTAAGGGTAATAAGATTAATATTTTAGGTTTGGTGGAAGAACAAGGTTCAGCAGAAGCTTATATGAAAAGAGCAAAAGGAAATTTTCAGTACAAAGATTATTCTATAATTTTTCAGGAATTTGCCAAGCTACCAGGTATAAAGCTTGTTTTGTGCCATTATCCAGAAAATTTTAAAGCAATAGGTGATAAATCATATTATAAATATAAATTTGATTTAATGTTTTCAGGACATGCTCATGGAGGGCAGTTTAGACTACCTTTTGTAGGTGGACTTTATGCACCAGGGCAGGGAATTTTACCTAAATATACAGCAGGAGTTCATAGTGAAGCTAGTAAAAAACTTATTATTAACAGAGGACTTGGAAATAGCGGTTTTCCTTTAAGGTTATTTAATAGACCGGAAATAGTTACTGTAACAATAGAATAAAATTCACCTGAGGAGATTATTATGATAGTTACTTATTTTAATACATTTTACTTTTTTCAATTAGTTTTTTATAAATATCCTTCATATGTTCTTCATTAATTACTTCAAAAATTTTATCTATATCGATCCACTTAACATCGCTATTTTCATCTACTTTAACAACTAATTTTTCATTTTCATCTGCTTCTAAAAGATATGCTACTGATAAATGAAGATGACTTGCTACATATTTTCCTCTTTTTATATGAGCATTTACTGGTAATATATCTATAGAACATATATCATCTATTATAGGTTTTACATGTTTTATACCTGTTTCTTCTTGAGCCTCTTTTATAGCAACTTTAATTAAATCACTATTACCATCAGCATGACCACCAGTCCATCCCCATGAATTGTAAATATTATGATGTATCATTAAAGTTTTGTTTCTAGACTTATTTACTATAAATCCAGAACTTGTTATATGTGCTATTTCATTATCTCTAAATAAAACATTATCATTTTTATTTATAAAGTCTAGTATAATTTCTTTATCTTTTTTCTCTTGTTCATTAATAGGATTATATCTTTCTATTTGCTTTACCCATTCCATATTTTTACCTCTATACATTAAATTGTTTTGATTTTTATTATTAATAATTAAGAATATATTACTACAAAATTGAAAAAAACTCTAGGTAAAGTGATAATCATTAAGACACTGTTATATATTAGGTTGGTACGCACCATGAGGTGAAAGTATTGAAAATAAAACAATTATTTTTGCTACTGAATTCACTTATAATTTATCTAATAAAATAGCATTATATAAAGTGAAAAATATTATTGACAAGGAAAATTTAAAGAATATAATAAAATTAAATAGACCCCCTAGGGGAGGGGTAGTAAATAGAGGGAAAAGTAATGAATGATGAAAGAAAAAAAGCTCTGCAATCTTTAAAAACTGCAAGAGGGCAAATAGATGGAATTATTAAGATGATAGAAGATGAAAGATATTGTGTAGATATATCTAATCAAATTATGGCTGCACAATCACTTTTAAGAAAAGCAAATTTAACTATTCTAGAAAATCATTTACATAGCTGTGTTAAAGATGCCTGTATGAATGATAATGGAGATGAAAAAATAGAAGAAATAATAAGCATACTTCAAAAGGTTATGTCTAAGTAAAAGGAGGAAAGATGAAAAGTAGTTCATTTAAAATTGATGGAATGACTTGTTCAGCTTGTGCTAATAGAGTCGAAAGAGTAGTGAAAAAAATGAATGGAGTTGAAGAAGCAAGTGTAAATTTTGCTACGGAAACTTTATTGGTAAAGTTTGATGATGCCAAGATTGATGCTCCTAAAATTGAAGAAGCAATAGTAAAGGCTGGATATTCTGTGAGAAAAGATATGAGAGATTATACCTTTAAGGTTGAAGGAATGAGTTGTTCAGCTTGTGCCAATAGAGTTGAAAGAATAACTAAAAAGATAGATGGTGTTGAAAGTGCAAATGTTAATTTTGCAACAGAAAAACTGACGGTAAGAGTTGATGCAGAAAAAGTAAGATATTCTGATATTAAATTAGCTGTAGACAAGGCTGGATTTAAACTTATAAAAGAAGAGGATCAAATAAAAGAAGTGTCTAAAAAGAAAGATGAAAGTAAGATACTTTTAAATAGATTTATTTTTTCACTGATATTTACTGTTCCTTTACTTATTATAAGTATGGGTCATATGGTAGGTATGCCGTTACCTTCAATAATTGATCCTATGAAAAATCCATTAAATTTTGCACTTATACAATTAGTTCTTACTATACCAGTAATGGTGGCAGGATATAAGTTTTATAAGATTGGATATAAAAATTTATTTAAGCTAAGTCCTAATATGGATTCATTAATTGCTATAGGGACATCTGCAGCAGTAGCTTATGGCTTATTTGCAATATATAAGATATTAAATGGGGAAACTCACTATGCAATGCATTTATATTTTGAATCAGCAGTTGTCATATTAACACTTATAACTTTAGGTAAATATCTTGAAGCTGTTTCAAAGGGAAAAACTTCAGAAGCTATAAAGAAGCTTATGGGGTTAGCACCTAAAACTGCAACTATTATTAAAAATGGAAAAGAAGTAAGTATTCCCATAGAAGAAGTTATAGTAGGGGATATAATTTTAGTGAAGCCTGGTGAAAAGCTTCCAGTAGATGGTGAAATTATAGAAGGAAGCACTTCTATTGATGAATCAATGCTGACAGGAGAAAGTATTCCTGTGGAAAAGAATATAGGAAGCACTGTAATAGGAGCTAGTATAAATAAGGCTGGGTTTATAAAATATAAAGCTACTAAAGTTGGCAAAGATACAGCCTTAGCGCAAATTGTAAAGTTAGTGGAAGAAGCTCAAGGAACAAAAGCACCAATAGCTAAAATGGCAGATATCATTGCTGCATACTTTGTTCCAACAGTTATGGCTTTAGCTATAATAGCTGCAGTAGGATGGCTTATTGCTGGTGAAAGTACTGTATTTGCTTTAACTATATTTATTTCGGTACTAGTAATTGCATGTCCATGTGCATTAGGTTTAGCAACACCAACAGCAATTATGGTTGGAACAGGAAAAGGTGCTGAAAATGGTGTATTAATTAAAGGTGGAGAAGCTTTAGAAACCACATATAAGATAGATACTATAGTATTTGATAAAACAGGAACAATAACTGAAGGAAAGCCTAAAGTTACTGATATAATTTGTAATGGTATAAAGGAAGAGGAAGTATTAGTTTTAGCAGCCAGAAAAGGGATCAGAGCATCCTCTAGGAGAAGCAATAGTAAGAGAGGCAGAAGATAGAAGCTTAGAGTTTAAAAGCCTTGAACATTTTAAAGCAGTTCCTGGACATGGAATAGAAGTTACTATTGAAGGAAAAGATATTTTATTAGGAAATAAAAAGTTAATGATAGAAAACAATATAAATATCGAATCATTACATGTTGAAAGTGATAGACTTGCAACAGAAGGAAAGACTCCAATGTATATTGCTATAAATAATAAATTAAGTGGAATAATAGCAGTAGCAGATACTGTAAAAGAAAATAGTAAAGCTGCCATTGAGGAACTTAAAAAAATGAATGTGAATGTAGCAATGATAACAGGAGATAATAAAAAAACAGCAGAAGCTATTGCTAAATCAGTGGGAATAGATATAGTTTTAGCTGAAGTACTGCCAGAAGATAAGGCAAATGAAGTGAAAAAGCTACAGGGACAAAATAGAAAAGTAGCTATGGTTGGTGACGGAATCAATGATGCACCTGCTCTTGTACAGGCAGATGTAGGAATAGCCATTGGTTCAGGAACTGATGTTGCCATTGAATCAGCAGATATAGTTCTTATGAAAAGTGATTTAAAAGATGTTGTTACTGCAATAAGATTAAGCAAGGCAACTATTAAGAATATTAAAGAAAATTTATTCTGGGCATTTGGATATAATGTTTTAGGAATACCAGTTGCCATGGGAGTACTTCATATCTTTGGAGGTCCATTGTTAAACCCAATGATTGCAGCAGCAGCCATGAGCTTTAGTTCAGTATCAGTACTTTTAAATGCATTAAGACTGAAAAAATTTAAATAATTATGAATTATGAATGATGAGTTATGAATTAAGGAATAAACTCCTTTAAGGGAGTTTAGAAAAATAGTATCTTTTAGAAACTCTGTGAGTTTCATCATAAATTCATCATTCGTAATTCATAATTCATAATTACCAATTATTTATACAATGAAATTGATAAATAATTGATATATGGTTGGTGCTATGAACACAGTCATAATTCCAGCAACACCTATGGAAAGGCTACTCATTGCACCTTCTATTTCACCCATTTCTAAAGCCTTTGTTGTTCCTAATGCATGGGATGATGTTCCAATTGCTACTCCAATGGCAACCTCATTTTTTATTTTAAATACTTTACATACTATTGGTGCTATTACTGCTCCAATAATTCCAGTTATTAATATTGCCAATACTGTAATAGGTATAATACCACCTAATTGGCTTGATATTTCAATTCCTATAGGCGTAGTTACAGATTTAGGTAAAAGAGAAGATATTATTTCTCCATTTAAATCAAATATTATGCAAGATATAATAATTGATATTACACCTATAACAGTACCTAAGAAAATCCCTACTACTATAGGAACAGCGTATCTTTTTAAATTATCCAATTGATATGCAGGTGTTAATTTTATATACGCAATATTAAGAAAACAAGAAAGACTTATAGAAACTATTGTAATCCAAAAGTTATTTTCTACATAACATGTCGCTGCAATTAATATAGATACACATTCCGTTCGAGAAAATGGTAACCCTTTTAATGTTCCATCCCTAATTATAAAATAATTTAACAAAAATTTAATTCCAATAAGCAATGATAACCAAAGAACAAATATTACAATTCCTCCAAAAATCGATGAGACTATTATGGTTAATAGCTTATAAAACATATTATTTTTTTCAATAGAATATTTTGCTGCAAATGTAAAACTCAGAGTAACGACCAAAAAAATATATGAGTATATATTCTCCCATGTAATGAGAAAAATACTTTCACCAAACAGAACAATCATAAAAATATTTTCAATTAATTTTCCTCTTTCTTTTAAATCTTCCTCATAGGATACTTGTCCATTATTAATCTTTATTGAACTTGCATTTTTTACTCTATTCTCATATATCATATATGATCTTAACGTAAAAGCTATCATTCCACTTCCCAGCATAATACATCCAATTTTTCTTAACACTGCACAAATTAGAATAAATAGGATTGTCACTTTTACATTATATTTCGCTTTTGTATTTATCAAGCCACCGTCCAAAAAATATTTTATTCTTTCTATTACACCAACTAATTTTTCTTTCATTATATACTCTCTCTAACTCTTCTTTCTGCATATTACATTGCTTTCACAATGTCCTTATAAGAGACTAATGTAACATTTCCCATTTCGTCTGCTCTCTCCATACATCCTTTTGTAAATCCGTTTTTTGAAAAAAGAAAATAATGCATCTTTGTATAATGGAATAATCTGCTTCGGTCTATCAGCGTTTCCAACACATCTAAATCAACATTTTCATTACGCCATTTACACTCTGCAAAAAGGGCTGTATTGCTGTCCTGCTCGCCCATAATGTCAATTTCTGCCTGACACTTCTTCTTCGGATCATTTCCCCACCAACGACCAAGGGATGTAAATTCTACTGGCGAATTTCCTGTAAGGAGCTGCTTCCACAAATACTGTGCAGAAATATCTTCAAACACTCTTCCCATATAATCACTAAGCTGCGCTTCAATTTTCTTATAAACTAAATCGGCTGCGCCTCTTACAATAATAGAATTATTATCTAATACAAATCGATACCAAAAACAAAACATGTTATCTTCGATAGAATAAATTGACTTTTTAGAAGTCTTTTCTCCGTATGGTGTTTCCTTTTTAATAATTCCAAGATTTATTAAATTTTTCAAATATCCGGAACATACATTAGTATCTTCCCCAACCTTGGTGGAAATCTCAGACATCCGGGAATGTCCTGTTGCAATGGCAGTAATAATTGCGGTATAAATTGCTGGTTCTCTTACTTCCTGTTTTAAAAGATTCATCGGCTCTTCATATAAAAATGACATTGGATTCAAAAACGTATTCCTGATATTTTCCTCCACGCTCATTTTATCATTTATCTGAAGAAGATACTGCGGTGTTCCTCCGACAATTCCATATATAATTGCTTTCTCTTCATCCGACATGTTTTTTAAATATCTGCAGCTTTCTTCAAAGTCAAACGGCACCTACGCGGTGGACAGCGGTGCGGACAGCAGCGCCGATGCCGAAGCCTTCCGCGCAGCCTTTGACGCCGTGCAGAAGGAGGTGCGAGAGAAGTACCCTGTCACCCTTACCGCCGATGCCGCTTTACTGCTGGCGCGGATGAAAGACGCGCAGCTTGCCCCGCTGGAAGCCGCCGCCGAGGACGCCGGGGTAGACCCCACCCACTTCTACACCACCCGGACGCTGGCCGAGGCGTTTCTGGCGGCGTGCGACAAAGACCGCATGGAAAGCTTTGCCCCGCTGTTTACGGGCAGCAGCACCGCCGGACAGGCGGCGCTGGCCGCTTTGCTGCCCAATACATTCTTACAGGCGCTGGTGTGGCGCACTTTGACCGCATCGGCTTTGCCGGAGGTGACAGAAGATGAAGGTTTATAAAGGCGTATCCGCTTCCCCGGGGCTGGTGCTGGGACAGGTGAGCCGGCTGGAACATCATGTGGAGACCTTCAGCCACGGGCCTTTCAACCCGGAGCGGGAGCTGCGGCTGCTGGCAAACGCCGTGCACACGGCGCAGAACGAACTGGACTCCATGGCAGAGCGCGCCGCGCCCACCGAGCAGGCCATCTTTTTGTTCCAGAGCATGATGCTGGACGACGAGGGCATGATGAACGAGGTGCGCTTTTGCATCAATGCGGGCATCAGCGCCTCGGCGGCGATGCATCAGGTGGGGCAGCGCTACGCCGACCAGCTTGCCAACATGAAGGATAACCCCTATATGCAGCTGCGCAGCGTGGATATTCTGGACGCCACCCGCCGGGTGATCAACATCCTGACCAACCGCCCCCGGGTGTGGCTGGCGCTGGATCATCCGGTGATCCTTGCCGCCGACCGGCTGATGCCCACCGACCTGTTCAGCGTGCCCTCCGGCATGATCCTGGGCGTCATCACCGCCGAGGGCAGCGGTCAGAGCCATGCCGCCATCATTGCCCGGGCAATGAACATCCCGGGCATCGTGCAGGTGGGCAAGGATTTTCTGGACGACTGCGACGGCCGCACCGTCATTCTGGACGCAACCAACGGCAACTGCATCCTTGACCCGGACGCCGTCGCCCGCCAGCAGGCAGAGGCCAGCATCTGCCAGCTCCAGCGCGAGGACGCGGAGATGAAGCAGCTGCACAGCCTGCCGGATGAAACGCGGGACGGCGAACCCTTTGAGCTGCTGGCCAACTGCTTCGGCCCGGAGGATATCGACACCGCCATGCAGTCCGGTGCAAAGGGCGTGGGGCTGCTGCGCAGCGGCTATATGATGCTGCCCGGGCGCATTCTGGACGAACAGGAGCAGTATTTCTTCTATTGCTCCTGTCTGGCAGCCGCAAACGGCTGCCCGGTGACCGTGCGCACCTTCGACTTTGGCTCCGACCGCACCGTGGCCGACGCCAATCAGGGGCCGCAGTCCTCCAAGCTCGGCCTGCGCGGCATCCGCAACAGCCTGCGCCAGCCCCAGCAGTTCCAGACCCAGATCTGTGCCTTGCTGCGCGCCGCCGCCCGTGGCCCGCTGCGGGTGATGTTCCCCATGGTGACCGATGTGGAGGACTGGGACGCCGCCATGAGCATTGTGGAGCACTGCCGTCAGAGCCTGCGGGAGCGGGGCGTGCCCTTTAACGAGAATACCCAGTTCGGCGTGATGCTGAGCATCCCCGCCGCCTGCCTGACCGTGGAGGACTTTATAGCCCACGGCTGCGATTTTCTGGTCATCGGCACCAACGACCTGACCCAGTACACACACGCCGCCGACCGGGAGCTTGCCAGCGCGGAGCACTACTACCGCCCCGCCAGTCCGGCCATGAAAAAGCTGATCGCCATGGTGATGGATGCCGCCAGCGCGCACCACGTCCCGGTGACCATCTGCGGCCTTGCCGTAGGCAACCCCGCCAACACGGCGCAGTACCTGCACCTTGGTCTGCGCAGCTTCTCGGTAAGCCCGCAGAACCTGCTCAAGGTAAAGCGAGCTCTGCTGGACACCGATGCCCACCCGGATGCAGGGGAAAACGGCTAAAAGCATTTACAAAACGTAATATAACATAAAGTAATAAAAGGCTGCTGCACAAACCCCTGTGCAGCAGCCTCTTTGACTATATAAATATTTTTGTTGTAACGAATAAAAAAGTATGCTACAATAAAAATACCGCCTGAAAAGGCGGTAGACTAGGTGTTGCCTGCATTGCAGGTGGTCATGCTTCCGTACCCGGCTCGCAAAACTCGTTCTTCGGAATGAATCAGGCGCAACGCCGGGAAAGGAACTTTTTTGAGAATTTGTGATCTTCCCGGAGCCTGACGGCAAAGGGGGGATGCCCTATGACGCTGCTGGAAACCTTGGCCTTGGCAACGCTTATCGTTACCGTGGTCTACGAAACGGTTGACGTTACGTTAAAAGTTTTACAGTACATCGAGAGCAAGCAAAACAAAAAAGATTGACCGCCACAGTTGTCCAGACTCAAACGGCCAATCTTTTCTGATTGTCTAGGGTATGGAAGCTGACCGTTGCCGGGCAGCACCTTTTCTGTTCTCAGTATAATCATTCCGGGCGTATTTGTCAAGCAGATACGTCCTTTTTTGTGCTTATTCCAGATTCCCGGTCAGGGTCATGACGGCGGAGAGCACCGCCAGCGGGGCGGTCTCACAGCGGAGGATGCGGGGGCCAAGACCCACCGTTTTTGCCCCGGCGCTCGCGGCCATTTCGGCCTCCTCGGCGGCAAAGCCGCCCTCGGCGCCGGTCACAATGGCAAGGCGCAGCTTTTGCCCGTCGGCGGGCTTTGTCTCCGCCAGCAGCTGGCGCAGGGGTGCGCCGCCGCACTCGTAGCAGAACAGCACAAGATCGTACTGGTCAAAGCTGCGGCACACCGCCCCAAAGTTCGGCAGCGGCAGGGCTACGTCCGGCAGAACGCCCCGGCCGCACTGCTTGGCGGCTTCCAGCGCAATGCGGTTGTAGCGCTCGTTCTTCTGCTCCTCTTTTTTGGGTGCAGCCACGCAGTAGCGGCTGAAGAAAGGCACGATATGCGCCGCGCCCAGCTCGACCCCGTGCTTGATGATCTGTTCCAGCTTGTCCTGCTTGGGGTAGCCCGCCAGCAACGTCACCTCCACGGTGGGCTCGGCGGCGCTGGGATAGCCCGGTTCTACGGCAAAGTCTACCCTGTCCTCCCCAAAGCCGGTGATGGTGGCGGTGTACTCTACGGCGTTGCCGTCGCAGAGGATGACGGTATCCCCCGGCTTTGCCCGCATCACCCGGGCAAGGTGATGGGCGTCCGCACCCCGCAGGGTGGCGGTGCCGTCGGAGATCTCGGTGGTAAAGTAGCGGTGCGGCATACTGTGCGCTCCTTCTTATAATATTTGAATCTCAGGCCTTTTTGCAGACGATGCACTCCCAGCCGCGCTTTTCCTTGACTTCCACGACGGACAGACCGGCTTTTTCCAGCCCGGCGATCACCTCGTCCTTGCGGCTGTCGATGATGCCGCTGGCAATAAAGGTGGCGCCCTCGGCCATCAGGCCGGGCACGGCGGGCGCAAGGCTGAGGATAGCATTGGCCACGATGTTGGCAGTGATGATATCATAAGTGCCGCTGGCCTTGTCGGACAAATCGCCCACCAGCACGGTGAGTTTATCCTGCACGCCGTTCAGCGCAGCGTTCTCCCCGGCAGTGCGCACCGCCACGGGGTCGATGTCCACGCCTTCGGCGCTGGCAGCGCCCAGCTTGAGGGCGGCAATGGCAAGGATGCCGCTGCCGGTGCCGATATCCAGCATCCGCTCGCCGCCGCGCACCTGCTCGTCCAGCGCTTCAAGGCAAAGGCTGGTGGTCTCATGACCGCCGGTGCCAAAGGCAAGGCCGGGGTCAAGGATCAGCTTGACCCGGTCGGTGTCGTACTGCTGCCACGAGGGCACCACAGCCAGACGGCTGCCGATCTCCATGGGGTGATAATATTTGCGCCAGCCGTTCTGCCAGTCCTCCTGCTCCACGCCCTCGGTCTCCACGGTGTAGGGGATGCCGGCGGCTTCCATGCGGGCGGCGATGAGCGCCAGCGTCTCCACCTGAGAAGCACCCGGCTCCAGATACAGATGGATGATCACGGTATCCCGGGGCTTGTCCAGCAGCTCCTGCTCGATCAGGTCCACATGGGCGATCTCGGCCACCTGCTGCTCGATGTCGCTGTAATCTTCGATATAGATGCCGCCCTCGGCGATCATGGTGGCAACGGCTTCGGCGTTGTCGGCGTCGGACTTGGCCACGGTCAGGCGGATATCGGTCCATTCCATGGGGAAAACCTCCTTCAAAATTCTGTATTTCCTTATAATAGTATAGTACCCGATTCCCGTCTGGGATGCAAGCCTTTGGGCAAAATGTCGGAGAAAAGAAAAGATTTTTCAACATAAAGCCGAGGATTGTGCACGGAAACCAAAAAATGTTCACGCAAAATACGCAAATAAGGACTTTTGACGCAATTTGATAGATTTATCGCGGAAAGGACTTTCCTTTTTTGCAAAAGTATGTTAATATTCTATTACGGAATTATGGACGGCTTACAACCAGAGACTGTCTGTAAACACAAACATTTCTTAAGGAGGAATGTGCTTTATGATGAAGTATCTCCAGAAACTGGGCAAAGCACTGATGCTTCCCGTCGCTGTGCTGCCGATCTGCGGCATCCTGATGGGTCTTGGCTATGCCCTCGCTCCGGGCGTTATGGGCGTTCCCGGTGCACCGACTTCCGGTGCAGCATACACCGTTGGCTTCCTGCTGGTCAAGGCAGGCGGCGCTCTGATTGATAACATGGCATGGCTGTTCGCCATTGGTGCCGCTGTGGGCCTGGCCGACAACGACGGTACCGCAGGTCTGGCCGGTCTGGTCAGCTACCTGATGATGCAGCAGCTGCTGAGCCCCGGCGTGGTGGGCATGGTGCGTACCCTGGAAGAGGGCACCGCTACCTACATCGCCTTCCAGAAGGTGGCCGGCAACTCCTTCATCGGCATCCTGGCCGCTGTTGTGGGTGCTGCCTGCTACAACAAGTTCAAGAACACCCAGCTGCCTGACTGGCTGGCATTCTTCTCCGGCAAGCGCTTCGTTGCAATCGCT
>OLVW01002699.1_pt1 | contig 12339 bp, 12 predicted proteins | sample 1673301 | NCBI WGS metagenome assembly OLVW01 (sample SAMEA3178941, study PRJEB25190) | human gut metagenome
TTGGCTTCTGCCTTAGTTGTTGCACCCTTTACCTGAACCTCGAAAAGACATGTGCAGCCTTCGCCGTCACCTGCAATCATCTTGGAAAGCTCTGTAAATACATAGCTTAAGCCTTCATAGAAAGCATTATAATCAGCACCCTCTTCTGTAATCTTCTTGTTGCCAGCCATTCCATTAGCAAGAACAAGAGCTGTATCATTAGTTGATGTATCTCCATCAACTGATATCATGTTAAATGAATCATCAACAATTGCACTTGTCATCTTCTGAAGAAGTGCCTTGTCGATATCACAGTCTGTTGTTATGTAGCAGAGCATTGTTGCCATGTTAGGATGAATCATTCCTGCGCCCTTGCACATACCACCGATTGTTACCTTAGTACCTGCAACTTCTACTTCTACAGCAACCTGCTTGCTCCTTGTATCTGTAGTCATAATTGCCTCTGCTGCCTGTGTTCCTGCTTCTAATGAATCATCAAGCATTGGAGCAAGCTTTTCAATTCCTGCACATATTCTGTCAACAGGAAGCTGCATTCCGATAACACCTGTTGAACCGATAAGTACTGCATTCTCCGGTACATTAAGAACCTTTGCAACTGCCTTTGCTTCTTCTGCACATGCATTATCTCCTTCAACACCTGTACATGCGTTGGCAACACCGCTGTTTACAACTACAGCCTGTGCAAAGTCTTCATTATATACAATGTTTCTGTCCCATTTAACAGGAGCTGCAAATACTTTGTTAGTTGTAAATGTTCCTGATGATTGTGTTGGAAATGTTATAGAAAAATTAGGTAGAAGAAAAGCAGAAATGGTAAATATGGAACCAGCAGAGGCAGGCCATACAAAAATTGAATTTAGAATACCAGCAAGAGGAATAATTGGGTATAGAACAGAATTTTTAACAGATACAAAAGGTGAAGGTACAATGAACCATATATTTGATTCATATGAACCATATAAAGGAGATATCCAAGCTCGTGTTAGAGGAACAATAGTTGCTTTTGAGCCTGGTAAATCTGTAACTTATGGATTATATAATGCACAAGACAAAGGAGATTTATTTATTGGACCTGGTGTGGATGTGTATGAAGGTATGATTGTTGGTTTGAATTCAAGAGGTGAAGATTTGGCTATTAATGTTTGTAAAGAAAAACATTTAACTAATACTAGAGCTTCTGGTTCAGATGATGCTTTACGTTTAGTTCCACCTATCCAAATGTCATTGGAAAAGGCTATTGAGTTTATTCAAGATGATGAATTGGTTGAGGTTACTCCTAAATCTATTCGTTTGAGAAAGAAAATCTTGGATACTAAAGAGAGAGAAAGGGCTAACAGAAATAAATAGATTGAAAAATAATTACAATTTTGGCGGCGTCATTTTGACATCGCCAAAATTTATTTAAAAGTTAAGGAATGATATAAATTATGAACAAAGAAGAATTAGAAAAAATAAAACAAAAGGCATTACAAGAACATATACCAATAATAATGGATGATACTTTAGAAGTTATAGAAAAATATTTAAAAGAGAATGCACCAAAAAAAATCTTGGAAATTGGAGCGGCTGTTGGATATTCTGCAATGTGTTTTTCAGAGTTTTTATCAGATGGCGGAAGTATTGATACAATAGAAAGAGAAGAAGAACGAATAGCAGAAGCTAAGGAAAATTTTAAAAAAGTAGGGGTTCAAGACATTATAACTTTATATGAAGGTGATGCAGTAGAGATATTACCAACTTTAACAGAAAAATATGACATGGTGTTTATTGATGCAGCAAAGGGAAAATATCCTTTCTTTTTAAACCAGGCTTTGCGTATGTTAAATAAAAATGGAATAATATTTGCAGATAATATTTTATATAAAGGATATGTTATGAGTGATTATAATAAGCATAAACAGCGTACAGCTGTTAGAAATTTAAGAGAATATATAAAAGAAGTAATGGAAAATCCGGAACTAAAAACAGAAATTTTAGAAGTTGGGGATGGATTAGCAATTAGTAGATATAATAAAGACATGGCTAATATATAATTAGTCATGTCTTTTAAAGTATTATAATTCTATTTCATCAGTAGATTGTGAATTATTTAATTGTTCTCCATATTCTAAAATTTCTTCTATGGTTATTTGTTTAGGTAAACGTGAAAGAGAAAGATTTTTGTTAATATTTGCATGGTCGCCTAATTTAGATGTTTTTAAAACAGTACGAAGTCTTTTTAATAGCATGTTTCCAAGGCAAGTTAAGGAATCTCTACGTCTTAAAACTTCTGCAAATTCATCATCAATATCTTGATGATGAATAGCTGCGTTTGGAGAAAAACCATGACCAGAGCTGCATGTGTTTAGGCAGGCAGAACGAGATATTGCAAGAGAATATAAATAATCATCTGTATCCATTGTGACTTTTGGAGTATTATTAATTTTTTTCTCTGCTATTGATTTTTTTCTAAGACTTTCATCATCTATTTTTGTTGTACTATTATCAAGCATAACACTAGTAGGTACTGTCATATCAACATCTATATTGTCTTTTATTTTAATTCTTGATAATTTATCACTAATTTCTTTTAATTGTTTTGGATTTGTGTCATCTTCCAAAATAGAAACAGGTACATCAACAGAGTCTAAAAAATCGGATAATTCTTCGGTTTCGTTTTCAGGATTGGTGTATTCAAGATTTTATATCTAAAGATTTACCAGACATTCCACTGTGATATGCTGATCCTTTTTTTGCTTGATAAAATCTTTCATTTGATTGCAAAAATAGTTCAATTTCACCATATGGTGTGTGTAGAGTATAATAAATGGCAGCAAATCCATTTGACTTTTTAGATGTTTTAGAATAATCATAAGAAACATCTAATGTATTTTTTATTAAATTTTGGTTTAGCACATTTTGTATTGTATTATTTAAAATATTGAATTGCAGTTTATCTTCAAGAAGATGTTGCATATTTGATAATAGAGTTTTTAGTTCATATCTTTGCAATTCTGTTATTGAAGATGCAAAGTTGTTTTGAAGCATTCCAGCAGTTATGCGTTCTTCAACTAATTTTAGTTCTTGTTCATAAGAGGGATGGCGTTCTTCATCAATTCCATGGTAATTTAAATCAATTATTCCTTGTAAAATTTGTTTTTTAAAGTTAAGAAATGTTTTTTCCGAAATGAATTCATTTATTTTTGGCTTTGAAACTGTTATAAATTCAGTGTATTTTTTATCTTTTTCAACTAGGGAGTCAATTGATTCACAAAAGTCAGGATCATTTTTATTAGGTAAATTAGCATTGTTTGGATCATCATATTTGCCAGGTTCATAAGTAAGTAATACAGGTTCCTTAAAATGATCTAAAACTATTGTTGCTGCTTGAATATCTTTAGTTGTTGGATCTGTTGAAAAATATTTTTGTAATGTTTCTAAAGTTATAGGTTCATCTAAATTAATATTCTTAGAGACGTTTGCAAGACTTTTTTCGAATTCTTTTTGTATGTTTTTTATATAACTGATGTCACTTTTTGTACGGAAAGGTATGCGCACTACTAAATTTGGGTACAATTTTTTATATGATAAATAAATTGCAGCAGCAAGATAACACATATATTCTTTGGCTTCAACAGAATTTTTGTCTTGATAAGTATCTAAATAAGAAGAAACTGTTTTGTGCAAAAATTCTTGTTGGTTTTGCAATTCGGTTCTGTCTAAATTCTTCTCGTCTGATATTTTTAATGATTCTAAAAAACTATTTATTTCTTTTTTCATACATTATCTCCTTTTTATTATTATCGACTAATATCATTTTCTAAAATTTTTTTAAGTTGTGGTTGTAATACAGGTAAAAATGGTTCGTTTTCTTTGTTGTCAATTATAGAGTGTAATTTTTTTGTGTACTCTGGGTTGTTTTTTAATAGTGTGTTATAATAATGATGCAAATTTTTTCTCATATTGTACTTTTCTATATATCCATTAAATTTGTAAATAGTATAGCTTGGAGATATATTTTTAAAGGATTTGATATATTTTTTTGAAAGTTGTTTATTAATATTTTTAGGTAAATTCATAAGATGCCTTTTTTTGCCAGGTAATGCATCATGACTTTTAACTGATAAGTAATCAATAGAAGAAGAAAGGTCTTGTAATTCACTTATCCAATGGTTAAGTTTAGAACTTTCAATTGAAAAATGCATTGATGTATATCCTTTTTCTTCGGAAAAAAACTTTTGACGATTTGGGTTTAAGTGCACACCAAGTTTTTTTAGATTTTCTGATTTTTCAAAAATTTCTTCGATAGCATATTCACCAGCTATAGTATTTAATAAACTATTTAGATTTTTTAATGCAAATTCAGTTGTTTCAAACTCTAACTTTAATTCGTTTAAATCAAAATTATTATTTTGTGAATGATTATTTATGGTTTTTTGTAAAATATAATAATTATTCGCTAGTGTGTTTCGTCTTTCTAATATTTGGTTAAAATTGCAGCAATCATTTAAGTATAGCAAATAGCGTTCTAAATGTAATATTTTTTTGTGCGCGATACTGTTTTTTTCTTGGTTATTTTCTAAGTCGTGATTTTTAGAATAGCATTGTTTTTGTAAATCAAATAATTCTTTTTGGTATCTTTTTTCTTTTTCTTCACATGTTTTAATAAAGCTAGGGGAAATTTTAAAATCTTCTGGAATATGTTTAATAACTATTTTCATTCCAATTATATCATAATGGATATATGGATTAAAGTTAGAAACATATTTTGTCGTTTTATCATTTTTTATAGAAGAATCTTTTAAAATATTCCTAGTAAAACTATTTTGAGATTTATATCTATATTTAAAAATCATATCTTTTCCAAAATATTTTTCAAATTCTTTTCCTAGTGTTGAAAACACAATATCAGTATAATTTTGATATTCTGGAGTTTTTAATAAATTGAATAAAGATTGATTTAAATTTTCAAACATTGGTACAGACAAAGAAGCTCTAAATAAATCATATTTATTAGACATACATATCACTCCCATAGAAAAAGTATACCATAAATTGTAAAAAAGGGCAAGTTTCGTTGTATTTTTTAACATTTTATGATATACTAAAAAAGTATTTTAGCGGAAATAGGGAAGGAATGAATAGTAAAATGAAAAAACCAGAATTGTTAGCCCCAGCAGGGTCATTTGAAAAAGCAAAAATAGCATTTTTATATGGAGCAGATGCAGTATATTGTGGAACTTCATCATTATCATTAAGAACAAGAGCAGACATGGAAAATGAGGATTTAATAAAAACCATAAATTATGCACATAGTATAGGAAGAAGAGTATATGTAACAATAAATATATTTGCATGGGATGATAAATATGACGAGATAGTAGAAATGGCTAAAATTTTAAATGAAATAAAGCCAGATGCTGTAATAGTAGCAGATGGAGGAGTAATGGAGGTAATAAAGCAATATGCGCCAAATATTGATATACATGTTAGTACACAAGCAAATATTGTAAGTTTACATGCTGCAAATTTCTGGTATAAAAATGGTGGAAAGAGAATGATTCTTGCAAGAGAATTAAATAAAGAACAAATAAGATATATAATGGAAAATAAGCCAGAAGATATGGAAGTAGAGATATTTATTCATGGAGCAATTTGTTTTGCATATTCTGGTAGATGTTTTTTAAGTGATTTTTTGTCAGGAAGAAGTGCAAATTTGGGTTCATGTAGTCAAAGTTGTAGATGGTCATATAATTTGTATGCAGAAGAAAAAAATACACCTGGTGAATATATGCCTATAGAAACAAATGAATATGGTACAAGTATATTTTCATCAAAAGATTTGTGTTTAATAAATGAAATACCAGAAATTGTTGATATGGGAATTGATAGCTTAAAGATAGAAGGAAGGTTAAAAACTGAATATTATATTGCTAGTGTTGTATCTGTTTATAGAGCTGCTATTGATGATTATATTAAAGATCCACAACATTATGATGGAGCTAAATATTTAAAAGAATTAGAAAAGATAAAAACAAGAAGTTTAACTACATTTTATTTTAATGATAGAAATAATAAAGATATTCAAGAATATGCTGGTAGGCAATATAATGAAAAATATGAGTTTGGTGGTAAAGTTGTAAAATATGATGTTGAAAAAACAGTTGTAGAAATTAGAAACCGTTTGCAAGTTGGGGATGAATTGGAATTATTAATACCAAACGAGTTTGAGCCAGTTAAATTTAAAATAGAAAAATTGTGGGATGCAGAAACAGGTGAAGAGGTTGACCATGTTAGCCCAGGTGTTAAGGGACAACAAATTTTATTACATATTCCTGTAAAATGTGAGAAAGACTGGATTTTAAGACATACAAAATAAGGTATGTACTTATGTTTTTTCTATATTTGAACTAATTAGAAATCCTAAAATTATGCAACATAAAAATAGAATAATATCAAAAATTGAATTTAATGTTGGAAATAGTACAAAAGTAGAACCAACAGTAAATCCTATAATAGTGTAAAATGTAGGTATATAAAAATTTGATAATAAGAATTTAGTAATAATCATAAATATTAAGCACCCAAATAAAACTCCAATACCAATTGGAATTAAAATAGAAAAAGAAAGTGTTGATATTGCAGAAAGATATATTTGATATACACCTAAAAGTATTAAAATAACGGTACTGCTAACACCTGGAATAATAATTCCAGCAGACATGCAAAAACCACAAATACATAAATATAAATATGAGGAAGTATTTAATCCAAAAGAAATATCAAATGGATTAAATGCTTTTTTTTCGAGGAAAACACTTATTACACCAATAGATAATGCTAAAAGAAGAAAAGGAATATATCTCCAAGAAAAATTATTGTCTTTATGTATTTTTTTTACTAATGCAGGAATACATCCTAAAATAAATCCCATAAATAGAGAGTTTGTTTGGATTGGATATTTTTCAAATATAAAGTTTAGTAAATTACCAAACAGATAAATACCAATAAATCCACCTAAAATTAATGGAAATAAGAATTTAAAATTCTTTTTTATGTCATTAAAAAAATGTAAAATACTATCTAAAATTTTTTCATATAAATCAAAAATTACGCATATAACTCCACTACTTATTCCTGGTAGAATAGCGCCTCCACCAATTAGAATTCCTTTAAAACAATCAATTAAAAAATTCATATGATCACCTATAATAATATATGAATTTTTGAAGATAATATGAGTAGATTATTTTTTTAAAAATCTGAAAAACATATTGACAATTGAACGAATATTCAACTATAATATGGTTGAGTAGATATTCAATTATTAGATAAAGGGGGAAAAGTAAATGTCAAAAAATGAGTTTATATGTGATTGTAACATTATACATAAAGAAGCGGTTGAGACCACATTAAAAAAAATGCCAGATGATGATACATTTAATAAATTGGCTGAATTTTTTAAAATATTGGGTGATACAACAAGAGCAAAAATATTATTTGCTTTGGATCAAAATGAAATGTGTGTGTGTGATATAGCAAATGTGCTTGGAATGAGTAAGTCATCAATATCACATCAGTTGGGAACATTAAGAAGGATGTCAATAGTAAAATGTAGAAAACAAGGAAAAGAAGTTTACTATACATTGGATGATGATCATGTTAAGGGATTATTTGAGTTAGGTATAGAACATATTGAACATAAAAATTAATTGTAATTATTGCGAATTTTTTTGTGTTTGGTATTAATTGTATTTTAATATGTGTTTTTAGAAAGGAATGTGGAAAATATGAAAAAACAAATTATTCAGATAATAACAGCATGTGTGTTATTTATAATAGCATTGTGTGCAAAATTTGAGAACATATGGATTAGTAGAATTATATATATTATAAGTTATTTAATTGTTGGTGGAGAAATTATAATAAGGGCAATAAAAAATATATTTAAAGGAAAATTGTTTGATGAGCATTTTTTAATGGCTGTTGCAACTATTGGGGCTATTGCTATAGGAGAATATCCGGAAGCTGTTGCTGTAATGCTATTTTATCAAGTTGGTGAGTTATTTCAGGATTATGCTGTTGATAAGTCAAAGAGATCAATTAGTGAGTTAATGGATATTAGACCTGATTATGCAAATGTGGAAAGAAATGGTAATGTTATAAAAGTAAAACCAGAAGAAGTAAAAATAAATGAAATAATAGTAGTTAAACCTGGAGAAAAAGTGCCATTGGATGGAACGGTAATTGATGGTAATTCCATGATAGATACATCAAGCTTGACTGGTGAATCTGTGCCACAAAGTGTTAAGAAAAATGATAGAATATTAAGTGGTTCTATAAATCAAAATGGAACTTTGAAAATAAAAGTTGAGAAAGAATTTGGAGAATCAACAGTACATAAGATTTTGGATTTAGTGGAAAATGCAAGTAATAAAAAATCAAAATCAGAAAATTTTATAACTAAGTTTGCAAAATATTATACTCCAATAGTTGTAATATTAGCAGTAATGCTTGCAATAATTCCGCCTATTGTATTACGAGATGGTAGTTTTGTAAATTGGCTATCAAGAGCACTTACATTTTTGGTTGTATCATGTCCATGTGCATTAGTTATATCTATTCCTTTAGGATTTTTTGGTGGAATAGGTGGAGCTTCTAAAAAAGGTGTTTTAATAAAGGGTAGTAACTATTTGGAAGGTTTGGCTAATACAGAAATAGCAGTTTTTGATAAAACAGGTACTTTAACAGAAGGTGTTTTTGAGGTTCAAAAAATAGTTACATCAAAAGAATTGGGTTTTGCAAATTCTAATTTTGAAGTTGGAAAAGATGAGTTGTTAAAACTTGTGGCAAGTTGTGAAAATGATTCAAATCATCCAATAGCAATATCTATAAAAAATGAGTATAATAAAAGATATAAAGAAAAAATTGACGGAACGAAAATTTCTGATGTGCAAGAATTATCAGGAAGAGGTATGAGTGCTGTTGTAGATTCAAAAAATGTGTTAGTTGGAAATCAAAAATTGATGGAAGAACGAAAAATACAGTATGTTCAGAGTACAGATATAGGTACGGTATTGTATGTTGCGGTTGATGGCGAATTTGTAGGATATATTGTAATTTCAGATAAAATAAAATCAGATTCTAAAGATGCAATTATCGAGCTTAAAAAGAATGAAGTTAATAAAACAGTTATGCTGACTGGGGATAAAAAGGCAGTTGCAAATAGTGTTGCAAAAGAATTGCAAATTGATGAAGTTTATGCTGAGTTGCTTCCTGATGGAAAAGTGGAGAAAGTTGAACAGTTGTTAAAGTCAAAATCTTTAAAAGGAAAATTGGTTTTTGTTGGTGATGGGATAAATGATGCTCCTGTTCTTGCTTTGAGTGATATTGGTATTGCTATGGGAGCGTTGGGTTCTGATGCTGCAATAGAAGCTGCAGATGTTGTTATTATGACAGATGAACCTTCTAAAGTTGGTAAGGCAATAGAAATTTCTAAAAAGACTATGAAAATTGTAAAGGAGAATATAATATTTGCTATAGCTGTAAAAGTTATTGTTTTAGTTTTAGGTGCTTGTGGTGTTGCTACGATGTGGGAAGCTGTTTTTGCAGATGTTGGAGTGTCTATACTTGCAATTTTAAATTCTTTAAGAATGCTGAGAGGTTAAGAATAATTTTTATATTCTAGGAAGTTTGGAGAACTTTTAAGGATATTGATCCAACAATGACACATTTGAATTTCTATTTTAAGGAAAATGAAACAACACCACATATGCACTTGACGTTTATACCAGTAATTCATACAAAAGATGAACAAGGTAATGCAATAGATAAAATATGTGCCAGAGATTTTTGGAGGGGGTAGAGATAGTTATAGAAAATTACAAAATGACTTTCATAAAAAAAAGAAGAAAGAGAAATGGAATGAGATTTAGAGAGATAAAAAAATAAAAAAATTTTAAAATTTATAACAAAATTAATTTTGTTATGGTATAATGTTTTTAGATAAATAAAAAAATTAAGAGGAGAAATTCAAATGTTTAAATTTGATGGAAAATATGGAAATATACACATTGATGGTACAAGTATAGATATTGATAAAATTAATATAACCGAATTGGGCAAGTATTTAGAAAAAATAGAAAGAAAGCGAGTACAAATTATTGAACAACAGAATGATTATTTATCACAAATAATAAAGTAAATAATAAAAGGAGTCAAAAGATGAATGCAAAAAAAGTAATAAAAGGAATTGCTAAAACTACAGGTAAATATACCTTAAAAGGATTAGGAAAAGGAATAGAATTAACTGGTCGAGGAGCAATAAAAACTGTGAATGCATTAGTAAAAAATCCACAAATGCAAAAAATTGCTACAGGTGCAGGACTATTAGCTGCAAGTGTAATGATACCTACTGTTGGGGTGGAATTAATAAGTGCATTAGGATTAAAATATATGATTGACAAATCATTACTAGGAAAAGACAAAGGGATGTTAGATGAGATTAATGATATATTAAGAATGGGAAATGTGGTAACAAGAAATGTGAGCAACAAAATATTAAGTCCGACACTAAATAAAATGGACAGAGGAATGAATAAGTTAGGAAAGAATTATCAAGATAAAATAGATGATATTTTTAGATAGTTTATGGGAGAGATACTATGGATGAAATTGAAATATTTGAAAAATTAAATGAAAATATGCAGAATTTAGAAAATGTAGAAAATGAAATTTCTATGTTACAATTAGCAATATATCAAAAAAACATAGAAAAATTAAAAGAACGTAAAATGAATGAAATAAGAGAAGTTTTTGAACAACAATCAAGATTTTACAATCAAAAGAGCGAAAAATATGAGTATGAGATAGAAAAGAATATATATAAGTATAAAGAACAATTAGAAAAGTTAATTAATGTATATGATAATTTATATGTAAATATATTTAAGATAATGCAGAATGCTATGAATAATCAAAAAATTGCAATAGCTAATATAGTAACATTAACAAAAAGATTACAAAAGGAAAAAAATGCAGATGAAGAAATACAAAAAATGCAAAATACTATACTAGCTTGTGCACAAAAGAAATTAAATTATGCAGTTATTATTGATGAGTGTAAGGCAAGAATTAAATGGTGTATAGAAAATGCACAAGCAGATATAAATGAAGTATTTGTCAATAACATATATCAGTTGCAAATATATGAAGATAACATATTTACCAAGATAAAGAGAATAATTTTTAATAAAATATCAGGAAAAAGTAAATTTAAAAGATTTTTAGAAAATTATGAAAATGAATATATAAAAGATATTAAATCTAAAAATAGTTCAAAAGTTTTAGACGTAATTTCTACTTTAAAAGGAATTATGAAACAGATGGAAGAAGTAAAAGAACAAATATCAATAAAGTATAAACAAATGATATATAGTTAAATAATTTTCATATAGAATGGAGAAAAAATGAGAAAAATTGTTTTTGATTTTAACGATATAGATAGATCGGAATTGATTAGTCAAAGTCAAAATACTAGTAAAAGAGTGAAATCAAATACTGAAGGAATGTATGAATATATTGATGAAGTTATGAAAAGTCAAAAAGGGAAAATGGGTTTAGGTATTCATGCGGTACGAAAAGAAAAAATTAAAGGTAAATCTGTAGATGAAGTTTTAAAAGGAATATGTGATGGTGGACTAGATATAAAGAAAGGTAGTTCTGTGTTAGCAACTGTAAGTTCTTTAGGAGTAAGTTCTGAATTAAAAAAACATCAAAGAGAAGCAATAAAAAATTATAGATTAGGCAGTGAAATGGCAGAAAACGGAGTTGTTGTTTTAGTTCCTACAATATTGGAAGGAAATGGAGAAAAATTATATGTTGGATTCCCAGGAATGGATACAAGTGCTGTTGGAAATAATCACAAAATAACTTGTATTTTAGACCGATTATGTTGTGGAGATAATGATTATGGGGAATTTCCAAAAGAATTTATTTTAGGATATTTTAAAGAAGAAAATGGAGAGAGAATATTTCAAAAAAATATAAGCCATTTTCTTGAAATGACGGATGAAGAAAAAGGAACTTTTATAAAAAGCCTTTCAGATAGGTTAACAGAACAACAAAGGCAAATAAGCGAAGCAGTTATTTCTAATGATATGCAAAAATTAGAACAATTATCTGTCGAAATGTATGGCAATAGAGATGGAGTTTTAGGAGAAAATACTGTAATTCAAAATGCTATGTTTTATTTAAGTAGAGATATAGGACAAACCGAACAGAGCAGCGATAACATAAAAAGCGATACAAGAAAATCTAAACGTAGAATTTTATTGGATGCATATCAAGATGTAAAATTAT
>OLVW01002702.1_pt1 | contig 12328 bp, 10 predicted proteins | sample 1673301 | NCBI WGS metagenome assembly OLVW01 (sample SAMEA3178941, study PRJEB25190) | human gut metagenome
TGGATCAGGAGGACGCAAAGCGCGCCATCTTTACCATCAAGACCATTGTGGAGGACCCCGAGATCGGTGCCATCTACAAGGGCAAGGTCACCCGCCTGATGAACTTTGGCGCGTTTGTTGAGATCGCACCGGGTAAGGAAGGTCTGGTGCACATCTCCAAGCTGGACACCAAGCGTGTGGAGCGCGTGGAGGATGTGGTCGCCGTGGGCGACGCCATCGTAGTCAAGGTGACCGACATCGACCAGCAGGGCCGCATCAATCTGAGCCGCCGCGACGCCATCCTGGCTCTGGAAGCCAAGCGCGCAGAGCAGGCCCAGCAGTGATCTGATGGGGACCCCGTCAGGCAGACCGTAAGAATATGATGAAAGATCCGCTGTTTCTCCAAAGGAACGGCGGATTTTTTGTGCTGGACGCACTGCGTCTGTGCGCGGTATAATCAGAAAAAAGCGGACAGCATGAAAGGAAGAAAACCCATGGAAGAACATCACATTCCGCAGGCGGTGCAGATCCGCAATGCCCATGTCCACAACCTCAAGAACATTGATGTGGACATCCCACTGCACCAGATCGTGGGCATTGCGGGCGTGTCCGGCTCCGGCAAATCCTCGCTGGCACTGGGCGTGCTGTATGCGGAGGGTTCCCGGCGCTACCTGGATGCCCTGTCCACCTACACCCGCCGCCGGATGACGCAGGCCGCCCGGGCGGGCGTGGACGAGGTGCTGTACGTTCCGGCTGCGCTGGCCCTGCACCAGCGGCCCGGCGTCCCGGGCATCCGCAGCACCTTTGGCACCGGGACCGAGCTGCTCAACAGCCTGCGGCTCATGTACTCCCGTCTGGCCAGCCACCGCTGCCCCAATGGGCATTATCTGGCCCCGTCGCTGCGGGTGGCGGCCGGGAAAGAGCTGCTCTGCCCGGAATGCGGGGCGCAGTTTCTGGCCCCGTCGGCCGAAGAGCTGGCCTTCAACTCGCAGGGGGCCTGCCCGCAGTGCGGCGGCATCGGCACGGTGCGCACGGTGGACCCAGACACGCTGGTGCCGGATGATTCCCTGACCATCGACGAGGGTGCCGTGGCCCCGTGGAACAGCCTGATGTGGTCGCTGATGACCGACATCTGCCGGGAGATGGGCGTGCGCACCAATGTGCCCTTCCGGGACCTGACCGCGCAGGAAAAGGAGATCGTGTTCCACGGTCCGGCGGAGAAAAAGCACATTTTCTATCACAACAAGAATTCCAATCAGGCAGGGGAGCTGGACTTTACCTATTTCAATGCGACCTACACTGTGGAGAATGCACTGGCCAAGGTCAAGGACGAAAAAGGCATGAAGCGGGTAGAAAAGTTCCTGAAAGAGGACATTTGCCCTGCGTGCCATGGCACCCGCCTTTCGGCAGCGGCCCGCGCCCCCAAGCTGCGGGGCCTCTCGCTGGATGAGGCCTGCCGGATGCCCCTTTCGGAGCTGGTCGGCTGGGTGCAGGGCGTGCCGGACGGCCTGCCCGCAGAGATGCGCCCGATGGCGGAAAACATTGTGGAATCCTTCACCGGCCCGGCAAAACGGCTGATGGATCTGGGGCTGGGCTACCTCACGCTGGACCGTGCGGCCTCGACCCTTTCCACCGGAGAGCGCCAGCGCATGCAGCTGGCCCGCGCCGTGCGCAACCGCACCACCGGGGTGCTCTATGTGCTGGACGAACCCAGCATCGGCCTGCATCCCTCCAACATCGTGGGCCTGACCGGCGTGATGCATGACCTGATCGCGGACGGCAATTCGGTGATCCTGGTGGATCACGACACGCAGATTTTAAAGGAAGCAGACTGGATCGTGGAAATGGGGCCGGAAGCCGGGGCAAAGGGCGGCCATGTGATCGCACAGGGCACCATCCCGGCCATCGAGGCGGACCCGGCGTCCCAGATCGGGCCCTTCCTCTCCGGAAAGGCGGACACCCTGCGGCGAAAGCGCGCATTGGCGGACGCCCTGTTTGCACAGGGAACACTCCATCTTTCCACCGCGCAGCTCCACACGGTGAAGCCGCTGGAAGTAGACCTGCCCAAGGGGCGGCTGACCGTCGTGACCGGCGTGTCCGGCTCCGGCAAGACCACGTTGGTGCTGGAGAGCCTTGTTCCGGCACTGGAAGCCCGCATCGACGGCAAGACACTGCCGCCGCATGTCCGCGCCCTTGACGCGGAGGGCATCGCCCACGTCAAGCTCATTGATGCGACCCCCATCGGGATCAACGTCCGCTCCACCGTTGCCACCTACGCAGGCGTCCACGATGACCTGCGCAGGCTCTTTGCGCGGTCGCCGGACGCAAAGGCACACGGCTACAAAGCCGGAGATTTTTCCTACAACACCGGGTCCCTGCGCTGTCCCGGCTGCGACGGCACCGGCGAGGTGAGCCTGGACGTGCAGTTCCTGCCGGATGTGAACATCCCCTGCCCGGATTGCCGTGGTTCCCGCTATGCCCGGGCGGCCGGACTGGTAAAACTGACCGGCCCGGCGGGGCAGACGGCCTCGCTGCCGGAGCTGATGGACATGGACGTGAACACGGCCATCAATTTTTGCCGGAACATGAAAACGGTCTGCCAGAAGCTGAAGATCCTGCAGCAGCTGGGCCTTGGCTACCTGACTCTGGGCGAGGAAACGCCCAGCCTTTCCGGCGGCGAAGCCCAGCGTCTGAAGCTGGCCAGCGAGATCGGCCGGACCCAGACCGATTCCGTGTTCGTGTTCGACGAGCCGTCCATCGGCCTGCATCCGCTGGATGTGCAGGTGCTGCTGGGGGTGTTCCAGGCCCTGCTGGACAATGGTGCGACTGTGGTGGTCATCGAGCATGACCTGGACGTCATCCGCAATGCGGACTACATCATCGACATGGGCCCCGGCGGCGGAGATGCCGGCGGGCGGATCGTGGCCTGCGGCACCCCGGAGCAGATCTGTAATGATCCGGCCAGCATCACCGGGCGGTATCTGCGCCGCTGACGGCTGCAGTTTGCTGTTGTGTTTTGCGTCCGGATATGCTATCATCGGGCCAGAAGCAATGCGAGGAGGAGTTTTCTATGATCCAATTTGGCCTGCGTCTGCACGACGCCGAAAAGCTGCCCCTGGAGCAGGTGCTCCCGCTGGTACGCCAGCGGGGTTTTACCTGCGCCCACCTGGCCCTGAGCAAATCCCTCAAGGAGGTTCCCAACACGCCGAGCGCCCTCACCCCCGGTTACGCCGCCTATCTGCGCCGCCTGTTTGCCCAGAACGGCATTGACATTGCCGTGCTGGGCAACTACCTCAACCTGGCCCACCCGGACGAGGACGCTCTGCACGCCATTCAGGAAAAATACTACGCCCATATCCGCTTTGCCAGCCTGCTGGGCTGCGGTATGGTGGGCACCGAGACGGGCGCGCCCAACGCGGAGTACAAGTTCTGCCCGGAGTGCCGCAGCGACGCGGCCCTTGCCACCTTTATCAGGAACTTCAAGCCGGTGGTGCGCTGCGCCGAGCAGTATGGTGTGACCATTGCCATCGAGCCGGTGGTCAAGCACATCGTGTACGATGCCAAGCGTGCCCGCACCGTGCTGGACGAGATCGGCAGCCCCAACCTGCAGATCCTGCTGGACCCGGTGAACCTGCTGAATATGGAAAACGTGGACGCCCGCGAGGACGTGTTCGCCGAGGCCATCGAGCTGCTGGGCAAGGATGTGGCCATGATCCACTTCAAGGACTTCCTGCGCAAGGACGCCGGCGGGCAGCTGGCCGCCACCGGTGCCGGGCAGGGCGGCATGGGCGATTACCGCACCATCCTGCGCTTTGCCAAGCAGGAAAAGCCCTGGGTGTTCGCCACACTGGAAAACACCACGCCGGAGAATTCGGTCCAGTGCCTGCAATACCTGCAAAAGCAGTACGACGCGTGCTGAATCTGCCCCAATCACAAAAGGGTCTGCTGCCGTTTCCGGCAGCAGACCCTTTTGTGATAGAGAAATCAATCCAGATCCAGTTTGTTCTTCATCAGCCAGTTGGTGGCGGCAAAGTAGACACCGCACAGCACCGCATCGGCCAGCAGGGAGACCAGCACGGCGCGGAGATAGAACCGATTGGTCGTGACCTGCCAGGTATCACCGGAAGCGATGACTACCATATCCAGCCCGACGGTGTTGTTGGTGTAGGGCAGCAGAGCCACAAGGCGGTTCTGCACAATGTTCAGGATCACAAAGGCCGCGATGCCCACCAGCGCAAAATGCTGCTTGAACTGATGCCCGATCATGCAGGCGGTGTACAGGCACAGGATGGAGCAGACCAGCGTGGCCAGCCACTCGATGGCCGTGAGCAGCAGCATAAAGCCGCTGACATTCAGAACGTGCTGCAGAATATCTGCCAGCAGCCGGAAGTCGCGCACGGCACTGGCCCAGTCCGAGAAGATGCCGTTGACGTTCAGCATCCCGCACAGGAAGAATACACCGAGGGAAAGCGCGATGACCAGGATGCTGCACAGCAGCCACACCATGCTGGAGATGAGCTTGGACAGGATGAGCTGCGCCGGGGTGACCGGCAGGGTGTGCATCAGATAACCCTCGCGTCCCAGCAGGTTGCGGGTGAACCGCTGGATGATGGTGAGTGCAGTGATGACTGCAATGGCGACACACAGCATCAGGTAAACGATCGTGACGACGGCGAAGGGAAAATCAGAAGCCAGCGCCGGAAAGCGGAAGAACGCCCCCAGCAGTGCAGCAACAGCCAGAATGGCCAGATACAGTCCGCCGTAAATGCGGCGGGTGGCCTTGAACTCATACTTTAAAAGTTTGCTCAGCATTTGAATACCTCCCGGAAATATGCATCCACGCTCATGCCCTCAGTCTCGCGGAGCTCCTCCACGCTGCGATGGGCGAACACCCGGCCGTCCTTCAGGAAGATGGCCTCGTCCAGCACCGGCTCGATGTCCCCGATGAGGTGGGTGGACAGGATGACCGTTGCGTCCTTGCTGTAGTTGCTGATGATGGTGTGCAGGATGTAGTCGCGGGCGGCGGGGTCCACGCCGCCGATGGGCTCATCCAGCAGGTAAAGCCGGGCCGCGCGGCTCATGGCCAGGATGAGCTGCACTTTTTCCTTGTTGCCCTTGGAGAGGGTCCTGAGCTTTGCGGTGCGGGCAATGTGCAGGGCGTCCAGCATCTCAAAGGCCTTAGCGGGGTCAAAGTCGGCGTAAAAATCCGTGAACATGCCCACCAGCTGCTCTACCTGCATCCAGTCGGGCAGCCAGTCGGCGTCCGGCAGGTAGGAAACAAGGGCCTTGGTGTCCGGGCCGGGGGCCATGCCGGCTACCTTGATGCTGCCGGACGTGGGCTGCAGCAGGCCGTTGGCCAGCTTGATGAGGGTGGTCTTGCCGCTGCCGTTGGGGCCCAGCAGGCCCACGATGCGGCCAAAATTCACATGCAGATCCACGCCGTCCAGCGCGGTCTTGTCTTTGTCGTAGCACTTGGTCAGTGCTTCACAGGTCAGAATCTCACTCATTGTGCATCCTCCTTGGTGGTGTCCAGCTGCTCCAGCAGAGCAGCCGCGCGTGCAGGGCTGTAGCCGATGCCGCGCATCTTGACCAGAAATTCTTCCGCCAGTTTCCGGGCGGCTTCGGTCCGAAGCTGTTCGATCAATTCGGTGTCCTCCGTAACATAGCGGCCTGAGGTGCGTTCGGTGCGCACCAGACCTTCGGTTTCCAGCTGGGCCAGGGCCCGCTGCATGGTGTTGGGATTGACCCCGGCGGCTGCGGCAAGGTCCCGCACCGAGTCCAGGTGCCCGCCGGGCGGGTAGGTGCCTGCCAGGATGCGGGCCTTGAGCCGTTCCACCAGCTGTGCATAGATCGGGCGGCTGGAATCAAACTGTTCCGACATACTGTTGTCTCCTTGTATTGCTGTATTAAGCACTTGATACAATAATACACGATCTGCCCCGCTTGTCAAGCCCTTTTGGCAAAAAAAGAAGAGCTGCTGCGAAAAAAATACGCAGCAGCTCTGAAAATTAGAACAAATTTACTCCAGCACCAGCAGCAGGCTCATCTTGAACTTGCCCTGTGCGGTCACACTGTGCAGGCCGTTCTTGTCAAAACGGAAGCTCTGGCCTGCGATCAGCTCGTAGTCCTGGCCCTCGTAGCCGATGATGGCCTTGCCCTCCAGTGCGGTCAGGATGGCGTTGCCGGGAGCACGGTGCGGGGGCAGGCCGGTGCCCTCGTCAAAGGCCATCAGCACGAATTTCATGTTGTCGGTGTGGGCCAGGTCCAGGTTGGCGATGCTGCCCTCTTCGTAAGAGATCAGGTCCTTCAAAACGATGCAATCTGTCCAGAAAAAATGAGGATAATATCAAAATTTACAGAGATTTCATACAATTCTGCATTGCAAATTTTTTGACGATATGCTATGCTGAAAGGCAGAGAACCGCCGCCGGAACCGGCGGCGCAAATGAGTTTGGAGGATTTGACTTATGGCTGATCGCATCGTTCTGAATACCATTTCCTACCATGGCCATGGTGCCATCGAGAACATTGTGCCGGAGCTGACCGCCCGCGGCTACAAAAAGGCCTTCGTCTGCTCGGACCCCGACCTGATCAAGTTCGGCGTTACCAAGAAGGTCACCGACCTGCTGGACGCCGCAAACTTTGCCTACAGCGTGTACAGTGAGATCAAGCCCAACCCCACCATTGCCAATGTGCAGGACGGTGTGGCCGCTTTCAAGGCTGCCGAAGCAGACTGCATCGTGACCATCGGCGGCGGTTCCTCCATGGACACGGCCAAGGCCATCGGCATCATCATCAACAACCCGGAGTTTGCGGACGTCCGCTCTCTGGAGGGTGTGGCTCCCACCAAGAAGCACGCCGTGTTCACCATCGCGGTGCCCACCACTGCCGGTACGGCTGCTGAGGTCACCATCAACTACGTCATCACCGATGTGGAGAAGAAGCGCAAGTTCGTCTGCGTGGACACCAACGACATCCCGGAGATCGCCGTGGTGGACCCCGATATGATGTCCTCCATGCCCAAGGGCCTGACCGCTGCCACCGGTATGGACGCACTGACCCATGCCATCGAGGGTTATATCACCAAGGGCCACTGCACGATCTCCGACATGTTCCATCTGGAAGCCATCAAGCTCATCAGCGAGAACCTGCGCGGTGCCGTGCAGAACACCCCGGAAGGCCGTGAGGGCATGGCTCTGGGCCAGTACATCGCCGGTATGGGCTTCTCCAACGTGGGCCTGGGCATCGTGCACTCCATGGCACACGGCCTGTCCGCCCTGTATGATACCCCTCACGGCGTGGCCTGCGCCATCCTGCTGCCGGTGGGTCTGGAATACAACAAGACCGTCGCCGGTGAGCGCTACCGTGCCGTCGGCAAGGCCATGGGCGTGAAGGGCATCGACGAGATGAACGACGCCGAGGCGGCCGATGCCACCATCGCCGCTGTCAAGCAGCTGAGCGCCGATGTGGGCATCCCCGCAAACCTGCACGGCATCCTGAAGGAAGAGGACATCCAGTTCCTGGCCGAGTCCGCTTATGCCGACGCCTGCCGCCCTGGCAACCCGCGTGACACCAGCGTGGAAGAGATCGTGGAGCTGTACAAGAGCCAGCTGTAACCCTACAGCCTGAACCATCCGCGTAAACCAAAGGCCCCGCACCGTTCCGTTCGGAACCGGTGCGGGGCCTTTTGGATGATGCACTGCCGCAAAACTTATTCGGCTGCGCGGGATTGCTCCACAAAAGCGGCGATCTTGTCCACCTGGATCTCGGCCACGGCACGGCCGGTGTCGTACACGCGGCGCAGCTGGGCGGGGTCACGCTCCATGGAGCCGATCTCCAGCGGGATCGGCGGCCGGATGACAAAGGCCTGGCCGGTCTGCTCCAGCATGGCCACATGTTCCAGTGTCTCGTTGTAGCGCTCGTGGCGGTCGGCCACGGCCTCCACAAAGGCGGGGTAGCGCAGGTAGCGCGCCCGGATGGCGGGCAGCATCTTGTTTTTCTTTTTCACAAAGTCCTTGGGCTGGGTCAGCACGATGAGGTTGCGCTTGTAGCCGATGGACTCAAAGAAGCGCACTGGGATGGAATCTGCAATGCCGCCGTCCAGCAGCTGGTAGTGGCCGATCTTCACGATCTTTGCGGCCAGCGGCATGGAGGCCGACGCCTGCATCCACTGGATGTCCTCGGCGTCGCCGGTGCGGCACTTGTGGTAGATGGGCTCACCGGTGCGCACATCGGTGCACACCACAAAAAAGTCCATGGGATCTTCCCGAAAGGTTTTGGCGTCAAACGGATCCAGCTTTTCCGGCACGGTGTGGTAGCAGAACTGCTCGCTGTACAGGTTGCCGGTGCGCAGCAGGTTGCCAAAGCTGGCGTAGCGCTTATCTTTGCAGTATTCGGTGTTGTAGCGGATGGTGCGCCCGATCTGGTGCGACTTATAGTTGCAGCCGAACACGGCCCCCGCCGAAACACCGATGGCACCGTCCACCGTGATGCCGTGCTCCATCAGCACATCCAGAACACCGGCGGTGAACATGCCGCGCATAGCCCCGCCTTCCAGTACAAGTCCCGTTTTCATAACCGTTCTCCCTCTCCTCCGATCGGCGTACAGGCACCGGTCTTTCTTCCAAGTATACTCAAAAATCAGCAAAGCACAAGAGCGCCGAAAGCCAAAAATTACAGGACTGTTTTGCGGAGTTTCGGTGCTTTTTGCCATAGGCATGCTTTTGGAAAAAGCCCACGCAGATGCAGCCTGGATTTTTTCAAATTTGGGCACAAAGCCACTTGCCAAAGGCAGGCACTTCCGTTATACTAGGTAAAATACATACAGGTTGCGGGCACAGCTTTGTGCCCCGGAATGGAAAAAAGGCTGGAGGACAAAGACTGCTTATGAAGGTGCTGGAAGATCGTATCCGCGCAGACGGCATTGTGCGCGAAGGAAATGTGCTCAAGGTGGACAGCTTCATCAACCACCAGATGGATGTCCCGCTGTTCCGCGAGATGGCCCGGGAGTGGAAGCGCCTGTTTGCGGGCAAGCCCATCAACAAGGTGCTCACCATCGAGGCCAGCGGCATCGGCATTGCCGCCATTGTGGCCAGTGAGTTCAACGTGCCGGTGGTGTTTGCCAAAAAGTCCATGAGCATCAATCTGGACTACAACAACTACGAGACCAAGATCCAGTCCTTCACCCACAAAAAGATCTACAATGTCATCGTGTCCAAAAAGTTCCTCACCGCAGAGGATCATGTGCTGATCATCGACGATTTCCTGGCCAACGGCTGTGCCCTGATGGGCCTGCTGGAGCTGGCACAGGAGGCCGGTGCCACTGTGGAAGGCATCGGCATCGCCGTGGAAAAGGGCTTCCAGCAGGGCGGTGAGCTCATCCGCAGCAAGGGCATCCAGCTGGAGAGCCTTGCCATCGTGGAATCCATGAACAGCGAGACCGGCGAGATCGTGTTCCGCGAGCAGCCCCATCAGAACTGATCAGAACCCTCTCAGTCAGCCCTCCGGGCTGCCAGCTCCCCCGAAAGGGGGAGCTTTTTGTTTGTACGGAGAGGTTTCCCGTTTCGTCAAAAGCTCCTCCCTTGGGGGAACTGGCATCGCCGCAGGCGATGACGGAGAGGGGTTACGCCCCATCCGTACTGTCCCCGTCTGCCGGCAGGGCAGTGGTCTGCTCGGCGGGGACGTCTGCGGCGGCGCGGGGCACGCCTTTGTACACCAGCGTCTGTTCCAACACCTCGGCACACACCGGGGCCGAAAGGCTGCCGCCGGCGGTGGTCCAGCTGTGGGGTTCATCCAGGCAGACCAGGCACAGAAACTGCGGGTCGTCGATGGGCGCCACGGCCACAAAGCTGGCAATGCGGGCTTTTTCGTCGGCGCTGTCCAGCTTCTGGCTGGTGCCGCTCTTGCCGCCCACCCGGTAGCCGGAGATCTGCGCGTTGCGTCCGCCGCCGTACAGAACAACGGCTTCCATCATCTCCCGCATGACGGCGGAAGTCTCCGGCTGGATCACCTGCTGTTTGCACACGGGGTCCCGGTGTTCCAGCACCGTGCCGTCCGGGGCCAGAATGTCCGATACGAGGTAGGGCTGCATCAGTTTTCCGCCGTTGACCACTGCGCACACGGCGGCGGCCATTTCCAGATAGGAGATCTTGCTGCTTTGCCCGAAGGCGCAGGAGGCCAGCTCCACCGGCCCCATACGGTCGGCGGTGTAGTACAGGCTCTTTTTCGGCTCGGCGGGCAGGTCGATGCCGGTGGGCTCCCGCAGGCCGAAGGCGGCAAAGTAATCGCAGAAGGCCTCCTTGCCAAGCCGCGCTCCGATCTGGATAAAGCTCTGGTTGCAGGAATTTTCCAGCGCCTGCGTCACGGTCTGGGTCCCGTGGCGCTTGTGGTTGGCGCAGTGGAACCGGGTGCCCGCCACCGAGATGGACTCCCCGCAATAAAAGCTGGAGTTCCGGGTGATGGCTCCGGCGTCCAGCGCGGCCGCGCAGGTGATGAGCTTGAACACGCTGCCCGGTTCGTACAGGTCGCTCACGGCCTTGTTGCGCCACTGGGTCTGCTGGGCCAGCTGCAGGGCGGCCGCCCGCTGCTTCCCAGAGAGGGCATCTACGGCGGCGCGGGCAGCTTCGTCGTAGAGGATGCGCGGCTGGTTGGGGTCGTAGGCCGGGGTGGTGGACATGGCCAGCACGGCCCCGGTGTTCACGTCCAGCACGATGCCCACGGCACGGGCGGCCACATGGTGTTCCTGTACGGCGTAATTCAACGCATTTTCGAGATAATGTTGAATGTTGGCGTCGATGGTCAGCCACAGGCTGCTGCCCTCCACCGGGAACTGCTCGGTCTCGTAGCTCTGCTCCAGCGTGTAGCCCCAGGCGTTCACGGCGGTGAGCACCACGCCGTTCTGCCCGGTGAGCTGCTCGTTGTATTCCAGCTCCAGCCCGCTCACTCCGGCGTTGTCCACATTGGTAAAGCCCAGCACCGACGCCAGAAACTCCCCCTGCGGGTACCAGCGCTTGCTGTCCTGATTGATACGGATGCCGGTGATGCCGTTTTCCTCGCAGAAATCCCGCACGGCATCCGCCATGGAACGCTCCACCCGGTAGCGCAGCAGACAGTCGTTGGAGGCGCGGTCCCGGAACTTTTCCAGCAGGGCGGCTTCGTCCAGCTCCAAAATCTGCGCAAGACCGTGGGCGGCCAGCTCCAGTTTGTCGGCAGGCATCTCCCGCGGGCTGGCCCGCAGGGTCCAGCAGCTGCTGTTGGCCGCCAGCAACACGCCGTCGGCACTGTAGATGCGGCCCCGGTCGGCGGGCACCACGGTGTCCCGCAGCTGCTGCCCCAGTGCCCGCCGGGTGTACCAGTCCCCGGCGGCCAGCTGCAGCCAGTAGAGCCGGGCAATAAGCCCTGCAAAGCAGATGCCGCACAAAAGCAGCGCCACCAGCCGGGCACGGGCGCGGAACGCCTGCTCCGGCAGGGTGCGCAGGGGTTCGGGCCGGGACATGGCAGCACCTCCTTTTCCGGCTCAGTTTATGCGGGCAGGGTCTGCGGCTATGACTAACAGCCCGGCGGCCTGCGTACAATAGACCAAAAGGACTGCCGGAGGTGATGAGGATGCACAGGGCCGCTGTGCCTGCCCGGGCCCGGCGCGGACTGCTGCGTCCGCTGCCCGCCATGGACCTGCCGTTTCTGATCCTGGTGCTCACGCTGGTGGGCTTTGGGCTGGTAATGCTGTACAGTGCCAGCAGCGCGGTGGCGCTGTACCGGCGGGGCGATGCCTGGGCCTATGTGCGGCCGCAGCTGCTGTATGCGGCCATGGGCATCGGGGCCATGTGGGCGGCCAGCCGGGTGGATTACCACATCTATCACAAACTGGCCTGGCCGCTGCTGGCTCTCTCGCTGGTGCTGCTGGTCGTGGTGCTGTTCATGCCGGAATACAACGGCTGCAAGCGCTGGCTGGTGCTGCCGGGGCTGGGCACTCTGCAGCCCAGCGAGATCGCCAAATTTGCGGTGGTGCTGGTGTTTGCCCACATCATCTCCCTCAACCACAGCCGGATGGAGAGCTTTGCGGTGGGGGTGGTGCCCTTTGCGTTGGTACTGGGCGCGGTGGCGGTGCTCATGCTGCTGGAGCCGCACCTGTCCGGCACGGTGCTGATCCTGGGCATCGGGGCAGTGCTCATGTTCGTGGGCGGCACCGGGCTGCGGTGGTTCGTGCTGGCTGGTGTGGGCGGAGCGGGTGCCATCGGGGCGGCCATCGTCATCATGCCGGATCTGGTGCCTTATGCGGCCAGCCGCCTGAGCTCCTGGCTGGACCCCTTTGCCGACCCGCTGGGCGACGGCCACCAGACCATCCAGAGCC
>OLVW01002706.1_pt1 | contig 12314 bp, 10 predicted proteins | sample 1673301 | NCBI WGS metagenome assembly OLVW01 (sample SAMEA3178941, study PRJEB25190) | human gut metagenome
TAGTTAATACCGTTTTAGACGTATTTACTACCTTTTGTAAAGTTGTTTGGTCTGTTGTTGAAGATTTCTTTGCTAAAATATTTGTAATATCCAAAGTAACCGTAGACTTCTTTGCTTGTCCAATATACTCAGAATATTTCAATACATTTTTTCCATCCGACGCAACTACTTCTACATATTCAGATGTTCCTATACCTTGGCCAAATGATAAAATTGTACTTTTTCCACCTTGTGACAATTCTCCATAAGCGGATACTTTCTGTTCATATGAAGTTACTTTCACTGACTCTGAAATGTTTCCTGTATTGTTTGCTAATTCCACATTCTTTCCATAAACCATTTTAGAACTTTCATTCTTTACTGCACCTACCCCAAAGCTCTTAGCAATATTATGTAAAATATTATCCTTACTTAAATTTATGTCTTTAAGTCCCTTCGATGTCGTAGTTGCCCCCAATGATGTTGTCAAATTTGCAGCCATTGATACCGCATCTGCGGTTGAATGTGCAAAGTCAAATGCTTTTCCACTTGTTTCTGTAACTGTTGCATCTTCTAATTTTATAGTATCTGTTAATGTAGATTTGTAAGTTACTTTTATTGTTCCATTTGCAGTTGAAAGTGGTTCTTTATATTTGTATTCTCTTTTTGGATTTGTAACCATTTCTATTTTGCTTATTTCGTCTTCTATTTTTATATTATATGTTGTTGTGTATTGTTTTCCGTTTTCTGTGTATGTTACTTTTATTGCTTTTGTTGCTTTTCCATTTGTGAACTCACTTGCTGCTGGACTCATGTTTATTGGGCTTCCATCCGCTTCTGTAAGTGTTACATTGCTATTTCCTATTGATATTTTTGCAATTGCTCCACTTGCGTAGTTTCCATTTATTACTCCACCATTTGAAGTGAATGTTTCGCCATATCCAAATGTTATTTTATTTGGTTTTGTTCCTATTGATATATTGTTTAATATATCTTTTATTGTTACTATTTGATTATTTGTAAATTCTCCTGTTGTTATTGTTAAATTTTCGTCATATTGGTGTTTTGTATCAAATAGTGATGCTTCTGGTCTTTGTACATATCCACTTACCATACTTTTTGCTATTGGTTTGTCTATGCTTTTTGTTCCATCTGCATAATTTTCTACATATGTTGCGTCTTCTATTACTTCATCAAGTGTTGTGTTGTACTTAAATTGTGTTGTTGGGAATTTTACAGTAACACCTGTTGCATAATTTTTTAATGTTAATTTTATTTTATTTGTTGCCGTTTCAGTTCCATAACTTACACTAAATTGTTGTTCTGTTAGCGTTTTTGGATTATATTTTGATGTATCTATTTTTAATGAATTTGCTCCAACTGTAAACTTTCCTCCACCTGTTGTTGATACTGTTGCAACTACGCCATCAAATTTTAATTGATTTGCTGGTGTTCCATATTTGTTACTTACTGTTGGTTGTGTTGTTACTGATACACTTGATATAGTATCATTTACTACTATGTCAAAACTTGCTGTTTTTCCTTCGTATGTTACTGTTATTGTTTGATTTCCTGCTTGTAATCCATCTCCTCCGGCAATTGTCCATCTGCTTGCTACTGGCACATCATTTATGTTTGCAACTTTTTTGTTTACTGTTACTTTGTTGTTTGTCATATCTACTGCTGTTAAACTTTTTCCACTTTTTGTTCTTGGTGTAATTTGTCCACCTGTTAAGTTTATTGTATCACCATCATTATATGTTAATGTTGTTGGTTGTTTTGTTATTGATATGCTTGTTACTGGGTCTGTTATGCTTAAGTTCATTGTTGCTGTTTTATAATGATATGTATATGTTATTGTTGGTTTGTCAACATTTGCTTTTGTTGCACTTGTTGTTAATTCTTTTGAAGCTATGCTATCTTTAATATTTAGTACTTTTGTTTTGGATACTCCACTTGCATTTTTGTATACTGCGTTTAGTTCTCCACCTGTATAATCTATTGTGTCTCCGTGTTCATAATTCATTTTTGTTAATTGTTTGTTTACATTTATACTATCTAATAAGTAATATGAAAAGTCTACTGTTTTTCCTTGATAGTTTAATGTTGTTTTTTTGTTTGCATTTGCAGTTGTTGCACCTAATGTTAAGTCTCCTGATGTCAATGCGTCTTTCATGTTTATATCTTCTGTTGTGTTGTCACTGTATGTTGCTGTTAAAACACCATTTGTAAGGTCTAATTTTTCTGTATTATAGTATTCTGTTTTTGTTGGTTGTGTTTTTATTGCTATATTTGTTAGTGTTTTCTTTGCACTTGTTGCAAATCCATCAAATTTTAGGTAGTCTGAGCCTACTACTGATTTTTGTACTCCATTTGGCCAGTATACTACTTGTAGTCCTTCGCTTAATCCTGTTGCTGGTACTAATGAAAATGTTGATGTGTCTAAATCATCTAGTGTCATTCCATCTGCTAGTTTGAACATGAATGTTCCTACCACTTCTCCATCTGATATGTATTGTTGTCCTGGGGCTACTGCTCCACCTGTTCTAATTCTGCTTTCATCTGTGTATAATTCGTTAATTGCTTGCGTTCCCCAACCTATTGTTGCGAAATCTTGGTTTGATTTTGAATTAGAGTTTGTAAATCCTGTGGCATTTTGTATAAAGTATTTTTTATTTTTTCCTGATCCTGTGTATGATTCTTGTGCTGGTATTAATTTACTATTATCATATTTTAAGTTTATATCTGCTCCATTTACTGTTGAGCATCCTTTTACTTTTAAATCTATGAATACTACTCTTGTTCCAGAATAGTTGTCTGTTGTATCAACTTTTCCTTGATAGTAATCATAATAATAGTAATATGTTTCATCCGTCCAATTGTCTTCATCAACTGTGTTTACATCATCTATTGGTCTTATAGATAATTCGTAATATGGCTCTCCAGCTGCTGGAGTTGCTGCTTGTGATTCTTGCAATAGTACGCTATATGGTGAGAACATATTTGTTATTATTGCTACTAAAAGCATTAGTGCACATATTTTCGTTTTTGTGAAAAATTTGGTTTTTTCTTTTAATTTTTCCATTTTTCTTTTTCCCTTTCCTTTCATTTTTATTCTATTTCTCTTCCTTCTGAGTAGTTTGACATTAATGTTGACATATCTAGTATTTGTATTTCTTTGTCATCATTAAAGTCGTATTTTTGTTCATATTCATCACTGGTTGAATCTTTTCCATATACACTCATAAGTGCTGTTAAGTCAAGTATTTGCACTACTCCGATCTTTGTTTATGTCTCCTGCTTTTAGTTCTTTTTCTCCTAAGTCTATAGTTTCTCCTTCGTTTACTGTTTGCTTTGTGTATATATGATCTAGGTATCCTGGTTTATCTAGTAAAATATCGTATGTTCCTGGAATTACATATATTTCATATGTTCCATCATCTTTTGTATCTTCGTCTTTTGATCCTAATTCTAGTAATTGTTCGTGTATTGTGTCTGTTTTTCCGTTTTCTACTGTTCCCCAGTCTATTATTTTGCTTACGTCTTCTGATTTATATATTCTTATTGTTGCTTTATATATTCCCGTTGATTCTGTTGGCAGTGTTTTTATGTTCCCTTTTATTGTTCCATATGGTTTTTTTATTGTTATATGGTATTCTTTTTTGACTCTTGTGTCTTCTGCTGTAACTTCTATTGTTATTTGTGTGTCTTCTTCGCCTATTTTGTTTAGTATGATTTCATTTTTTTCTCCGCTTGTTATGTCTTTTTCTTCATATGTTATATTTCCGTTTTCGTCTTTTATTGCATTTCCTTTTTCGTCTCTTTTTGCTATTTTTAGTTTTAGTTTTGATTTTTCGTCACTTTTTATTGCTGTTAAGTCTATGCTGTCCATGTATTCTAATAGGCTTAGCTCATAGTCTTGTGTGTTTTTGTCAAATTTTGGTGTGTATTCGTATTCTTTATATGTAGTTTCTTGTTCTTCTTCTGTTGCTTGCTGTTCTTTACTTAATATGATATTACTTAGGTCTGCGTTTTTTGATTCTGTTTTGTCTGTGAATCTGAATGATGTTTGGTCTTCGTAGTATGTTTTTCCTCCGTCTACATTTATTTTTATTCCTGTTTTTGGACTATTATTGTTTGATGTTTCTAGTTTGAAACTGCTTATATCAAATTTATTTGTGTTCATTTTGAAACTCATTTTTCCTATTAATACGTCTCCACCTGTGTCTACTATCATTCCTACATTTTCTTTGTTTTTTATGTGTTCTGTTTCTGTTACTGGTGGATTAAATGAGATTATTGCTCTCATTCCGCCTTTTTCTTGTCCATCATATGGTATTGTGAATAGTTCTAATGAGTCTGTGAATTCGTTTTCAAATTTGAAGAATTCTGTTTCGTCTTCTGTTTCTGCATTTGTTTCTATATTTGATGGGGTATATTGGCTTGTGTCGTATGTGAATCTGACGTCGAATCCTTTGAATTCTATGTCATGCCCCCAGAGTTCAAATATTATTTGTTTGTCTTGGTTGTCCATTGTGTTTATTGTTGTTGCTCTTAGTTCTAAGTATTGGTTTTCTTTTGGTTTTACTGAAATAGAGGCTGCTTGTGTGTATATTGTGTTTAATATTATTATTGTAGCTATTATTATTGTTGTTATTATATTTGTTGTTTCTTTTTGTTTTGTTTTCACTGTTTTCCTCCTCCATTTCTTTTATTTTTCTTGTTTTGTTTATTTAATTTTTTATTATTTTGTTTGTTTTGCTTGCTTTTCTTTGCGTTCTTTCCTAATATTATAAATATAAAAAAACAAGTGTCAAATGCACTTGTTTTTGTGTTTTGTTTATTTTTGTTTACGGATTTTTGCGTTTTCTGCCTATTTTTTCCTTTTATTATTTTTTTATTATATTAATATTACATTTTGGCATTTTTTGTAATATTTTTGCTTTTTTTCTTTTTTCCGTAGTGTTTTTTGATTTTGATAATACTATAATCTTTTTATTTTTGCAACAAAGAATCCCTCATATAATTCTGTTGGTTTTACACATAGAGTTCCAGAAATTTTTGTTGGAAGTATTGGTAATTCTTCCATTCCTTCAAAATTTATAGGAACAATTTCTATGTTTCCGTTTTTTATAACTGATGACACAACATCTTCGTTTTCGCAATCTAATATCGAGCATGTTGAATATACCATTTCGTGTCCTGGTTTTAGTAATTTTATTGCTTTGCTTAATAATGTTTTTTGTGTCTTTGATGACCTTTCTATTAACTGTTCTGTAAAATATTTTTCTACATTCGCATCATTGTAGTCTAATGTTCCGCTTCCGCTACATGGAGCATCTAACAAAATTTGGTCAAATGAGAAAAAGTCGTCTATAAACCTTGAGTCTTTTGGCATTATGAACACACATGTTGCTCCTTGTTTGTCTACATTATATTTTAATCTTTCTGCTCTTATTTTGTTTTTTTCACATGCAGTTATGTGTGCTTTGTTATTTGTAAGTGCGGCTATTTGCGTTGTCTTTCCTCCTGGTGCTGCTGCCATGTCTAATATGTCTGTTCCTTCTTTTGGTTCTAGTATTATTGGTGGTAACATTGATGATAGACTTTGCAAATAGATTTTTCCGTTTTTGTATATTTCCATTTCTTGTATTGTTTTTTCGTCTGCATTTTTTATTATTAGTGCTTCTTTGCTCCATTTTATTGTTTCGTATTCTATTTTTTCTTTTTCTAGTTCTTTTTTTATTTCTTCTATGTTGCTTTTTATTGTGTTTATTCTTAGTGTTGTTTTTCTTTTTGTTTGATATCCTTCTATTATTTCTTTTGTGATTTTTGTTCCATATTGTTTTTCTAATTTTTCTTCTAAAAATTTCATATTTCCCTCCAATTTTTTTTAACTATATCATAAATATAATAAAAATACAAAAAATTGTCTGCTATATTATATAAAGAAGGACTTGTAAAAACAAGCCCCTCCTTTGGTATGATTTAGATGTTTATTTAGTCATTTTTACTTGACTTACTACTTGATGATAAAATCCTCAAGAACATATTTACAATATCTAAGTATAAATCCACAACACTATCAACAGCATTATCTAAAGTACGTTCTTTAGTTTGTGCTTCAGCCCAGTCGTAACCAATATAGCCACAGAAAATTAAAGCTACAATGAAATCCCATAATGATGGAGTTGCAAAACCTATGAACATAAAAATAAGCTCACATACAACAACACCTGTTAAGCAAACAAATAGCACTTTTCCCATTGATAGGAAAATGTTAGGAATTGCAGTTGCTAAAATAATCATAATTAATGTTACAACTGTAGTTGTCAACAAAGCATTCATAATTGAAATTTTATCATATTCAGTCAATGCAATGCTTAAAACAACACCTACTGGTAGTACTACCATATTATAACCAATAAAACTGATAAAAGGGTTATCGGAAAATCTACTTATTAACATTCCTGCAATAGCTACGATAAAGTAGCCAATTACAACTGCTGTGAAGTTCCAACTCATAAATGTTTTTGTGCAGAATTTACACATCAATACATTTACTACAAATCCCCATAATAAAACCAATCCAATAGTTAAATTATAGGCCCGTAATGATAATTCGCCGTTTTTTCGTTCTTCTACATAATCATACATAATTTTTTCCTCCAAATTTGATGTTATAGTTTATCTATGTAAAACTAACAGATGTTAGTTTGCCAAAAGGAAATATATATAAAAATGACTTAAGTCATTAATATTATTATACATTAAAATTATTGATAAATCAAGAGTTACAAAATTTTAAAAAGAGATGCCAACATATTAATGTCAGCTTCTCTTTTCTTTCAAACTTAAAATCGTTTGAATAATTCATTTACCAATGAATTAGCAAGATCACTTATTAAGTTTCTCTTTTCTAATGCACATAGAGCAGATATAGCCAGCTCAATATTTTGGTCATTTGGTTTGCTTATATGTTCAAAACAAGAAAATACTCCACCATCTGATATTTGTATTATTTCAAAATTATTTCTAATGTAGTATAAGTATCTTCTGTTATATTAGAACATAAATATATTTTATATCCTTTTTGTTTTAATTCTTTATAAGATTCAATCATATCTCTTTTAGGTGGTAACATATATTTTAGATTATCTTTACTAAGTATTTCTTTTATTTTCTCTTTATATTTTGGATTTACATTACTTAAATATTTTATTAATTCATCATTTGTTATAAGACCATTTAAACAATCTCTCCATTTTTCATTATGGAAAATTATATCATTTAAATCTTTTCTTTTTTATTCTTTAATATTTAATTTATCTAAGTATGTTTTTGGATTATATTCAAGTAATACTCCACCTATATCAAATATTATATTCTTTATCATTATATTCCCCTTAATCTATAGTTAATTCTGCCACACATAACTTATGGTCAAATCGTGTTTCTATAATTTTATAATTATTATGTTTTATATTTTTTGTTGTTAATATATAATCAATTTGTTTATCTTTTCTAGTATTTTTATCTTCATAAACACATTTCATTTTGTCTTTTAAATTTAAAAATAATTCAAATATATATGTATAATTAAAATCTCCTAATAATATAACCTTCTTTTTATCTTCAATTATATTTAAAATCTCATCTTCTAACTTTTCATATATTTTTTTATAATTTAATGGTGTTTCTCCAAATATATGAAATGGCAAACAATGTCCTCCAATAACTATTGTATCTATTTCTTCAATTTCAGATATGTTAAATCCTTTATCATGTGACCAATATGTAACTGTATCTGTCTTTTTATATATTAAATTAGGATTTTCTAATATATATTTTTCATTATTACTTATTTTAAATCTTGAACATATTGCTACTCCCATTTTATCATTTTCATTTATATCTGATGGAGATAATGAAATTTGTTCGTTATATTTTAATTTGGTATTCTCACTTATATAGTTTGCTAATGGTTCCAGATTATCGGATTCTGTAATAGCTTCTTGAAATGCAATTATATCAATTTCATTTTCTTCTATTTGTTCTTTTATATATTTATAAGAATCTTTATTAATTTGGTTATTCTTTAAATCTTGTCCAATATTCCATGTAGCAATCTTTATTATTTTACTCATATTTACTCCTCAAACATATTCTTTCTATTATATTTTGATAATTTAATTTTTCCTTTTTAATCACTATTTACTTGCAACAATAATATCACATAAATCATTATTCTTCAACTAGAAATAATCCTAACTTTACCTAATAAATCTATTCCTCCACATCTGAAAAACAAGTCTTAATATTCTCTTAAAATCCTAACAAATAACTTATCAGAAAATAGTACCCTTTCGGCAGCTATGCGATACTTATCAGTATCACATACCTACCTCCACTCATAAAAGTGTCTCTTGAAAATTCGTAAAGTATTGAAATATCAATAAGTTTGTGATTTCCAAAACAGCGCAAATTTGCCTTTTTAAAAACTATTAAATTTGGACATTTTTAGTTACTGGAAGTTTTCCTTTTTTTACAATTTTAATACTATTTATAATAGAGTTTTTATAATAATTTAATAAATTACTTGGTTTCTTATCAATAGCTAATAAATATAAATTAACTAAATTTTCTCTTTTTATATTTTGTAATAAAGAATAAAAACCTTTATTATATAAATCATATAAAACATATATAATATTTTTTATCATATCAATTTTATCTTTTTTCATATATTTAAGCATATAAGGTTTATAATTAAATTCTAACTTTTCAATTATATTTAAAAATTTCTTTGGAATTTTTGCATCATTATTTATAATTAAATAAAATAAATCATCTATATTATATTTTATATTATTATCTTTAACATTTTTGTTAATACCCTGTGTATTTTTTTGTACATAGGGGTATTGATTTTTTGATAAGAGGGGGATTGTCTTTTTTGTATATAGGATATATGTGGAATATATATTTTCCTTGATACTATTTCTTTATTTTCATTTCTTACGACTTCTGTTTCTATATAACCCATTTCTTGAAGATGTGAAATCCATCTACTAACTGATACTGTGGTTACATTATATAAATCTGCAAAGTATTTATTTTTTGCATAACAATAACCATTTTTATTTGCTAGTGCTGTTATTTCTCCATATAATAATTTTTCAGCTGATTTTAAATTATTGTCATACCTAACTGTTGCAGGTATTATTGCATAATAATTGGGTTGTTCTTTATCTCCCATAATATGCACCTCCATGTTTTCAAATTTTACGAAGGGCAAATTTAAAAAGTATGAAAGTGATTTATAAACAATAAAAATAGAGACCTTACTATTTCTAGTAAAATCTCTGTATTAAAAATTACTCTTAAAGGGACATCCCTTTAGGTAAAAACTTCCGAATTGGTTGCCCCGAATCACCCAAAAACGAACTTTCTATCTTGTCTATTTGGGGAACATTTATAGTTTTACTTTGATTTTCTTTTGCATTAAAAACAATTGTTAATTCATCGTCATCTGATACTTTATTAAATGTAATATCATCTATTATTCTTGTAATTCCATTTTCTATCCTTATATCTCCATAAATATATGTGCCGATATATTTTTCATTAGTAGTTGCAAATTATGTAAATTTATAGTATAATATTAGCTGTATTGGAAGATTTCCAGTGTATTTATTATATTTTGGCAATTGTTTAATTTGCTAAATATTGAAAGATCATGGAAATACCAAGATACATTTGTACCTATTAAAAACTTTTAACAATGAAAGGAGAAACACGATGAGTAAGTTTTGGGTAAAGGTAAAGGTTAAACAAGAAAAGAATGCAGAACATTTGATTAGAGCATTCTTTCAGGACTTTAATCCTGCAAGTAGTATTGTAGTAAGAGGAAAAGAAGCAAAAATGGAAATTGTTTTTCGGGAGCCTCCTATGGCTATCATCGATGCAATAAACCATTGTGAAGTTATTGAACTGAACTACGGTAAGAACTTGAAAGAGTACAAAGAAGATGAAGACTTACAGGTTGAAACAGGAAATGACTCTAAACAGAGAAATGTAGGAGTAGAAAGTTCCGAGAAAATTGAACAGACAAATGTAGAGAGTGAAAACTCCGAACAGTCTGAACAGACAAATGTAGAGAGTGAAAACTCCGAACAGCTTGAACAGACAAATGTAGAGAGTGAAGACTCCGAACAGTCTGAACAGACAAATGTAGAGAGTGAAGACTCTGAACAGCCTGAACAGACAAATGTAGAGAGCGAAAACTCCGAACAGCCTGAACCGACAAATGCAGAGAATGAAAACTCTGAACAGACGGAACAGCCAAAAAAGAAGAGAGGCAGACCAGCCACCAAAAAGTTAGAACCCAAGAAAGAGACAAAGTCAGAGCCGACTATAAATATTCCAAAATTAGAAGAAATTGCAAAAAAATCTAACTCTTTTGAACATTTTGCTGAATTAGTAGCAAAATGGTTGGAAATGGGCAAAAGAAAAGATTTTTTTAAAAATTTGATAATAGTATCAGCAGAAGTTGATAAGATTAAATGGAAAGAATTAGAAAAGGCTCTAAAAAATAAAAATGTTTTTTATACAAAGTGGGACAAAATTTGGTCTGTACAACAGGTTTCCGAAAAACTGAAAGAATATTCAGCAACAATGCTGTCATTTCTGAATGTAACTAAAAAGTATAAAGAGTATTCTTTTAAGGAAGTAGAAGAATATTCTACAGAAGAAAACTCTAGCAAACAGGACGTGGAAAATACAACAACGAATTTTGAAGAAAAAACTGATAAATTCAATGAAACAGTCTTTCCTAAACCAAGAGTAAAAATGGAATGTATGCCAGAAATTAAAGAGTTTGAGGAAACATTAGCAAGTGTCGATAAAACACAGCCTGTTGAGGAAAGAGTTCGTTATGTTTTAGGAGCAATGGGATTAAACAATCTGTCTGTAAAAGAACAGAAACAAATTGTTGAAATCGCAAGTACAGCTGTCAAAAAAGGAAGAATGGCTTTTGATATTATTTTTTTAGAAGCTAACATTCCTATTGAACAAACCATGACAGTTCGTATGACATTTTCAAAATTTGTCAATGATTTTGTGCAGAAATATGAAAGTGGTAAAAAAGTAAAACTTTTGACTTTTCTTTCAGAGTTGCAGAAAATTATTATGTTTGAGAGTGAAATTGAAAGTTTCTCAGACTTTACCGACTGATGTAATATTGTAATCTTGGTATTGAGCAAAAACTTCACTAGATGTATCGGTGGAGTTTTTTGCTATTTACATAACTTTACAAAAATATAAAATAGTGATATAATAACTATATTGTTTATATATAAAGAGGAAGAATTTATTTCTTAATTCAAACACATACACATAATTTCTGTATGTAAGCAATTTAGAATGATTTTTCTACCGAATGTACTATAAGCAAAAAAAATAATCAGGAGGAAAGTACATATGTCAGATGAAAAGGCAGTAGCAAGACGGGAAAACAATGTCATAACAAGACGGGAGGAAAACTCATCTCAAGAAAGACTTTTTAGTGAGTTTAACAAAGTATTTGTTAGTGGCAGAATTGAGGCTGAACTTGAGTACAGCCACGAAGTACTGTGGGAAAAGTTCTATCGTACAAGAGTCAGAGTAAAAAGATTAAGTGGGACAGAAGATTTAGTTCCAATAGTTGTATCTGATTTACTGATAGGACGAGAAATGATGAAGAAATCACTTGAAGGTAAATGGGTAGAAGTAGCAGGACAGTTCAGATCTCATAATAAAGAAGGAAGTGATGGTCGTAAACATTTGGAGTTATTTTTGTTTGTAACGGCTATTAACATCTATGAAAATGAAGATGAACTGGAAGAAATCACAAATGCAAACTTAATTTATCTTGATGGGTATCTTTGCAAACCACCGGTATTCAGAAAGACACCTTTAGGAAGAGAAATAACAGATTTACTTATTGCAGTTAACAGACCATATGGAAAATCGGATTACATTCCGTGTATTGCATGGGGCAGAGTAGCTCAGTGGGTAAGCGAGTTTGAAGTGGGAAATCGAGTAAAGCTCTATGGTAGAGTCCAAAGCAGAGAGTATTTTAAAAGATATTCAAAGGATTCAGAGGCAGGAGAATACAGAGATGCCTATGAAATTTCGATAATGCGAATGCAAAGAGTAGAGGACTTGAGATTAGATGGATAATCTGACAGTAGAAGAAATTGTCTAAAGAGAAAGAATGGGAGCATAAGAAAATGCTCCCATTTTCAAATAATATAAATATAATAAGTTTTACAAACATTAAATGTTTATAAAAC
>OLVW01002716.1_pt1 | contig 12290 bp, 6 predicted proteins | sample 1673301 | NCBI WGS metagenome assembly OLVW01 (sample SAMEA3178941, study PRJEB25190) | human gut metagenome
GGCTGAACAAAAAGGACGTATCGAGCAAGGGGCAGCCATCGCCATACTTGGCAAGGTGTATGCAACACAGCACAAGTATAAAGAAGCCAAAGAAACACTGAAAGGTTTGATTGACTCTTCATACAGTCCATTCGGAACTTCAGGAAAGCGCTATCGTCTGATGGAAAACTTTGTCGACAACTTCACTACCGCCAATGAAAACAATGCCGAATCTGTATTCGAATTACAGTACAGCAGCGACGGTGACATGTCATGGGGTAATGAAGGTGGTATTAGCCTGGGCAGTTCATTGGCACAGTTTGTAGGTCCTGCTAAATCAGGGGGATGGGCAAAGTTGATGCCCTCAGCCTTCCTTGTCAGCGAATTTACTACTGAAACACGCGGAAGCAAGCCCACCGTTCTAGTCCCTGATCTGGATAAAGACGGAAATCCACAATACAACGAAGACGGAACTCAGAAAATGAAAGAAATCGCCAATCCTGATAAAACAGCAGAACCAAATTCGAAATATGACAAGCGAATTTATGCCAGCATGTTCTTTACTCCGGAAGAATACGGTGACTGGGTTACAGAAGAAAATGGCTGGTATGACGGAAAGTTCTACGGTGGTCTCTTCACGATGGACGACCTCTGGACAGGAAATGCTTCCAAAATGGCTGGTGGTGCTCCTATCTTTAATGTAAGTCAGGCAAGCGGTGCTCAGATCGGTAAGTTTCTATTAAAGAAATACACTGCCCACTATGTAAAATCAAAAAGTGCCGATAACATGGGTAATGTAGAAGGCAGAGCAAACAATGTCCGCATCATACGTTTTGCGGAAGTATTGCTGCTGTACGCCGAAGCGTGCACAAAAGAAGCGGATAAAGACGGAGCCAACTGGGCATTGAACGAAATCCGCCAAAGAGCAGGACTGCCTGAAAAAGAGTTCCAACAACCCGAGCTGATGAAAGAAATAGAACATCAATGCCTGCTTGAATTTTTTGGAGAAGGTCATCGTTTCGACGACTTGAAGCGCTGGTATACAACCCCTCAAATTCAGATGATCTTAAAAGGAAATGATAAACAGGGAGCATATAACTTCAGAGAAAAACATAAATACTTCCCTATCCCCGCAGGAGAACTTAACAACTCATCTGTAGAACAGAATAAATTCTGGAAATAATTAGAAACACTATTAAGAAACAGTTTATGAAAAAGATATATCTATTTTTAAGCACATCATTGTTCCTGTTGCTCGGAGGCGTTACGGCTTGTGACGACAACAGCCTGAGTCATGATGAAGTGAATATTCCGGACCCGGTAGTGATATCCGACGAAGATGACGGCATTTCAGCCGAACCGACTACAGAATCAGTAATCAGAATCCAACCGGAAAACAAGCATCAGGAGATTGACGGTTTCGGATGTAACTTCGGATGGGCGGAAGCTGTATACGGATGTATGAAACGTGAACAAATCATGGACGACTTGTTTGGCGAAAACGGATTGAAATTTAATATCTATCGTGGAGAGGTATGCGCCTCATCCGCCTCTGAAGATGGTAATACTTTTAATTTCAAAACAAATGAAAATTATCATCTGGGAGCACATTCTTCTGAACAGAAAACGCTCTTTAATTCAGATAGCGGGAAATACAAAGAATATTCCCAACTATGGATCATTGACTACCTGTGCAAAAGAAAACTGATGGATATCTATTACTTCTTCTCCGTATGGACTCCTCCTGTAGTATGGAAATCTTTTGGCGAAGGCGAAGTAGCCAGTGGCGGAAGCGGTTCTTTCAATAGCGAACACAGTCAAGTTTATGCCGAGTTCCTGACAGGCTTTGCAAAAGCTCTTGAAGATAAATTCGGTATCAACGTCTATGGTATCTCCGGCTGGAACGAACCCGACCAAGCAATGGGAGGATGGGACGGATGTATGTGGGGAAATCAGCAAATGGCGGATTTCACGATGGACTATCTGCGCCCGGAACTGAATAAGCAAGGCTTACAGGACACAAAAATCATTTACGGTGAGTTGCCTTGGTGGGCAAATGCCGTGACATGGGTGGAAACTTCTTTGAAAAACAACCCGAATTTAGCGGACGCCAACATCGTTGCAGCAGGACATGGTTATTCTACAGTGGATGCCAATATCCTGCCAATGACAGCAGCTCAAGAAAAAGGAATCCATGTGTGGCAAACAGAGACTTGTGATGACAAAACCCGCGACGAAACGTGGAATGATGCAATGAAATGGGCAAAGAACTATCATGATTACCTGACAAAAGCCCAGACCAATGCCGTCGTATGGTGGGCAGGCGCACGTCAATGCACATCGACCGGAGAAAACCTTCTTCAAACAGATGCATGGGATTTCAGTAATTCATATTATCGCATAGACCGCTACTACTCTATCGGACAATTCTCCAGATATATCCAGCGAGGTTCAACGCGTGTAGACGTAGAAACGAAATCAACAACGGCGAACAGAATCCCAAAAGATTTGAGTGCATCCGCATACATCAAAGACGACACATATACCATTGTATTAGTGAACAAGTCAAAATCCAAAGCCTTCGATGCCTTGCTGGAAATAGACGGCAAAGATTTCGACAGTATGGTTTCATATACCTCCAGTTCCAGCGTGAAATGGTTGCGCAAAAAGCTGAATCCGTCTTCGACCGGCAAACGTTCTGTGACTGTTCCCAAATATAGTGTAGTAACAATCACCGGAAGGTTCAAATAAAACACAATCCGGCAAATTGAAAGAGGAACAATTAAGTTTTGTATTGTCAATAAAATGATTCCGGATTCCCTTATCGGATCTGGAATTATTTTATTAAAGAAATAGTATTATGAGTAGAATTTATGACAACAGATTGCGTCTTCTACAAGAAGCGCATGAGACTCTGATAACCCGCGCGAACAGGATTATTCTTCCCGGCAATGGGATTTTCGAAAGATACGAATACCCGGTTTTAACAAACGAGCATGCCCCTCTGGAGTGGCGTTACGACCTGAATCCGGAAACCAATCCATGGCTAATGGAACGGATCGGAGTCAACGCTACCATGAATGCGGGAGCCATCCAATGGAATGGAAAGTATCTGATGATGGTACGCGTAGAAGGAAATGACCGAAAATCTTTCTTCGCCATCGCCGAAAGTCCCAATGGCATCGATAATTTTCGCTTCTGGGAATATCCGATAGAGCTGCCTGACACAGACCCGAATGAAACAAATGTCTACGACATGCGTCTGACGGCCCACGAAGATGGCTGGATTTATGGTATATTTTGTAGCGAAAGCCTTGATCCGAACGCTGTACCGGGTGACCTGTCTTCTGCCATAGCCAAAGCAGGCATCGTGCGTACAAAAGATTTGAAAAACTGGGAACGACTGCCCAATCTGATTTCCAAAAACCAACAGCGCAATGTAGTGCTACACCCGGAATTTGTAAATGGAAAGTATGCCCTGTACACCCGACCGCAAGATAGCTTCATTGATGCGGGAAACGGAGGAGGTATCGGCTGGACGTTAATTGACGATATCACCCATGCGGAAATAAAAAAAGAAACAATCATTAATTATCGACATTATCACACTATAAAAGAAGTAAAAAACGGCGAAGGTCCTCATCCTATCAAAACCCCCAAAGGATGGTTACACCTCGCTCACGGTGTCCGTGCCTGTGCCGCCGGACTTAGATATGTCTTATATTTATATATGACATCCTTAGATGACCCAAGTAAAGTTATAGCCCAGCCGGGAGGTTACTTCATGGCACCTGTAGGAGAAGAAAGAATCGGAGATGTATCCAACGTATTATTCTCTAACGGATGGATTGCAGATGAAGACGGAACCGTTTTTATTTATTACGCTTCCTCCGACACACGGATGCATGTGGCAACTTCCACTATTGAACGATTAATAGATTATTGCCTGCATACACCGGAAGACAAACTTCGCTCAGCAACCTCCGTCAATAGTATCTCTAATCTAATAGAAGCTAACAAGCTCGTTATGTCGGAAACAGCTGTGGCATTATAGTTCCGGAATCATTAGTTAACCGGGAAAACGATTTCTAATCAAACAAGGTTCTTATACAACGAATGTATAGGAATCTTGTTTCTTTATATCGGCGCAAAAACTATAGAGTACACTCCAAAACAGCAGTATTATCGTGTATCTTTCAAGGTGCTCTATTCAGCATTTCAAACGTTAATACCTGATTTGCGGGATGTTAATATCTGACACGCCAAGTATTAACACTTGGGGAGTCAGATATTAAGATATGGGAAGTCAGATAAATAGTATCAGCATGGGTTAAAATAATATTTGTTTCTTCTCTATATTCGCCCTACTTTTGTATCGAATAGATAATTAATATATTAAACCAAATCAAAACAACGACATGAAATTACACACAGCCGATCTTCTTATCATCTGCGCCTATCTCATTACCATGATTATCATCGGACTCATACTGAAAAAGCGAGCTGCACAAAATATGGATTCCTATTTCCTAGGAGGCAAATCACTACCTTTCTATATGCTGGGGCTATCCAATGCATCCGGCATGTTCGACATTACAGGTACTATGCTGATGGTATACTGGGCATTCGCTTATGGCTTTAAAAGTCTTTGGATTCCCTGGTTATGGCCGGTATTCAATCAGATATTCCTGATGGTTTATCTGTCCGTGTGGCTGCGCCGTTCCAATGTACTCACCGGGGCCGAATGGATCAAAACCCGTTTCGGCAAAGGCAAAGGAGCTACCCTTTCTCACACAATCGTGGTAGTATTTGCTTTATTGAGCGTACTTGGCTTCCTGAGTTACGGATTTATAGGAATAGGTAAATTCATGGAAATCTTTATTCCTTGGGAAGTCATCTCACCTTATATTCCTTTCACTGTTTCACCGGAGTATGTTCCGCATGTATATGGCATTTTCTTTACAGCTATCGCCCCCTTCTATGTAATGTTGGGAGGAATGCTGAGCATTGTATGGACTGATGTCGTTCAGTTCCTTATCATGACAGTAGCTGGCATCGTCATCGTAGTGATTGGCATGCAGAAGGTGGCACCCGAGATGATACACTCCTTTGTACCAGCAAGCTGGGATTCCCCTTTCTTCGGATGGACACTCGATATAGACTGGAGCAGTCGGATGAGCCTGTTAACCGAGCGAATGGCAAACGAACCTTACAGCCTGATAGGTATCTTTGTCATGATGGCTTTACTCAAAGGTATCTTCATGAGCATGGCCGGTCCTGCCCCCAACTATGATATGCAGAAAATCCTATCCTGCAAGTCGCCTAAAGAAGCGGCGATGATGAGTGGTTCTGTATCTGTAGTGCTATTAATTCCCCGTTATCTGATGATTATGGGATTTGCGTTACTGGCTATCTACTTCTTTAAGGAAGATGGAGGATTGTCACAAATGGAAGTTACACGCACAGACTTTGAGACAATTCTTCCTCATTTAATAACCCGATATGTTCCGTCAGGACTTGCCGGATTACTACTGGCAGGTTTGCTGGCAGCTTTCATGTCCACTTTTGCTTCTACCGTCAACGCAGCTCCCGCCTATATAGTGAACGATATTTATCTGAAATATATCAACCCGAAAGCAAGTGTCAAAACGCAGATACGCAGCAGCTATGTCATTTCTGTAGCGGTAGTAGTAGTCAGCACTATCATCGGATTCTTCCTGAAAGACATCAATGAAATATTCCAGTGGATTGTAGGCGCACTTTTCGGAGGCTATATCGCAGCTAACGTACTAAAGTGGCATTGGTGGCGATTCACCGGTGAAGGCTATTTCTGGGGAATGACTGCGGGAGTAATAGCCGCTATTGTCATGAAATTCACTGTACCCGATGCATGGGTAATCTACTTCTTCCCTGTATTATTCGGCATTTCACTGATCGGATGTATCATTGGAACTTATAGCGCCCCGGCTACAGATGAAGAAACACTTATCAGTTTCTATGTCAATGTGCGTCCGTGGGGCTGTTGGAAACCGATTCAGGAAAAAGCAATAGCACGCTATCCTCACATCCGGGTAAATAAAAACTTCAAAAGAGACGCATTTAATGTGTCTGTAGGAATTATCTGGCAATGTACTCTTACTATCATCCCCATGTATCTTGTTGTTCGTGAACAGCTGGGACTCTGGAGTTCTATCGCTTTGCTGCTGATTACTACGCTTATATTGAGAAAGACGTGGTACAAGCCTTTATGCAAAGAAGAAATAAGATACAACGAGGAGATGAAACAAATAAAAGAACAAAAAGAAGATTTAACTTAACACACTAAAACAGAGAACCGGCCATGAAAAGACTATCAGTAATACTATTGTCATTTTTATTATACCTTCCGCTATACGCTCAATTCAGAGGAACAGTCTATATCGACACCGATCAATCGGGCACATTCGACAAAGGAGACAAACCACTGGCGGGAGTGATGGTAACTGATGGAATGAATGTAGTAAAAACAAATAAAAAAGGACGGTTCTCCCTGCCAGGGTTCGAGAAAACCCGGTTCATCAGCATGACTACCCCTGCCAGGTTCGAGACGCAACAATTCTACCTCCCTGTCAAAGAAAACAGAAAGAGTTATGATTTCCTGCTGACCGAAAGCGAACGGACCCAACCGAGAGAGCATTCTTTCGTTCAAATCACCGATACGGAAGTAACCGGAGGAATGGGACGTTGGGTAACTGACTTACAACAATATGTAAAGAACGAAAAGCCTGCCTTTCTGATTCATACCGGAGATATCTGTTATGAACCGGGATTGAAAATGCACAATCAAGTAGTGAACGCAGAGACTATGAATTGCCCGGTCTACTATTGCATAGGCAATCACGACTTAGTAAAAGGCAACTATGGTGAAGAACTCTATGAATCGATTTATGGTCCGACCTGGTATTCGTTTGATATAGGCAACATTCATTATGTCGTTACCCCCATCGATCACGGAGACAATCCCACCGATTATACTCAAAGGGATGTATATAACTGGCTAAAAAACGACCTCGCCATGATGAAGAAAGATCAGTCATTGATTCTCTTCAACCACGATCTGTTCACCCCCGGCGATACTTTTGTTTTCAAAGCCGATAACGAACATATCCTCGACTTCCGTACCTTCAATACAAAAGCACAGCTCTATGGACACATGCACTACAACTATGTCCGTAATCAAAAAGGTATTTACACGATCTGCACCGGCACACTGGATAAAGGGGGCATCGACCATTCACCTTCTTCTTTCAGGGATATAAAAGTAGATGCAAATGATCATATCACAACGCAACTGCGATACACTTTCATTGAACCGCAAGTCGCCATCGTTTCTCCGATGGAGAATCAAACAACCCCAATACATCCGGACAACAACCTGCTTCCGGTTTCGGTCAACACCTATAACTCACAGGCAAGAACATCGCGTGTTTCTTATATCCTGAATGATTTGGAAAATCATCAGGAAATAGCCAAAGGCGAACTGACTCCCCGCAGTGACTGGAACTGGAGTGAAAACATCCAAATTCCAGCTAATACAGACGCTGGGGCTGACAGTGACCTCATTCTTCAACGACGGAAAGAAAGCGACTGCCACAAACCGATTCCTTTATCAAAAGGACTTTAAATTGACTTCCATTCCGGGAAAAGACTGGAACACTTTACTTCAGAATGCCAGTCATTCCGGCGGAATAAATGACTCTCAGATCAAACTTCCCCTGCAACTCCAATGGACAGCAAACACAGGCAGTAATATTTTCATGACGTCCCCCATCATCACCAGACAAAAAGTATTCATTGCCACTACCGACGATAACACGTCACTCAATACATACATTTGTGCATTCGATTTCAATTCCGGCAAACAAATATGGAAATTCCGCACGGAAAACTCAGTAAAGAATACGATTGCCTGTGAAGATGGAATCATTATCGCCCAAGATGCCTCCTGCAATCTCTACGCCCTTGACGCAGAATCAGGAAAACTACTGCGGCAGCAATACATCCACCTGAATAGCTATCCTTATCTGACGGAAGGACTAACAATAGACAAGGGAATCGTTTATGCCGGAATCGGTACCGGACTTTCAGCCTACGACTTGAAAACCGGAAAAGTAATATGGACAAACAAAGACTGGAAACAACGGGAAGGCTCTACCACCACACTCACCGTTGCCGGAGATGTATTAATCAGTGGAACGCAATGGGGAGGGCTATACGGCAACGATATCCGTACAGGCAAACAACTTTGGAAACTCTCTGATAACGGACTCGGTAACCGGGGAGCTTCTCCGGTCTATAAAGATGGGAAATTGTGGATCATTTCTTCCAAGAGCTTTTTCATAATAGAACCTCAAACCGGAGAAGTACTCCAACAAAAAGAGTTATCAGCCAATCTGGATGTTACGTCTACACCGCTTGTCACCGAGCAAGAAATTATATTCGGAACCGCAGACCGTGGAATCATGGCACTGGACAAATCCACACTTTTCATCAAATGGAAAGCTGAAACAAAACCTTCACTCGTATATACAGCCCCTTATTCTTCCACTCCACAAGCCGGAGTAGAAACAAGCCCTGTATTATCACAAGGAATTGTTTACATCGGAGCTTCCGACGGATACTTATACGCCATCGACCAAGCAACGGGAATTATCAAAGACAAGCTGAATCTCGGGGCACCCATTTTCTCCACAGTGGCAGTGTCAGGAAATAAAATGATAGTTTGTGACTTCGCCGGGAATGTCTATTGCATAACTACCCCCTTTTCTCTAAATATCAGTCCGGAGAACGATTTATAACTTTTTATTTTTCCCGGTCAGCTCTCCGGGCACACAGTTTTCTCGCCCCACAGCGTTGTAATTTAAAGATTATCACGTATCTTTGCCCCTCAATCATAAATACGAGATATGGCTATTACAATCAAGAAAGTCTCTACAAAGAGAGAACTTAAGAAATTTATCCGTTTCAATTACAGAATGTACAAGGGCAATCCGTACTCCGTCCCCGACCTTTACGACGATATGCTCAATACATTTAACAAGCGTAAGAATGCAGCATTCGAATTCTGTGAAGCAGATTATTTTCTGGCATACCAGGATGACAAGATCGTAGGACGTGTAGCCGCCATTATCAACAACCGTGCCAACGAGAAATGGGGTTGCAAGAACGTCCGTTTCGGGTGGATAGACTTCATTGACGACCCTGAAGTATCCTCCGCTCTCATCAAAACAGTAGAAGACTGGGGAAAGGAACGGGGCATGACTCACATTGCCGGACCTCTCGGATTCACCGATTTCGATGCGGAAGGTATGCTGATTGAAGGTTTCGACCAACTCAGCACCATGGCCACTATCTACAACCACCCCTACTATCCCGTACACATGGAGAAACTCGGTTTCGAGAAAGACGCCGACTGGGTGGAATACAAAATCTACATCCCCGATGCCATCCCCGACAAGCACAAGCGTATCTCCGAACTGATTCAACGAAAATACAACCTGAAGATAAAGAAATACACCTCCGGAAGAAAAATAGCCAAAGACTACGGACAGGAAATCTTCGAACTGATGAACGAAGCATACAGCCCGCTCTACGGCTACTCTCCGTTGACGCAGCGACAAATCAACCAGTACGTAAAAATGTACCTCCCGATACTCGACCTGCGAATGGTGACTCTTATCACCGATGCCGATGACAAGCTGGTTTGCGTAGGTATCTCGATGCCTTCACTGGCCGAAGCCCTGCAAAAATCACACGGACGATTACTGCCACTCGGATGGTTTTATCTGCTGAAAGCATTATTCATGAAACGTCGTGCCAAAATGCTTGACCTACTGCTTGTAGCAGTGAAACCGGAGTACCAAAATAAAGGTGTTAACGCTTTGTTATTTTCCGATTTAATTCCAGTTTATCAAAAATTAGGTTTTATCTTTGCGGAAAGCAACCCCGAACTGGAACTGAACGGAAAAGTTCAGGCACAATGGGATTACTTTGAGACTCAACAACATAAGCGCCGCCGTGCGTTCATCAAAGAGATAAAATAAAAAGCAACTATGGAAGAGAACGAATTGATACCTGTAGACAACAACAATACAGTAGAGTACACAGATGACAATATCCGCCACTTAAGCGACATGGAACATGTACGCACACGCCCCGGTATGTATATCGGCAGGCTGGGCGACGGTGCGCATGCCGAAGACGGAATCTATGTCCTTCTGAAAGAAGTCATTGACAACAGTATCGACGAGTTCAAGATGCAAGCCGGTAAGAAAATCGAAATTACCGTTGAAGAAAACCTCCGTGTCAGTGTTCGCGACTACGGTCGAGGCATTCCGCAAGGAAAACTAATTGAAGCCGTAAGCATGCTGAATACAGGTGGTAAGTACGACAGCAAGGCATTTAAGAAAAGCGTCGGTCTGAACGGTGTCGGTGTAAAAGCCGTCAACGCATTGAGCTCTCGTTTTGAAGTACGCAGTTACCGTGACGGTAAAGTACGCATCGCCACTTTCTCGAAAGGCAACCTGCTAACTGACATGACGCAGGACACCGAAGAAGATAACGGAACATACATCTTCTTCGAACCGGATGCCACACTGTTCGTAAACTACTGCTTCAAGCCCGAATTCATCGAGACAATGTTACGCAACTACACGTATCTGAATACGGGACTTGCCATCATTTACAACGGCCACCGAATCTTGTCACGTAACGGTCTGGTAGACCTGCTGAACGACAATATGACGGCAACCGGACTCTATCCTATCATCCACCTGAAAGGAGAAGACATCGAAATTGCTTTTACACATACCGGACAGTACGGAGAAGAATATTACTCCTTCGTCAACGGGCAGCATACTACCCAAGGAGGTACTCATCAAAGTGCCTTCAAGGAACACATCGCCCGCACCATCAAAGAGTTCTTCAACAAGAACATGGATTACACCGATATTCGTAACGGGCTGGTGGCAGCCATCGCCGTCAACGTAGAAGAACCGATCTTCGAAAGCCAGACTAAAACCAAACTGGGCTCTACCAATATGGCTCCCGGAGGTATGACAGTCAACAAATACGTAGGCGACTTCATCAAACTGGAAGTAGACAACTTCCTGCACAAGAATACGGACGTAGCGGAAGTGATCCAACAAAAAATACAGGAATCGGAAAAAGAACGCAAAGCGATCGCCGGCGTAACAAAATTGGCTCGCGAACGTGCTAAAAAAGCCAACCTGCACAACCGGAAGCTACGCGACTGCCGTATTCACCTCAACGACCCGAAAGGGAAAGGAATGGAAGAAGACTCCTGCATCTTCATCACCGAGGGAGACTCAGCGAGCGGCTCCATCACCAAAAGCCGCGACGTAAACACACAGGCAGTATTCAGCCTCCGTGGTAAACCGCTGAACTCATTCGGACTGACGAAAAAGGTAGTTTACGAAAACGAAGAGTTCAACCTGCTGCAGGCTGCCCTTAATATAGAAGACGGCATTGAAGGACTACGCTACAACAAAGTAATCGTAGCTACCGATGCCGATGTGGACGGCATGCACATCCGCTTGTTACTGATTACTTTCTTCCTGCAATTCTTCCCCGATCTGATAAAGAAGGGGCATGTATATATTTTGCAAACGCCTCTGTTCCGCGTACGCAACAAGAAGAAAACGATCTATTGCTACAGCGATGAAGAACGGGTGAATGCTATCAATGAATTAAGTCCCAACCCTGAAATCACCCGATTCAAAGGTTTGGGAGAAATTTCACCGGACGAGTTCAAGCACTTTATCGGCAAAGACATGCGTCTGGAACAAGTGACATTACGTAAGACTGATGCCGTGAAAGAACTTCTGGAGTTCTACATGGGCAAGAATACAATGGAACGACAGAACTTTATTATAGACAATCTGGTTATAGAAGAAGACTTGGCATCATGAGAAGAGCTATCTTTCCGGGAACATTCGACCCATTTACTATCGGACACTCCTCGGTAGTGAGCCGTGCACTAACTTTCATCGACGAAATCGTTATAGGAATCGGCATCAATGAAAACAAGAACACGTATTTCCCCCTGGAAAAGCGCGAACAGATGATACGGGACTACTACCGGAATGAGCCGCGCATCATTGTGCAGTCATACGATTGCCTGACCATCGACTTTGCCCGGCAGGTAGATGCCAGCCTAATTATACGCGGCATACGCACCGTCAAGGATTTCGAATATGAGGAAACCATTGCCGACATCAACCGCAAACTGACCGGCATAGAAACCATCCTGC
>OLVW01002717.1_pt1 | contig 12289 bp, 9 predicted proteins | sample 1673301 | NCBI WGS metagenome assembly OLVW01 (sample SAMEA3178941, study PRJEB25190) | human gut metagenome
CACCGCGAGAACGGTCTCAAACAGAATGCGCAGAACGACGTTTCCAACGATGACGTACTTGAATATAGCGCCGAATCCGTCGATGGTGGTGATGCACTTCGCAATGCCTATAAACACAAGGAACGCCGCCAGGGAGTAGTAGGTTATCTTCACGATGCAAAGCGGCAGGAAGCGCTGACCGTTCGCGTACTGCATGAATTTGCCCGCGGACGGATCCTTCGCCTTCGGACCGAAAACCTTCCAGTAAAGCAGGATCCCCGCCGCGACTGAAATAACAAGTCCCAGTATAGTAAGCAGGAGATTCGCGATCATGCCGCCGCTCAGGGCTGCGTAGATATCAAACATAGCGTGTACCTCGTTTCATTTGATTTTTCGGCGTGTGCCGTAATAGAATTATAACATAATTATACGACAAATGCAACAATATTTGTTATATTTTTTCAGAAATATCAAACGGAGTGGTCTGGTAAACGAAGTAGTTCAGCCAGTTGGTGTAGATGAGCGTGGAATGCGCCCTCCACTTGAGCACAGGCTGCTTCGCGGGGTCGTCATCCGGAAAGTAGTGAGCGGGAATCTTCGGGTTCAGACCCTTTTCAAGGTCGCGCTTGTACTCCAGAGCCAGGGTGTCCGCGTCGTACTCGGAATGCCCTGTTATGAAGAACTGGCGGCTGTCCTCGCTGCAAACGGCATACACGCCCGCCTCGTCGGAAACCGCCATCACCTTGAGCTGCGGCACCTTCTCGATGTCCTCGCGGCGAACCTCGGTATGGCGTGAATGCGGCGCCCAGAACTCGCTGTCGAACCCTCGGAACAGTCTTGATTTCGGTGTGAGCAGAGTGTGCCTGAACACGCCGGAGAGCTTCTCCGGGAGCGGGTACTTCGGAATGCCGTAGTGGTAGTACAGCGCCGCCTGAGCCGCCCAGCAGATGTGGAACGTGGAATGCACATGGGTTTTCGTCCAGTCCATTATTTTGCAAATCTCCTCCCAGTAGTCGACCTCCTCAAACGGAAGGTGCTCCACCGGAGCGCCGGTGATTATGAACCCGTCAAAGTTCATGTCCTTTATCTCGTCGAAGGTCTTGTAGAAGTTCAGCAGGTGCTCATGTGAGGTGTTCTTGCTGGTGTAGGTTGAGGTCTGCACGAGAGTCACCTCGATTTGCAGCGGAGTATTAGACAGGCTACGGAGTATCTGCGTTTCAGTCGCGACCTTGGTCGGCATGAGGTTCAGTATGCCTATCTTCAGCGGACGTATGTCCTGGTGGAGAGCGCGGTGCTCCGTCATGATGAATATATGCTCGTTTTCAAGTATCGACTGCGCGGGCAGTCCGTCGGCTATTTTTACTGGCATTTTTTATTCCTTTCCCATTGCGTATCCTTTGATACAGCCGTATGATACAGCCGTAGAACGCGGCATTTATTTTTATAATATGAATCTATTATAGCTCAACGCGCTGTTTTTGTCAAGTTTGCGCCGCACCCGCTGAATAGTACGGAAAACCCCGGGAAGCCGAGCCTCCCGGGGTCTGTATCATTCGATGTTCTGAATCTGCTCGCGTATCTTTTCTATCTCGCTCTTCTGGTCGACGACTATGCGCGTTACCTCGATGTCCTGCACCTTGGAGCCTATGGTGTTGGTCTCGCGGTTCATCTCCTGCACCAGGAAGTCAAGCTTCCTGCCCACAGGCTCGCCGGATTCCAGCATTGTGCGGAACTGCGCGATGTGGCTACGCAGGCGTACCGTTTCCTCGTCCACGGCGGTCTTTTCGGAGAATATCCCCGCCTCCATGAGTATGCGGTTTTCGTCGATGTTCGTGGAGCTCAGCACCTCGCACATCTTGTCGTAGAGCCGGCTGCGGTAGTCCTCCACCACCTGCGGGGAGCGCGTTTCTACTACGCCGACCCACTCCTCGATTTTATCCAGGCGCGACATTACGTCCCGCTTCATGCGCTCGCCCTCGGCTTCACGCATCGCGATGAAGTGCTCCAGAGCCTCCTCCGCCGCCGACTTCACGTCAGCCCAGAGCTGCTCCTCGTCGGTCTCGGTCTTTACTACGGTGAACGCGTCCGGGATACGCAGGATATCCGACAGCGAAAGGCCGTCGTTCAGCGAATACTCCTCCTTAACGGAGCGCAGCGCGTCAACGTATTCCTTTACTATTTCCTTATTTATAGTTATCTTCTCGTCCGCGGCCTCAACGTTGTTCACCAGCACGGATATCTCCACCTTGCCGCGGTTTATCCTGCCCTGGAGCAGGCTCTTGAGCTTCTCCTCGATGTAGCCCAGGCTGCGCGGGAGCCGCGAGCTGAACTCGTAATACCGATGATTCACCGCGCGTATCTCTACGGTGATATCCCTGCCGTTAAGTACCTGATGACCTCTGCCGAAGCCTGTCATGCTCTTTATCATGTTACTGTCCTTTCGACCTGTTGAACCCTACTGCTGTCAGATGTGCGCCAGACCCTTGTCCAGCATGTACTGCGCCGCGTGCATGATACCCGCCCTGCCTGTCGGGAACGTAAGCCCGCCCTGGAGCCATACTGCAAAAGGCTCACGCAGCGGAGCGTCCGCTGAAAGCTCGATGGAAGCGCCCATCGTGAAGGCTCCAGCCGCCATGATGACCTGGCTGTCGTAGCCCGGCATGTCCCACGGCTCCGGGGAAGCGAAGCTGTCCACCGGGGAGCCCGCCTGAATGCCCTGGCAGAACGCGATGAGCTGCTTCTCGCCGCCGAGCTTCAGCGCCTCGATGATGTCGGTGCGCTTCTCGCTGTACTTCGGGAACGCCTCGAAGCCGAGAAGCTCCGCCAGAGCCGCCGCAAACGCCGCAGTCTTGAGCGCCGCGCATACCGCTTCCGGCGCATGGAATATTCCAAGGTACATTCCGCGGAGCTGATTCAGACTCGCGCCGACCTCCTTGCCAGTGCCCGGAGTGGTCAGCCTGAACGCGCACAGCTCCACGAGGTCTGCCCTGCCCGCGATGTAGCCGCCGGTCTCCGCGATTCCGCCGCCGAGATTCTTGATAAGGCTGCCCGCGATGAGGTCGGCGCCGACTGAAACCGGCTCCTTTTCCTCGACCAGCTCGCCGTAGCAGTTGTCGGTGAATATCACGCAGTCCGGATTAACGCTGCGGACTGCCTCGCATATCTTCGCGATGACCTCAATGCTCAGCGACGGGCGCAGGGAATATCCCCTGGAGCGCTGGATATAAGCCATCCTGCAGGTTCCCGCGCGGCTCTTTATGCCGTCGTAGTCCGGGGTGCCGTCCGGCAGGAGGTCGACCTTGCCGAACTTCACGCCGAAATCCTTCAGTGAACCTATCCCATCGCCGGAAATTACGCCCTGCATGGTGTCGTAGGGGTCGCCGGTGACGGAAAGCAGCTCGTCCCCGGGGCGGAGGATACCGAACAGCGCGGTGGTTATCGCGTGGGTGCCGTTCACGAAATTGTGGCGCACCAGGGCGTCCTCGGCGCCGAGTATCTGCGCGAAGACCGCGTCCAGCTTGTCCCTGCCGTCGTCGCCGTAGCCGTAGCCGTTAGTCCCCTTCATGTGGATATCGCTTATCCTGTTGTCGATGAACGCCTTTAAAACGCGCTCGCCGTTGTATTCCGCCATGCGGTCGAACTCGGCAAACTGCGGAGCGCACAGCTCCATTGCCTTTTTTCCTGCTTCCACCAGTTCCGGTGAATAATCGAAGAATGCCATTTTATCTATCCTTTCAAGCCCGGGAGCCTTCCCGGAATACAATTAACGCATACATTTTTATTTTACACTTTTTTAGGGGTTATGTCAACACCTAAATGTGAAAAATTCAGAAATTCTGACGCTCTGAAATTAGGGAACCACTGATTAAATCACGCCTGACGGCTTGCTGCGTATCTTGCTTGCATATTTTCCGTCATCTTGCACAATTCGTCCTAGCAAGGCGACAGCCTTGCGTCGTCCTCATTGTATAATCTGACGAAAAATCTGACTGCGCAATATACGCACCAGATTTAATCAGCGCTTCCTTAGGATTGACTTTTTCAGGAAAAGCGGGTATAATAGAAAGACCAAAGGAGGGTGATATATGAAAAAAAGAATCGCGATACTATCTGCGCTGCTTCTGATGACAGGCTGCACCGGGAACGTCACACCGCCAGGGAGCCAGCCGAGCCAGTCCAGCCAAATCAGCCAAACCAGCCAAACCAGCCAGCCGAGCCAGTCCAGTCAAACCAGCCAGTCCGAGCAGTCCGTAACTGCGCCGAAGGAGTCCACGCCGGAAAGCTCCGCACAGGCGGAAGCCACCGCCGAACCGCCGAGCACCGAGCCCGTAAATACCGCGGAGCCTCCGGAAACCATGCCGACCGGGGAGCTTCCCGGAACCGGAACGGCTGAGAGCCTTCCGGTAAAGGCGCAGTACCTTGAGGACGTGCCGGAGCTTGGTGAGCACGACACATTCAGTCAGGCCGACGGAACCGAGGTCAGCGAATCAGCCGTAAAGGTGGTATTCTCCGCAGAAAGCACGGTCAGCGACTTCAGGCTGCTGTCGATAGCAATGCAGGACATCGACGAGAACGGAATCTTCACGTTCTCCGCCGAGGAGCTGTACTCGCAGCCCGAGCTTACGCCGGAGCGTCCGCTGGAAGCGGGTCTGGTGTTCCTGGGAGATATCCCGAACAATGGGATCTCCTTCACCGACGCCGATGGGAACGTAAAGTACTTCTCCGTGGATATGAGCGGCATGGACGGTTCCCTGGTACTCTGGGAAATAACCGTAATATGAAAAAATCCCGTAGCCATACGGCTGCGGGATCTTAATTTGTTGAACTATCAGAGGTTGGCAGAGGCGTCAGAATCACGCAGCGTGAAGTTCCCTATAAGGCCCTTCATCGTTGCAGCCTGCGCCGAAAGCTCCTCGGAAGCCGCAGCGGATTCCTCCGCAGTCGCGGAGTTCGTCTGGACTACGTTGGAGATCTGATCGATTCCTATGGAAATCTGCTTGATGGAATCCGCAGCCTCCTTTGTGGAATCGGAGATCTTGTTGTTGATCTCCTCGACCTTTGCAGAGGATTCTACAACCGCCGTCATCATCGCGGCAGCTTCGTTCACGATGGCGCTGCCGTTCTCAATTGCGGAAACGGTGCCTTCGATCATGTTCGTGGTGTTCTGTGCAGCCTCGCCGGACTTGGCGGCAAGGTTGCGCACCTCGTCAGCCACGACCGCGAAGCCCTTTCCGGCTTCACCCGCACGCGCGGCTTCTATCGCTGCGTTCAGCGCGAGTATATTCGTCTGGAACGCGATGTCCTCGATGGTCTTGATAATGTTCTTGGTCTCTGCGGAGGAATTCTTGATCTCCTCCATTGCGCTGATGAGATTCTCCATCTTCGCAGAGGTGTCGCCGAGCTTCTCGGCGGCTTCCTTTGTGCATTTGCTTGCATCTTCTGCGTCCTTGGAATTTTCGTGTATCATTTCGGATACCACGTTGATGGTCGCAGCCAGCTCCTCAACGGAGGAAGCCTGTTCGGTAGCGCCCTGTGACAGCGCCTGCGCGCCTGAGGAAACCTGTTCGGAGCCTGCCGCAACCTGGTCGGCGGCGGTGCTTATCTCGGACATGGTTGCGCTGAGCTTGTGGTTGATATCGCGGACATAGTGGAGCAGCTTCTGGCAGTCGCCGACATAGAACTTTTCATTCTCAGCAGTATGTACGTTCAGGTTGCCGGTGGACATTGACTCGAGAATGCGCCCGATATCGCTGATAATGTTGTTGAGGTTGCTGACGACCGTCTTTGTCGCCTCGGAGAGACGTCCGGTCTCGTCCTTGGAATGAATCTCGGGAACCTGGCTTGTGAGGTCGCCCACGGCGAGCTTCTCGATACGCTCGGTGCATACTTTTACGGAGGAACCTATCTTCTTGCCGAGGCAAACGGAGATGAACGCTGAAACGACGCATGCAGCAATAAGAAGGATCACGGTCATAAAAATAGCGCGGGATGTAGAGTCCATAAAGTCGCCGGTGGGAGCGTAAACTGCAAGCGACCAGCCGTTTGAATCCTGGATCGGGGCATAGGAAAGGAACTTGCTTACGCCGTTGAGCGTGTACCGCGCAACGCCGGATTCGCCTGCACGCATGCTCTCGTGCGCCTTTGCAAGCGTCTTGTATCCGGCCTGACCGGAGGTGTCCGCAGCCGCAAGCTGTTCGATGTTCTCGCCGCGCTTTACAAGATCGCTGTCGAGGTCGGCGATGGTGTTGCCGTTCTTGTCGATTATGTAGGCTCCGCAGTTATCGCTGACCTTTATGCTTCTCACGATATCGTTGAGGAATTCGGGATCAGGAACGATGGTAATGCAGCCCACTGTTTCGCCGTCGGTAATGCCGTTTTTCCAGATAGGAGCCGCGATTATGATCATCAGTTCGCCGGTCACTCTGGAAACGATAGGCTCGGTTACGGTGACATTTCCTTTCATCGCGTTCTGGAAGTACTCGCGGTCGGAATAGTTGTTGCCGTCGAAGCTTTCCCCGTTAGGCTTGATGATGTTGCATTTCTGCAGTTCGTGACGCTCAATGATCTGCTGAACTATTTCGCTGAGTTCGCTGTCGCTGGTCGACGAGTCTGAGAGCTGGGACATTGTGCCAAGCTCCCTTGCAATGTTGGTATAGGAACGCATCTCCCAGTATGCGCGCTCCGCCGCGACCTGCGCCGAAGCGGTCATGCTGCTGTATACCAGATTTACGGTACTGTTGTAGATCATGATGCAGGCAAATCCGCCAAGCGTGAACAGCGAAATTGCGACTGTAAGGATACAGCTTACCAGTATCCTCATACCGATAGATTTCATAGAAAACCCTCCCTGTTATTTTGCTGCGCCGCGCAGGTGTCATTCGGATCATACGGCGCTGCATATCACACCGCGAGCCGAACATTTGAACATTTATAGAAAATGCCCTGCCGTGATGTAATTTTCTTTAATTAATAATACCACAAAAATCATGGTAAATCAAGCGGATTTTCACACATTTTTCGACAATCTGGTGATTTTTGTAGATACTATATAAAAGCCGGGGATGCATAGAGGTTCACATTATACAAACACGAACTGCACCAGCAGCATGTAGATAACCGTCCCGGCGGCGATGGACAGCAGCATGCTGCGCTTCCACAGGTGAATTCCGACCGTGGCGGCTCCTGCGATAAGCTCCGGGAGACCCCAGCTATACTCCGTCACGGAAACGCTGCGCAGGCAGTAGACGATGAGCATTCCGAAAATTGCGCCGGGGAGCACCTTCCCGAGGTACTGTATGTATTTCGGGGTAGGCTTGTCCTGCCGGAACACCAGGAACGGCAGAAAACGCATTGCCATCGTCCCGAGGGTGCACATCACGATGGTGATTATCTGTTCGGCGATGGTCACTTTTCCTCACCTGCCTTCCGCCCGACGGGCTTCCTGAACGCGGTGAGAAGCAGCAGTATGCATATCATCGCGGGTATCATGAAGTTATCCTTGCCGAATATCAGCAGGCAGGCAGCGCTGCTCGCCAGACCCGCCCACTCGCTGAAATGGCGCTTCTCCTTGAGCCACTGCTCCAGGAATATCACGATGAACATTGCTGTCATCACGAAATCCAGACCCTTCGTGTCGAAGGTGATGAGATTCCCGAGCAGACCTCCCAGTGTGGCTCCGCCGACCCAGTAGAGCTGGTTGAGCAGCGTTACGAAGAAGTAGAACCAGCCGCGGTCGCAGTCCTCGGGGATCTCAGCGGTGCAGTTTATGCTGAACGTTTCGTCGCACATGCCGTAGATGAGGTAGAATTTCTTCCAGCCCATGTCCTTGAACTTGTCCAGCATGGAAATTCCGTAGAACAGGTGCCGCGCCTGTATCATCAGCGACACCATCAGCACCTGGAGCGGCGCGAACGGCGAAAGCAGCATCTGCGCCGCGAGGAACTCCAGACTGCCGCCGAAAATCACCGCCGCCATTATCATCGGGTAAACAAAGCTGAACCCGGAAACGTTCATGTAGATACCGTAAGCCATTCCCAGAAACAGGAACCCCGCAAGTATCGGTATAGTGCAGGGAAACGCCGCCCTGAACGACCTCGTTATAATACCCTTGTTATTTTCCATGTCGTGTAATGCCTCCATTCCGAACAACTATGTATTATATCATATTACTGGGTATTTTGCAAGAGAAGATAAGGAATTCCCGCCAGTATATGTAAGTATTCCGGGTCGTTTATACCTGTGCGGCGCGGTAAATAGTACTTTACAATCCGCGCAGAATATGTTATAATAAGTTATATTATGTTCGGAAAAGGGGAACCATTTATGAAAAAGCTGACCCGCCTTAAATGTCTACCGAGCCTTATCCTGGCTCTGGCGGCGGCGCTGTCGCTGACGGCATGCTCCGCCGATACGGCTTCCGGCGTATTCCCGGAGCTGTCGCAGATAGTCGGCGAGATAATACAGACCGCAGAGGAAAGCTCCCCGGTAACGCGGGAGTTCTTCCAGACCCAGGAGCCGGAGGAGCAGTCCGCAGAGCCTGAGCGCCCTGACGTTCCGCAGACCTCCGGCGAGGGGCAGGAGGGCTTCCCGCAGACCGATGAGGAGTCCGTACAGCCTGACGCGCCGACGGAAAGCTCCATCGCCGAGGACGGCAGCTACACCACCAAGGAGGACGTCGCGCTGTATATCCACACCTACGGGAAGCTGCCGCAGAACTTCATCACGAAGAAGCAGGCGCGGGAGCTTGGCTGGGGCGGGGGTTCCCTGGAGCCATACGCGCCGGGCATGTGCATAGGCGGCGACCGGTTCGGGAATTACGAGGGTCTGCTGCCGGAGGGTCACAGCTATACCGAGTGCGACGTAAACACGCTGGGAGCCTCCAGCCGCGGCGCGGAGCGGATAATATTCTCATCGGACGGGCTGATATACTACACCGGCGACCACTACGCGAGCTTCACATTATTATACGGAGAGGAATAAACCATGAAAACACTTATCATCGACGCTGCCTCCATCGACAGCATGTACACTATCCACGACAGATTCATTGCCGCGTTCGATTTCGCGGAGTGCTACGGCGAGACCCTGGATTCGCTGCACGATTACCTCTGTGAGATAAATAAGTTCGACGCCCACGTGAAAATACTGAATAATTCCAGGCTCGAGGAAGCAGTAGGCGCGAAGGAAGCCGCCGCGCTCCGCAGAGTGCTGACCGACACCGAGGCAGAGAATCCCAGGTTCACAGTTGAGTTCGTTGACTGAGCAGGAAATAAAAAACTAACTGCGCCTTTATGGGCGCAGTTTTCTTTTTTGACCGTGCTATAATATGTATCAGCAAATGCGCAGAATAAATCACGGGAACCTCTAAAAATCGGTTTGAAAAGGGAAAATGGGTAGAGTGCGCCGAATGCGATGAAAGCCGACGAAGTAAGGCTGTATGCCTTACGAGGAGGTGCAACACGATGTTGCAGAGCGAAATAACCGGGCGACGGCATGGACGCCGTCGCATCAGAAATTTCGCTCGTTGAAAGAAGCAGTCGGTGTGCTATACACATTTTCACTCAAACAAGGTTTTTAGAGGCAACCGCAATAAAAAAACAGCCGGAACATATCATAAAATACATTCCGGCTGCTGAATATCCATCAGGATCTTATGCTCCACTTGAGAATATCTGACGCGTCAATAGCGTTTACAGTACCATCCTTGTTGAAGTCGCCCATAAGAGGATTTGCACCCTGGGATATTCCAACGACGCATTTCAGCACAGCCGACGCGTCAAGGGCGTTCAGCACGCCGTCGTTATTGATATCGCCGGGCATATCGCTGAATTCGCACACCATTACAACATACTCGCCTGCAGAATCAGCACCCGGAATAATCGCAGCGCCGTCCGCACCGAGCTTTGCGCAGCCATGGAATGCCAGCTTTCCGTTCGCCGGCTTATATACGTTAGCAAACTGACCCGCGAACTCCTTACGGAAGCTGAGCTTCAGGTCTGCCGGGATTTTTGTGCCGGATACCCTGAGATCGGCGCCGGATATGCCGCGCAGTGCGCTTCTGTCGGCGCTGCCCGGGATGACCGAAAGATCTGCCGCAGTAACTGCGCTTATCTTAGCGCCGTCTGTCAGCCAGCTCTTTAAGCTGTCCGCAACGAACTCTATATGGAGTTTCTTTCCTGCGATAACTCTGATGACGTCAGCCGGAACTTCATATGCGCCGTTGAGCATGATTTTTACCGTGCTGCCGTCCTGACGCTTAGCAAGTTCGACAGATATTTCAGCCCAGCTCATCGATTTACCATCGATAGAAGGTCGGGGTTCTGTATCCGGCCTTGTCGGTCTGACAGAACCGCCTGAACCTCCTGAACCGCCGGACTGAGCCTTACGCGTGAATGCAGCCGAAGTAACGGAGCTTTCAGCTTCTCCGACAAAAGCAACTGCCTTTATCGTTGTTGTTGCCGTTATCGTGAACCCGCCGCTGTATTTTGTGGAGGAAGCAGTAGGTTCTGCGCCATCGGTGGTATAATGGATCGCGGCGCCATCGGTGGCGCAGGTTATCGTGACAGTCTGCGAACCGGTAAAGCTTCCGCCGTCCGGTGTAATGACCGGAGCCTCAACCACCTTGAGCGCAGGAGTTATCACATAACCGCATACCGTGCATTTCTCTGCCGTTGTTTCGGTAGCTGCGCCTCCTGAAATGTGCGCAGACTTTTCGCCTGCAATGCCGCAGTCTGTGCATTCACGCCAGTGTCCGTCCTTGTCAGTTTTCCATTCCCTTGACCATTTGTGGGCGGATACTATGACCTCGGCGGAACCATTGCCTGCCTTGTAAAACTCGTTTTCCTCCGTCTTTGCGGTAACGGTGATAACGGTTTCCTCTTCCAGACCATCCGGGATAACGAAGCTGCCGCCGGTAATGGCTGTTCCAGTTCCGCCTGCCGTGTAGAACAGTTCCGCAGCGGGAACATCGCTGAACTTTGCATTGTTGGGGTTAACCGCTGAAACGCTTACGGTTATCTTTGTGCCCGGCAGTGCGGAGAACGGATCAGTAGTGACTGTCACAGCGGGAACTGCCTTTTTGAACGATACCTCTACTTCTCGTGTGAGTTTATTGCCATTAAGCCCTTTTATGCCCGAAAGGTCGTAGTTTTCATCATCAACGGTCATGACCGCCTTGAATTTTCTGCTTTTAGAATTGGGGACAGCACTGCTGTTCGTCCATTCCCAGCCCTCGGTCAGTTCTGCGTCCTTAAGCGCCTTTCCGTACTCAACAGAAGCCTCGGGATCTGTGATAATCGCCTTTGAGATAGTAAAAGCGCATTCTGCCGACTGTCCGGCGAGGTAGTCAAAACCGCTTCCGACGTACCTGACAGATATGGTATGCTTCCCTGCATTCAGAGGATAAGTTATCTCTATCCTGACCTTTAACGTCTTATCCATATAGAGTACGCCAATCTTCCCGCCGTCCAGCATGAGATTGAGCCTGTTTCCGACGACCGGTGCGGCGTCGATATCAAGCTTTACTCCGTCAAGGCTCAGTTCAAAGTCCTGCTGCCTTACGTTGTTGTATGCGAGGTTTGCGACTATGCTGTTCCATTTCTTGCTGTTTTCCGGAGCAGACTGAACATCGAACACGAAGTGCAGCGTATCCTTATAAGCCGGTGCCTTGTCGGTGTTTTCAAGCGTCAGCCGATATTTTACCCTGACACTGTATTTGTCCGTTTTGAAGACGGTAAGCTCCGGATAGAAAAGAACGGTCGCGGTGTTAGCCGCCTTGCTCCAGCTGTTTCCGAGCTTTTTTAAAATGCTCGGATCGGTCAGACCTGTGGTTTCAAGACCGCTGCCGAATTTCTGTCTTCCGGCAATGTCGATGTTGTATAAGCAATTTGTGATACTGCCGTTTGTGTTTTCACCGACAGCGGCGCCGGCGTACAGGGAAACAGTGCTCCTTATAGTGCCGCTGTTGGAACCGCAGATACCGCCGGATTTTCCGTCAGAAGACACATTGCCGGAAAAGAAGCAGTCCGTGATCGCTCCGGAGTTCTGACCGCAGATACCGCCTGCGGTTCCGCCGCTTACAGCGACGTTATCCACAGCGCTGTTTTCGATAGTTCCGCCGTTGTTGACTGCACAGATGCCTCCGCTTGCAGTACCGTTTGCGAAGGACGAATCAGCCAGCTTGATGTTGCTTATCGTGCCATTGTTCATATAGCCGAACAGTCCGGCATACTCGCCGGAATAATTCAGCCCGGATATCGTATGACCATTGCCGTCAAAAGTACCGGAAAAACCGATAAAACTCTGCGGTATA
>OLVW01002718.1_pt1 | contig 12283 bp, 19 predicted proteins | sample 1673301 | NCBI WGS metagenome assembly OLVW01 (sample SAMEA3178941, study PRJEB25190) | human gut metagenome
AAAGAACAAAAAGATTACCAGCGGCAATAGGTATATTGAAAGAAAATTATAAAAGAAAAATAGGAAGTCATAGCCATAACGGCTACACATACTATTTTTTGCCTTGAAATGCATCTGATACCCAGTAATGAAACTACATTTACTTTTTAAGTATCTTACGCACTTGGTCGTGAAGTACCCAAGTTAGAAGTTCTGCCCACATGGGGTCATCACCCTTAATAGGAGTAAATTTGAAATCCGATACGTCTACCAATTTACGCTGCAAACTTGGTATCAAACAGTACTTAGCAACTTCAACAAAATTGAACCCAGCACTCGTATCTCTGGATTGCACGAACTCCCGAAAATCTATCTCGAATTGCTTTCCCTCAGCATTACTATAAAAATAAGTCAAACAGCCCAAACCATTATCAAATATCGGAGCAGGAGCAACAACCTCACCTGTACTATTTCTCACCAGATACCCGTAGTTGCTCTGATGTCTATCGACATTTAAAATCAAAGCATCGAAAATATACATCGCACGGAAAAAGTCCGAAAACTGCCCCTCTAATTGGCTCTCAATTAACTGACCAAACACACTTATAGGATTATATCTATATTGACTAAGAAAACCGTACTCCTCAGAAGTAAACAGCTTGCACTTGCTCACAACTCTGTTATGATACTTGCCTAAAGTATACTCAACAAAAGGCATTTTTGGTATCCCCAATGCTCGCAGTAACTGAACTGCGTATACTTCGCTGTAAGGCTCTCTTCCTGTATTTACAGCACCTGAACTGCCTCCTTTGTACAAGTATACGCTCCCATTCACTCGCTTCCAACACTTAGGCAAGCATCCAGTAGTAGTATACTCTGGAGAAACACTGCCCGTGATTAAACCACAGCCGTCAAAAGCGTAATGGGCAATACTCTCATTCAAAGGATTTGTATAAGGACTTACTCGCTCCCAAGACAGCTTTGAATTGTTCGCAGAACACACCCAAAGGGTGTCGTTTAGAGATACCCCATAAGTCGAACAAAAATAACCTACTTGGTTTCGTATTCCAAGCTGAGCTAACAAGTTTACTAACTCTCTACGTCTGGTATATGGCTTTCTATTCAAAATCCAATCTGCCACAGAGCAATGTAGTATCTTGACTGCACTCTGGTTCAGCTCTACTACATTATTCAAGTACACGGTATCAAAAACACCCGCACTCAAATCGAATTTTGCGAGGTCAACATTTTTATTTCTCAGATAGAATTGCATGAAATCACCCTAACGCTCGTTTTCTGGCTCTCCAGCTAACAAGCACATCTTATTACACCAATCTCTTCCGTCTTTTATTGGTGTATTATCGTTTTCACAGATACCCGAAATTGGATAGTAGTTCTTGTTTTTATCCCTGAACGTCAGGTCGTACCCACTCATCGACACCTTTATGTCCTTGTGCATTGCAATATAACTGAGCCACTTACAGCAGTTGTTTCCACAAGTAATTAAGTCAACCAAGAAGTCATCCATTTTCCACAAGCAAATCAAAGTCTTAACACCGCCAGACAAGAAATCTGGAGATATAGCCCCAAGTATCGGACTCATTATGCAATAAGCCGACAACACATCCGAAGAATCGACATCCTTCACCATCTGCTTCACTATATCATCATCAAACCAACTCGGAGAGTAAGTATGCCTGAAAAAAGCATCTATATTTACTACTGCTTTTTTATCATTACCAAAAAACACACTTATCATAATTAATCCTCCTCTTGTAAATAGCAACATAACTCTAAGGTATAAAGCATATCTGCAATATCTTGCTTAACTGCATCTGTTCTAAAATAACTTGTCAACCTATTCTTACTGTAACTAGTCCCCTTTCTTGCACTCAAAAGGACAGTTAAATCCGTAAAATACTGTTCCCACGTAGTCCACTTAGCGGCATCACAAAAATTCCACGTTTCCGTTAACTCCGTAGTTATATCATGACTGAAAACCCTCGTTCCTAAAAGCATCCACTCGAATGACTCAGGTACAAACAGCTCCACCTTAAAATTATCTCCAAAATCACTTGAAAAAATCTGCTGTGCCCTTGCTCCAAAAGCTGCACCATCAGCAATTACATAAGGATGAGTGAAACCCTTACCTTTACATTCCCACAACTTATTAATGATATTATCCTTACCACCCGCCGATATGACTGGGATAGTAGATACCCTTGAAACCAAATCGGAAAACATTCTGAAGCCCGAATTAGTATCCTCAGTTATTACTACATCAGGAGCACCCACAGGTAGTGTTGTCTTATAGCTGTACATATGACTCATACGAGTGCAAAAGATATCACCCTCCTTTGCATCAACATTTAAAGAAAAAATACTATTAACAGAAAAGCCCACACCTAACAAATTCGCCTTTCGTGTAATGAATACAAAGTAATTATCACTCGTTGAAACAGCAGATAAAAATTCACTATCAAAAAGAGCATCTTCATACTCATCCGCAAAGATAATCTTATTGTGTAAGAGAACTGCATCCTGCCACTTCGTGCTAGACAAAACAACAATACTAGAAGTACAATTACAATGAACGCCAACGCTCCTCGTCTTCGACTGTAGCGAATCCTCTAATAAAGAATAGAGATGTGACTTACCTGTACTACTTTTACCTCGCAATACTGTTATCTTACGCTCCAAATCCAAAGTAAATTTTACCTTATTGTCCCCTACGATAACCTGACGTTTCCCAACCATAACTAACCTCCTACTATCTATACTTTAATACGTTACAAAAATACGAGCCTTGCGACTCGTAAAAAATAAATATGGTGCGGGCAGTGGGATTTGAACCCACACGCCATCTCTGACAGCAGATTTTGAGTCTACCACGTCTGCCTATTCCATCATGCCCGCATACCCCACTTCTCAGCGAGGTATATTGTAAAAGAAATAAGGAAAATAAATGTCTGCCATTCAAGAGTATGCCATTCCCTTGAAGTAACTATATTATAACACAAATCTTAAACAAAGTCAATAACTTCTCCTCTGCTTTAGCAAATAACTAAAAGAAAATTAACCAAGCTTAGTTCCTGTGCGAATAACAACGTCCCAGTCAGCTATCTCCTGTTTTGCTGTAGAAATCTTAGCCTTTATATCAGATACCCGTGCCTCGATTTCTAACTTTTGTTTATTTATCTCGCTATATTTTACGAGAATATCAGCCTCTTCTGTTTCCAGTGAGGACAACTTAGAAGATAGTTCTGCAACTGCCTGTTCTGCTTTTATCTTCTCCGATGAAGCGAACTTCTGCATCTTAGTTAAAGCAGAGTCTCTAGCCTCAGCAACAACAGCAGTCGCAACTTGTTCCTCAACATTCACTGATTGCTTGATATTGACCGTCTCACCCCGTAAATCAATTACCTCTGTGGTAGAACCCACATTCTTTGTGTCTTCCTTACCAGCTGACTCTTCTGAAATGATACCCGTTTGCTCTTTCTCCTCGAGTTTATTTTCTTCCTTAGTCAATACATTCTTTTCTTCATTCATATTAGCATCTCTCTGAGCAAAATCTTTAGCAATATCTGCAACAGTTACTGCCTCACCGTCAGTAGCTTTACTGAACCCCGATACCCCACTCTCTACGAATTGAATGCTCGACACACTCTGCTTTTTTATCTCCTCAGGGAATTTACGTCTTATAACATTCTCCACCACATCTACAGGCAAAGAAACCTCATCAGCGATTTTATTCGCATCTACCCCTTCTTTATGAAGTCTGGTTATCTTCTCATTTGTTGACTCAGATTTAAACAAACCCATCTGTATCTCTCCTTACTGCAAAAAAAAATAATAGTAACAGTCAATGACCGCTACTATTATCTTTAACTCAAATTAAATTACTATCCCTTAATCGAGATAGTGAGAACTATTCCTTCGGCTACTGTAGTATAATTCGTGGAGTCCTTTATATCTCCAACAAGATTTACTACCATACCCGACTTTGGCTCTACTGGCAAGGTTACCAACCCGTCTTCCATTGTACCACCCTTATCTGCAGCGAGATACGTAAACAGCTCCGATGCATCATACGTCTTCCCGTCAATCGTACCCGACTTAACATCAAACCATACAGGGAAGTCGAAATTATTCGTAAATGAGTAGTGAATGTATCCCTTACCACTATCCCCAGTAATTTGACCTAATTTAACCCCAGATGCAAGCGTATTAGCGATATCAGCCAAAGCACCATCAGCATCACTAGGGTTAGTGTTAGCTTCTCCAGCCGTAGTAGTTTCCTTACTTTCCTGCTGTGTTGTCTGAGCAGTTGTCACAGCGGTCTCTGTCTTACCCTCAGACTTGTTTCCACCTACTGTATCGGAAGTTGAACTCTTAGAGTTCTTATCTGTTATCTCAACCCCAAAAGATTTGAATGTAGGCTCATAAAGATAAGCTCCATCTCCTGCATCATATATTAGAGGAATCAGACAATTTATCTCACTTCCATCTCCTGTAGGCAAAGCACCAATTATACAAAGGAATGTAGTTTCCTTGCCCTTTCCATATGCTTTGCTGACCTCGTCTTCAGACACCAAAGACACATCACCAAGATTAACGGCAACAGAATCTGTAGCCATACCCGCATAGTACCCTGTTGACGTGTCCAAATCTGATACAGACTTTGACCCGTCTGTTGTAGCCATCAGCCAATCTGAAGCTTTAAAGTCTGAAAACGATTTTCCTGACTCCATACTCTGCATGAAGTCAATGTAATCTCCGCCATTATTGCTTACAGCCATTTTCCAGTCTGAGCCGACCTTATTGTTTTTAGGATTGTACTTGACTTCCCAAGCCTCGAAATTCGAGCCAAAACCCGACATATCAAGAACAGCAGTATACTGCTTGTCTGTAGAAGTTCCCTTAATTTTTCCGTTCCCTTCTTTATCCTGAGTTTTAACGTAAGCACTTGATGAACAAGCCGCCAGACTCGTTACCACTAAAACTCCTGAGAGGATACCCGCAATTATTCTCTTCATCTTTCAAACATCTCCCATTAATAAATATACGTCAGTACATTTTACTGACGTATATTATAATTGAAACTCTAAGTATAATATCTTTTCTCACTGTTTTTCGTAATTACAGAACAAATGCTAATCGGCAAAACTCGTCATTAAAACACGCATCTTAGTTTTCTATTGTGCAACAAACAGTTAAGATAAGCTTAATCGTAAAAGCATAAGAGTCTCATAACCCCATTGCCTCTTACTACTTACTATTCTAGGTAAACCTTTCCTTTTATTTACCCGTTGAACCGAAACCGCCTGCTCCTCTATCTGTTTCATCGAGTTCCTCAACTTCAACAACATCTGGGAGAGCTACCTCTTCGACAACAAGCTGAGCCACACGCTCGCCTTTCTTAACTACCCTTGTTTCGCTGCTGTGGTTGTGCAGTGCTACCATAACCTCACCACGATAATCCTCGTCTACAACACCAACCTTATTTGCAGGAGCAAGACCGCTCTTGCAAGCCAGACCACTTCTCGCATAAATAAACATCCCGTATGCCTTATCCTCTGGAATGTCTGAGAGAGCTACTGCGATACCCGTGTGGATGAATGCGGTCTCACCAGCCTTAATTTCTGTGTCTTCATTGATTGAAGTGAGGTCAAGTCCTGCACTCCTCTCGCTTCCCCTCTTAGGGAGTACTGCGTTTTCATCAAGCTTTTTAATCTGTAATTTCATTACACTTACCATCCTTTTCATTAACTTATTTTTTACTATGCTTGTTTCCACTTGTAAGGGCTTCCTTGAGGGTCATACCCTGAAGTACTCTTGTATTTACCGTTGAACTGTTTGTGCCATAATGCTTACACATATCATCTATGGAGTTAAAGCAATTACCGTCAAAGTCCTTGCAAGGACTAGAAACTACCCACATTCGATTGTACTCCTTAGTCAGAGCCTCCTCAACACTCCAATTAGCATACAACCGCATAAAATACAAAAGAACAGGAACTCCGTGAGCTCGACACATCTCAACTACATTAGGGTATGTAGCACCCTTATGGTCTGTCACCTCTTTAGCAACAAGAGTTATATCTGATACTCCTGTCAGAGCTTCAAGCATATCATATCTTTTAGCCCTAGTGTATGCCGCTGACTTAGACATACCATAATAAGCAAACATATCAGGCAACGTACTGAATGTATTTCCAAGTGGGTCACAAAGATTTCCCTTAGTACGATATATTGGCTTCCTTCTGATGCCCTTACCATTCTCTGCAAGCGGTTCTGAAGCCTTTTCTATACTCGTCTTTTCTGACTTTGTATCTTCCTCTTCCTTCGGAGATACAGGCTTCTCTGGTGATTTCGTTCTATGCTCACCGACAACAGGCTTTACCCCAAGTCCTTCTGCTACATTTATCGGCTTTCTTGGCTCAGCTCCAATCATAATAGCAGCTACCTCTGCTATGGATACCCCTACTGGCTTCTCTTTTGCGACACTCGCTTTTTCTCTGCTTGCACTCTGCTGAGCAACGATACGTCTAGCCAAATCGGCACGTTCCTGTAAGACCTCATTCTTACCTGATGACTGATGTAGTCCTGCAGATAGAACTCCACTTGATGCTCCTTCTGGCTCCTTTGGTTTTTCGTGAAAATTCATAAGGTTCACGCAATCTTTAGCCGCAACCATTTTAGGCTTATGAGCTTCTTTCTCCTTAATTGCTTTCTGCACATCTTTCATAAGATTATGTGAACAATGTGAAACAGGCACTTCCAAACTTACAGCAACCTCTGGTGGCTTAGGCGATACCCCTGATGCATCTTCGTTAATTGGTACATTAACTGCCATTACAGGAGAAGTGAACTTAGCGGGAACACTTCCACCTGAGCTGTTTATCTCAGATACTCCTTCTTTTGTGCTAGTTCTTATGCTTGTCTCCGCTGCTTTCTGTTTACTACGTTCTGCCTCTTCGATTATTGCATTTAAAGTCTTACCGCTGTTTAAACTCTTAACCGTGGACTTCAGGTCTAAACCCTTAACTCTACACAACTCACCGAAATTCGGATACGTCACGCCCTGTGCGTCCGTCACTCTAGGGTCGGCTGGAAATGTAGTAAGAATATCAAGCACACGCCAACCCTCAGCTCTTCGCTTATCGTACTCAAGCTTAGGAATACTGTACGCTCTGCACAAAGCGTCTACATCTCCATAACGAATACCATAATGGTCATATGCTCCTTTACCTAGTGGTTTACATAGAGCCTCTTCCTCTGAACAGCCGTACTCCAACCTAGCAAGATAATTTGCAAGAGGGATACCCCAAGCCAGAGTCATCTCTGTCAGCGAGTCGTATTTTCTACCTGATACATCTGTAATCTCTACCCCTAAATTCTTCAACTCTTTCATACAACATCACCTAATCTTAAATTATATGACTCAACCTATGACAGATGCGTGCTCAGCATCCATAAGTTCTGTTCTTACTTCCATAAGAGCCTTACCAAGCCAGTTCTTACCCTTGATGTGACTACACCTAGCACACTCACAATTACCCCAAGTGTTATCGTGCCAACCCGTAGTATCCTCGACAAGAACTTCATCTCCTGTACTCAAAAGCAAATCTCTGAGCTTCGGGTGCTGCGTAAATTTTGCACGAAGTACATCAACCATTTCAGAATACTTAATTTCCTCCCAATCTGACCGCAGTACAACGTGCCTACCCAGTCTTTTCGCCTCGGATGCGTTAAGAGTTGTGAACTCAACCGCTCTTTCTGGACACTTCTGAGCCTGCCAAGCCGCCTCTGAACTTCGATACGTGAGTCCCTTATAAGCTACAACGCAATCAGCAAAATTACTAAATGCACCATACGCCTGCCGAACTCTAGAAAATTTTATCATGAAAATCACTACCAGTCAAGATATACAAGCTAGGGAGATTTCTCCAGCGTGTTTTTAATCTTTTACCGCACTAGACTTATATCGTAGAGTCAATACTAATGTCGTTAAGAGCAAAATACAAGAAACTGTTTCCTCTAGCAAAAGCCAAAATTCTCCCTGAATTATAGCGTACCCCAAGTAGGCAAAACCCTCAAGTACCCAGAGAGTCCACGAACCTAAAGACAAATCATCACTGCTCTTAGTGCGTATTAGCTTAATTATCTGCGGAATATATGACACCATAGTAATACCAATACACATCGCCATCAAAATACTAGCTAAACGTTCCATTACCTCTTACCCCCATTATTCTTGCATCTTAGTCACTCATCTATCCTTGAAATTCTCTGGCAACTTCAACTGACTGTTACGCTTTATCAGGAATTTCCCTTTGAACTCATAACACATAACATACATACCCGTAAACACTTGGCTTTGCTGTGCAGGTATCTGTGCCTGTGCACGAACCGTCTCGCCCAGTTGATTTTGATACTCTATGATAGCATCCATTAATGGCTCTCCATTGATATAAACTACACCTGCTCCCGTCTGTCTTGGAAGCACCTCAACGACTAAAGCTTTAAACAAAGTGCCGTGCTCGATAATCTCATTATGCTCCCTCTTTGTATGTGACGAAATTATCAACAATGCTACCCCAATTCCGCCAAATAAGAGAGCAAAAGCGAAAATAGCTAACTTAATAGCAAAAGTCACCTCAACTATCAATGCAATCAGAATTACCAGTACCCCTGCTCCAGTAAACATCGCACCCATAAAGCCTACAGTACCACCGCTCTCTTTTTGGCGATACTCCTCTGGACAAGACTCTTCCTCGTAATACATATCATCTTTTCTCATTTTAAATTCACCTACTTTTAGTATTTATTAAAATAGCCCTCACCAGCTAATAACTGATTAGGGCTATAATATTCTCAAGTATTCATCAAATCGGAGCTAAAATCGGGAATATATTTCTCAATACCCCAAAAGCCAGAGCTGCAATCAATAGTACCCAAGTTAATACTTCCCGTTCTTTTCTGAACTTGCTTCCTTCGTAAAACCAGACCCACAAAATAGCTGGCAATGTAACGAATACGAACTCATTACTTCTGAAAGCACCTACAAAATCTAACTTAGATAGCCGTATCACCATTCTAGTGACTCCACAGCCTGTACACCAAAGCCCCGTAACCTTATGAAACAAACAAGGAACTCCGAAATGCAGATACCCGTTTCTGAGCAATAATAAATAACTCAGTCCTGATATTAAAATCAATATCATTTTTAACAACACCCTGTTATTGCATTTCAGAGCCTTAGTTCTTGCTTGATTTCGACTTATAAATTCGCCGCCTTTTTGCATTACATCTGAGATGTGCCGACCATATGGTTTACCTTGTCCTGCATAATGCAGAAATTAATGATACCCAGACCTACAATAGTAAGCACAATGAACAAAATAGCATTGCTGCCAGCTCCCTCGCTATTGTCAATAGTCTTGCCTACCTTATACATATAGTAAATACCATAAATGCCACAAGTAACGATAGTCAAAAGAACTACCATACCTCCGTTAGGCAAATCATCTCTGTTGTACACTGCCTTGAAGTCATTACACAGACAGACCTCCCAGTAGATACCCTAGATACCACAAGTAATTATCGACAGAATAATACAAGTAGCTAAGCTTCTTGGCTTAATATTCATTTTCCTTCGCCCCCTTTCATATTCTTTTGCTTTTATGCCCACCCCACTACAGGGCTAAACATCAATTTTATTTTCTAACGAGTACCCTATTACATGAACTCGTTAAACAACCTATTTACTTCCATTCTTGCGATAGGCTCACAGTTCTTAGGAATAAACTGTGCCGTATCGGCAATACTAACATGAACATCAGCGTGTAAGTTGCTCTTGTAGGTCGACAGGATGTTATAACAAGCTGCTATAGGAATGTCTACGAGCTTTATAAAATCATCTCCAAGGCTAATACACTCGTTAGGCTGCAGTTTCTCATTGACCTCTTTCATGCTAGAAATCATATCAAGGAGTAAATCCTTATCTTTTCCGTCAGCATCGGCATACAAAGCACCGCCAATACTGAACTTGTTAGTGTCCTGTGTCGAAGCAAGGATATTGAAGATAAATCTCATTGCAAATACCCCCTAAACTACGCTACTACAACAAGCAGTGTGCCGTCATCCAACTTGCTGTCCTCGATGTACATCATGTTAGCTACCTCGGAATCGGACTCTGCCAAAGTCTCAGCATCCTTAAACGCCAAGTCCTCACCATCCTGAGTCTGCACCTGAACCATATCACAAAAAGCAATGTACCCAGATTGGATACTCTCTTCAATGAAATCTTTCAACAAAACATTAGCACTCATCACATATTTCCACCTTTCAACAAATAATACAAGCTGCTCACTACGAGCATCATCTATATTATTTTAGGCTCGGTGAGTCATTATCTGCCTTATCAAGTTTATCATCATCTTCCAACAAGGACTCAAAGTACCTGTTCTTCACAATAGAATAAACGATACAAAGAGCAATGAGTGCCCACTTATTGTAGACCTCTTTCCACGCTTTAGCCCATTCTGCCCCCATAGTACCCAGAACTGTTATTACTATGAACCATATGCCCAGACCAAATGTTAGTATGGAATAAAGGACGAATAACGGAGTTTTATGCCTAGATACAAAACCTAATATCTTATTCTGTTTCAACTTTCTCCCTCCCGTCTTTACCCATTATACCAATGCCTTTAAGCATTTTAGGCTATCTTATAGTTCATACATATAGGAATTTGAGCAATTCGTAACTTCTTCCTCATGCACCATATACTCGAAAGCAAAATTCAGTGTCAAATACGTCAACGGTTTCTCCAATTTTAGTGAAAAATCTCGAGTAAATTCTTGAGCTTTTACTGCCCCTGCTATCATAGTACAGCAGTCCCTGAAACACCCAATTTTACTAATCTGACCCAAATTTTTGCCTATCTTCAGCTAAAATCAGCTTAAACTATCAATTACTAACGGTTTGTTCATCAAGACCTCAAAACGCTCTCCCGAACTCAAAGTTTTATGCCATCTGCATTTGCATAGGCACTCCTTGGCTCTTAGCTCGGTAGTAATCTCGACAGAAGAGATATGCACGATTGAGGTAATCTGAACTGTCAACCTTGATATTCTTCTTCATCGCTTCTTTAGCTAATTTATCAGCCGCCTCGTTACCAGAGATACCCGAATGACCCTTGACCCAACTGAAATCAATGTCAATAGTCTGCATAACCGCACGAACAAAACCCTGATAAAGCTGTGTAATACGTGTTCTTGCCGACCAACCACCAGTTACCCATTTTTGAATCCCCTCATAATCATAAACGAGTTTCAGCTTACGGATACCCAGCTCCTGAGCCTTAAACATTGTACGGAACACCGCCATAAGCTCACCGCTTATATTGTGCAAGTCAGCCAGTTCAGCGTAATCATCACAGCCACAAATGCGATACTCGTGTGTATTTGTGTAAATCACACTGGCATAAGAAAATCTGCCCGTCTTATTATCATAACTGCCATCAACATAGGCGATAGCTTCGCAGTCACGAAGATATCCGCTCTCCGTGGAACAAACTGAAACCGTTTCATCTGTTGCTGCGAACTGTGATGTCACCGCAGTAAGCGAAATACCTACCTTTTTCGGTATACCTATGCCGATATAACGTTCAGCCTCTTCATAATCTTCAAACTTCTTGTACTCCGCATTGGAATATCCCGCAACCTGTGAGAAACATTCGCCCCACGTTTCGTATATTCCAACAGTCCTACCCCTTTTTACAGCATAAAAACTCATCTTTATACCTCCCGAAATACTTCTCGTTTTTATTTGATGCAATCTCCGAAGTTACGCTTCATAATCTCGATACTGCCACTGCAAGTCAACTACCAACAACTTTTTCATAAAAAACACCCTTTCCACGCAGACTAAGCCTGCAAATTTTTAAACACTGTAAATAAAAAAGCTGGACTTTCATCTCTGTTAATACAAAGACAAAATCCAGCATAAAACACAATATTCATTAAATCAGTCCACCTGAGTGAAGTTGAAATATATTCTTAGTGCCTTTACGTCCTCTTTTGTAGTGCCTGTGAAACGTGCAAAATAAGTATGACTGCCGAAATCAACTACCCCACCATTCTCTGCTTCTATGGCTCTAAAATAATTGCAAGTCTTATTCGTTGTGGCAATGTACCTTTTCAGTTGCTGCATACCCTCGACAGGGTCTTTCACATCTACTCTCCAACCATCTGGCACTGCTTTTCCAAACATACCCTCAGTAAGTGCTACCTTAAT
>OLVW01002721.1_pt1 | contig 12266 bp, 10 predicted proteins | sample 1673301 | NCBI WGS metagenome assembly OLVW01 (sample SAMEA3178941, study PRJEB25190) | human gut metagenome
GCAGGCCAGCCTTCAGGGAAGCCTGACGAGCGACGTTCTGGCCCAGACCAGCCTGAATGACGCAGCCCATGTAAACATGATCGACCTGCTCGGGTTTCACGTTTGCACGGTTCAGGGCCTCCTTGATGACGATGGAGCCCAGCTCAACTGCGGGAACGTTGGCCAGGGTGCCGCCGAACTTGCCGATAGCGGTACGGCATGCAGATGCGATAACGATCTTTTTCATGTGAATAGCCTCCTGAATTGTGTATGTGTGTTACTTATCGGTTACCCATTTATCAAAACGCCCTGCGGCATTTTTGCGGTATCAGATTTCTTCCCTCTCCCGGAGCTGTGCGTATTTTTCGCTGACGGCTTTTTCCACATTGGGTGTGACGAACTTGCTGATGTCACTGCCGTAGTACGCTGCTTCCTTTACGATGGTGGAGGAAAGATAACTCCATTTGATGCTGGTGGCAAGGAACATGGTCTCGATGCCGGGCATCAGTGCGTGGTTGGTCTGCGCAAGCTGGATCTCGTTTTCAAAGTCCGTTACCGCCCGCAGTCCCCGCACCATTACGGATGCGTGACTTTTTTTTGCGAACTCCACGGTCAGGCCGTCGAAGCTTTCCACGGTCACGTTGGGGATGTTCTTGCAGCATTCCTGCAGCATAGCCACCCGCTCTTCCACTGTGAACAGCGGATGCTTGGCGCTGTTGATCAGCACCGCCACAATGAGGTGGTCGTTGATCTTTGCTGCGCGTTTGATGATATCAAGATGTCCCTTGGTGACCGGATCGAACGACCCGGGATAAACTGCTGTTGCCATCGGTCAGTGTCCTCCTTGTGCGCTGTAATTACTAAGCGCGATGTGGTTCTGCCATGATAGCACTTTCCAGCCTTGGGTGCAACCTGAAACTGCTGCGGTGCGTTTTATCGTTAAATTTTAAACGAATCATCCCGCACTGCTCCGCAGTTGCTTCCCACGCTATTAGTAAAGCACATCGTCAAAATTTTATCAAGTCTTTTTCTCAACTTTTTTGTTTTTTGCGTACCAAACAATCCCCACATAAAGCTAAGAAAACTGTTCATTATGCTATACTGGCTGTTTTTTAGCCAAAACTATTGATTCTACACTTTGTTAATGTTATAACTAAGTTGAGCCGTTCTGCGCAGAGCGGAGTACACACTGCTGCCTTGTTTATAAGGTTACCATACAGATGTGGCAAAACGGTGTGCATTCCGCAAAACAGGCGTAAAACAGCTGCATAATTTGTCCGCACAGAATTGTTTACAATTCTTTTATGTATTTTAAGAGAGGATGGTTTATAATGGATTGCAAGGAACTGTACGCACAGAAGCTTATGACTGCTGCGCAGGCTGCCGCTCTGGTCAAAAGCGGCGACTGGGTGGATTACGGCTGGGCTGTGAACACCCCTGTGGCCGTGGACGCCGAGCTGGCAAAACGCCTGCCGGAGTTGGAAGGGGTCAACTTCCGGGGCGGCATCCTGATGTGGGTGCCGGAGATCTTCCAGATCAACGACCCTGCTGCCCACATGACCTGGAACAGCTGGCACATGGGTGGCATTGAGCGCAAGGCCATTGCGCAGGGTTTCGCCTTCTACTCCCCCATCCGCTACTCTGAGCTGCCCCGCTACTACCGCGAGAGCAGCGACCCCGTGGATGTGGCAGTATTTCAGGTGACCCCCATGGACGAGCATGGCTACTTCAACTTCGGCCCCAGCGCTTCGCATCTGGGTGCTGTGTGCGAAAAGGCCAAGAAGATCATTGTGGAGGTCAACACCAATATGCCGCGCTGCCTTGGCGGCATGGAGAACTGCGTACACGTTTCTCAGGTAAGCGGCATTGTGGAGGGCGCAAATCCCCCCATCGGCCAGATGGCAGCTGCCGGTGCCGCTACCGAGGTTGACCTGAAGGTAGCCAACCTCATTGTGCCGCAGATCCCTAACGGTGCCTGCCTGCAGCTGGGCATCGGCGGTATGCCCAACGCCATCGGCGGGCTGATCGCACAGAGCGACCTGAAGGATCTGGGCGTGCACACCGAGATGTATGTGGATGCCTTTGTGGATATTGCCAAGGCCGGCAAGATCAACGGCAGCCGCAAGCAGCTGGACAAGGGCCGTCAGGTCTACGCCTTTGGTGCCGGCACCCAGAAGATGTACGATTACCTGAACGATAACCCGGAGTGTATGTCTGCCCCGGTGGACTACACCAACGACATCCGCAGCATTTCCGCACTGGACAACTTTATTTCCATCAACAATGCCGTGGATATCGACCTGTTTGGTCAGGTGAATGCCGAGAGCGCCGGTGTGAAGCACATTTCCGGCGCAGGCGGTCAGCTGGACTTCGTGCTGGGCGCATACCTTTCCAAGGGTGGCAAGAGCTTTATCTGCCTGTCCTCTACCTTCTTTAATAAAAAGACCGGCCAGCTGGAAAGCCGCATCCGTCCCACGCTGGAGAATGGCAGCATCGTTACCGACACCCGCGCCAACGTGCACTATCTGTGCACCGAGTATGGCTGCGTGAACCTGAAGGGCTTGACCTCTTGGGAAAAGGCCGAGGCTCTGATCAGCGTGGCACACCCGGACTTCCGCGAGGAGCTGATCCGCGAGGCTGAAAAGCTGCACATCTGGCGCAGAAGCAACAAAATTTAATAAGCGCTGCGGGTATTCCCGCTGCCCGCAGCAGGAATGGAGTTTGTCATGATGGACAAAAAGCCGCATATCAAACCGTATCTCTATGGGATGCTCGCAGGGTTTGGTGCCATTGCACTGAGCATCATCTTCTTTTTCCTTATTTACCGCTTTGACGGCTTCGGCTCAGCTATCTCTACCCTGACCGGCATCCTGATGCCCTTTATCTACGGTGCCGTCATTGCCTACCTGCTCAAGCCGGTGTGCAACAGCATCGAAAGCTTTCTGCGCCGGTTCATCCCGGAAAAGATGAATGGTCTGATCAACGCGCTGTCCGTGGCGCTTACCATCCTGTTCGGGCTTTTGCTGGTGTATGCACTGGTCATGATGATCGTGCCGCAGCTGATCACCAGCGTGACTACCCTGTACTACACCGCGCAGGCCAACATTACAAAGTTCATGAACTGGGCAAACCATCTGGAGTTTATTGAAAAGAACGAACAGATCACGGAGCTGCTCAATTCAGCCTACGCTGCCCTGAACACCAATCTGGACACATGGAACACATGGCTCAAGAACACCCTGCTGCCCTCCATGCAGAACATCCTGAGCGGCGCAGCCATTGGTGTGCTGAACGTGGTGACGGTGGCCAAAAACCTGATCATCGGCATCATCGTGGCCGTGTATATGCTGGCCAGCCGTAAGCGGTTCGTGCAGCAGGGCAAGCTGGTGCTGCACAGCATCGTCCGTCCCCGCTGGGCGCAGCTGATCACCGAGGAAGTGAAGTACGCAGACAAAATGTTCGGCGGCTTTATCAACGGCAAGATCATGGACTCTGCCATCATCGGCGTGCTGTGCTATATCGGCTGTCTGATCTTCAAGTTCCCCAGTGCGCTGCTGGTGTCGGTGATCATCGGTGTGACCAACGTGATTCCCTTCTTCGGCCCCTTTATCGGTGCCATTCCGGCCACGCTGCTCATCCTCATCCAGAGCCCCATCAAGGCGCTGTGGTTCGTGTTGTTCGTGCTGGTTTTGCAGCAGCTGGACGGCAACATCATCGGACCCAAAATTCTGGGCAACACCACCGGCCTTTCCAGCTTCTGGGTACTGTTCGCCATCCTGCTGTTTGGCGGCCTGTGGGGCTTTGTGGGCATGATCGTTGGCGTGCCGCTGTTTGCTGTTATCTACGATGTCATCAAAAAGCTGGTCATCCACGGCTTGCAGCGCAATCAGGAGCTGACCCTGCTGAACAGCTATCACGACCAGTTCGGCGACCCCGCAGACGATACAGCCGCACAGCCCGCTGCATCGCAACCTGCTGAAAACCAGTAACCCTTCCCTGCCCCGCATCAGAGCCCTTCCGATGCGGGGCTTTTTTTACACATTACAAATTGAAATTTGACGAGGTGATTTACATGAAGAAGAGCACATCAAGGATTATCGGTTTGCTAATGTTGATTATAGCTGTTATATTTATAATGTTTGCATTGAACCATCCAGAAATGAGTTTTCCTTGGAACAATACCATTACTTGGTTACTGTATGGTTTATATTTTCTTGTAACAGTCGTGCTGCTTATTGCACCTAAGATGAAGAAGTAAAAAATTCCAGTTTACACAGCAAGACCCCCGCCTTATGTTCCGGGAAGGGACACAGGGCGGGGGTCGTTTATTGCTTTGATTCAGGTTTCAGTTCAGTCCAGCGGCTGAGAGGGCTTCCAGTCCTTATAGTTTTCATACCGACTCTCGCGGATCTTGTGGTGAGACCAGATCTCGTCAGCGGTGGGCTGCCAGTCGGCGGCGTAAGCCTTGCACTTCTCGCACAGGTGCTCGACGCTTTCCGGAGACTGCAAGTCGGTGCTGTGGGCACCGGTCTCGTGCACCATCTTTTCCAGCAGCTCCGGGTTTTCCAGCATCGGGCAGGGACGCAGATGGTTCTTGTTGAAGGGCTGGCCGTTGTGGTAAGCCATGAACAGCGGGCTGTGCAGGATCTCCAGAATAGACTGGTCGTGGATGTTGGCATTGGAGTAGTGGATGAACACGCAGGGCTCGGCGTCACCGGCAGAGTTGATGTGGAAGTAGTTGCGACCGCCGGCGATGCAGCCGCCCACGAACTCGCCATCGTTCTGGAAGTCCATGGGATAGAACGGGATATCGCACGCAGAAGAGCGCAGATAGCGGATACGGTCGATCATGTACTTGCGCTGTTCCGGGGTGGGCATCAGCTCCGGGGCGGCCTCGTTGCCCACGGGCATATAGTGGAAGTAGAAGCCGAAGTGTGCCCCCTTCTCGCACAGGAAACGCATGAACTCATCGTTGGTAACAGCTTCGATATTATCGCGGGTGTAGCAGATGGACGTGCCGAACACGATGCCGTGCTCCTTGAGCAGATCCATAGCATGCATAACAGCGGCATAGTGCCCCTCACCGCGGCGGGCATCGTTGGTCTCCGGGGTGCCCTCGATGGACAGCATGAAGGCAATGTTGCCCAGACGCACCACCTCTTTGCAGAAGGGCTCATCGATGAGAGTGGAGTTGGTGTAGATGGCAAACTGCACATCATTGTGCTTCTCCGCCAGCTTGAGGATATCAGCCTTACGCACCAGCGGCTCGCCGCCGGTCAGCATGTACAGGTACACGCCCAGCTCTTTGCCCTCGGTAACGATCTTGTCCATATCCTCAAAGCTGAGGTTATTCTTGTGACCGTATTCACCGGCCCAGCAGCCCACGCAGTGCATATTGCAGGCGGAAGTGGGGTCGAACAGGATCAGCCAGGGGATGTTGCACTGATACTTCACGCGGTTCTCGCGGATGGTCTTGGTGCCGCGGAAGAAAGCCTCGTAGCCCAGATTCAGCGCCATGGTGCGGGCCACGTTGGGGTCGGTCTGATCCAGCACACAGTTGATGAGCTTGGACCACTTGCTGTCGGGGTCGGTCAGGGTCTGTCTGGCGTGTTCGTAGGCTTCATCGCTGAACGAACTGCCATAGAACTGCTTTGCAACATCCACCAGCTGTCCCACGGTTTTCTGACGATCTTTATCGGCATGAGAAAGCACCACGTCCACCATTTTACCAACGGCAGCACGCTGCATTTTATGAGTCAGGCTCTCAACAGAAGTATTCATTATCCTTTTCCTCCAAACGGTATTTTTCGGAAATCTCTTTTTCTATTTCTATGCCATTACTCTACCACTCTATCCCACAAGTTGCCATAAACAGAAAAAGCGCCGTGATAGAAAACCCATCACGGCGCAGATTATGATAAAATTTTGTCGTTCTTCCGGTTCAACCGTCCTGTTCCAGATGGATCTTATTGCTGGCAAGGCGGCATAACGCGCGGCGCAGATCGCCCTGCAGCATCCGTCCCATACGTTCTACCATCACAGCGGGCTCGGTCTTCATATCCCGGCGGATCCATTCCAGCACCACGCCCACCAGCGCATATTTGTAAAAATCCACCACAAACTGCTTGTCATCGTCCTGCACGGTGATGTCGCGGCATTCGCGATCCGCAAATTCCTTCAGCATGGAGTCCAGAAGTTTGTACAGATACTGCTCCACCTGTTCACGACCCACAGAGCGGTATACGTTCAGTACCAGTGCTTTGTTATCCCGGATCTGGTGCAGGATGTCCAGAAATGCTTCGGTCCATGTATCAAAGCTCTGGCGGCCTTCCATCGTCTTGGCCGCATCTTCCATCAGGATCCAGTCCACCAGATCGTAAATATCCTTAAAGTGGTAGTAGAAGGTCATGCGGTTCACGCCGCAGTCCTCGGTGATATCGTTGATTGTGATTTTATTGAGGGGCTTTTCCAGCAGCAACTTTTTCAGCGATGCTTCCAGTGCGCGCTTCGTTGTTTGTGACACAAAAACCTTCCTTTCCCGACCGTAGAAATTTTTCCCGCTGCGTACGGTGATTGGCAGCTTCGTACATTATAATACCGCAAAAGCCGTCCCGATTGCAAGCATTGATTCTGTCCATTTTGTAAACAAAGAACGACTTCCTGCGTTTTCACTCCGGCAGTTTCTCGTTTCAAAAGCCGTTTCTCAGCCCTCCCAAACCCCTTCCGGCGGTGCGCAATGCCTGCAAAAGCGGCTTCTTCCGGCAAAAAAGCGGAAAAGGCCCTTGATTTTATATTCCTCTACGCTTAGAATGGGAGCAGACGGCTGTGATTGAAGTGCCGTTTTGAGGGAGGGTACAAACTATGATGGATACCATTGGTTTTCTGGGCTGCGGCAACATGGGTGGAGCCATCGCCCGTGCCGTTTGCAAAGCTGTTGACCCTAAGAAAGTTTTTCTGGCAAACCGCACTGCGGCCAAGGCACAGGCACTGGCCAAAGAACTGGGCTGCAAAACAGCCACCAATGCCGAGGTGGCCGGTGACTGCGACCTGATTTTTCTGGCGGTAAAGCCCCAGATGATGGAAGCTCTGCTCCAGCCGCTCAAGTTCACCTTTGACGAGCGCCCCAGCCGTTTTGTGCTGTGCAGCATGGCAGCGGGCCTTTCGATCGCCCGTATTCAGGAGATGGCCGGTGAGGACTTTCCTGTGATCCGCATCATGCCCAACACCCCGGCTTCGGTGGGCGAGGGTATGATCCAGTACTGTTCCAGCAATGTCACCGCTGAGGAAGAAGAAGCCTTCCTCAGGATCATGGCTCCTGCGGGCCGTCTGGATGCCGTGCCGGAAAGTCTGATCGATGCCGCCAGCTGCGTTTCCGGCTGCGGCCCGGCATGGGTGTACCAGTTTATTGAGGCTCTGGCCGACGGCGGCGTGGCCTGCGGCCTGCCCCGCGCCAAAGCGCAGGAATATGCCGCGCAGATGGTTCTGGGCAGCGCAAAGCTGGTGCTGGAAAGCGGAAAGCATCCCGGCGAACTCAAGGATGCTGTGTGCAGCCCCGGCGGCAGCACCATTCAGGGCGTGCGCGTGCTGGAAGAGCACGGCCTGCGCGGTGCGGTGATGGATGCCGTGATCGCCTCGTACAATAAGACAAAGGAAATGGGAAAGGGTTAAGGATATCATGCGCATCGTTGTAAAAGTAGGCACTTCTACTCTGGCATACGCCACCGGACGGCTGAACATCCGCCACACGGAACAGCTGGTCAAGGTGCTCAGCGACCTGAAAAACGAGGGCCATGAGGTCATTCTGGTGTCCTCCGGTGCCATTGGCATGGGCGTGGGCAAGCTCTCACTGCCAACCCGCCCAAAGGACACCACCACCAAGCAGGCCTGCGCCGCTGTGGGCCAGTGTGAGCTGATGTACACCTACGACCGACTGTTCAACGCCTACAATCACACCGTGGCGCAGATCCTGCTCACCGGCGTGGACGTGGAGCACACCGAACGCCGCGTGAACTTTCAGAACACCCTGTCCCGCCTGCTGGAGCTGGGTGCCCTGCCCATCATCAACGAAAACGACACCGTTGCCACCGATGAGATCACCTCCATTGGCGACAACGACACGCTGGCGGCCATCGTGGCCTGCTGCGCCAAGGCTGACATGCTGGTGCTACTGAGTGACATCGACGGCCTGTACACCGCCAATCCCCACACCCACACGGACGCAAAGCTCATCCCGCTGGTGGAGGAGATCACCCCCGAGGTGATGGCTCTGGCCGATGGTGCCGGTTCGGCCCTTGGCACCGGCGGCATGGCCACCAAGCTGCGCGCTGCCCGCATGGTAACGGGCAGCGGTGCCGATATGGTCATTGCCAACGGCGCACACCCGGAGCTTTTGTACGACATTGCCGCAGGCAGATCCGCAGGCACCCGCTTTGCGGCCCGCAAGGAGGACTGAACACATGACCACACAGGAAATTCTGGAAGCCGCCCGCAGCGCCAAAAGTGCCCTTGCGCTGGCCGATAACACCGCCCGCAACGCGGCCCTGCTGGGCATGGCAGATGCGCTGTGCAGCGCAGACGATCAGGCGGCCATCCTTGCCGCCAACGCTGAGGACATGGCTGCGGCCAAGGGGCACATCAGCGATGTGATGCTGGATCGTTTGGCCCTGACCGCACCGCGCATTGAAGCCATGGCGCAGGGCATCCGCGAGGTTGCCGCTCTGCCCGACCCGGTGGGCCGGGTGCTGAACCGGGTGGAGCGCCCCAACGGGCTTGTCATTGAAAAGACGGCTGTGCCCATGGGCGTGATCGCCATTATCTACGAGAGCCGCCCCAATGTGACCAGCGATGCCGCTGCCCTTGCCATCAAGAGCGGCAATGCCTGCATCCTGCGCTGCGGCAAGGAGGCCTGGCGCAGTGCTCATGCCATCGTCACAGCCCTGCGGCAGGGCCTGAAAAAGGCCGGTCTGCCCGAGACAGCGGTCTGCCTGATCGAGGACACCACCCACGCTTCTGCCAACGCTCTGATGACCGCTGTAGGCTATGTGGATCTGCTGATCCCGCGCGGCGGTGCCGGGCTGATCCGTGCCTGCGTTCAGAACGCCAAGGTCCCCTGCATCCAGACCGGCACCGGCATCTGCCATGTGTACGTAGACGACACCGCCGATCTGGACAAAGCTCTGGACATCATCGAGAACGCCAAGGCCAGCCGCCCCAGCGTGTGCAACGCCGAGGAGGTGTGCCTTGTGCACTCTGCCATTGCCGGGGAGTTTCTTCCCCGTCTGGCCCAGCGGCTTGGCCCGGACCGCATTGCAAAGGGTCTGCATCCGGTAGAGCTTCGTCTTGATAAGCGCGCCGCCGCCATAATCGCTGGCACGCCTGCCGGCGAAAAAGACTTTGACACCGAATTTCTGGACTACATCCTCGCGGTCAAGGTCGTGGACAGCGTAGAGGAGGCCATCGGGCATATTGCTGAGCACTCCACCGGCCACAGCGAGGCCATCCTGACCCAGACACAGGCCCATGCCGACCTGTTCACTGCCGCAGTGGACAGCGCCGCCGTGTATGTGAACTGTTCCACCCGCTTTACGGATGGCGGTGAATTCGGCCTTGGGTGCGAAATGGGCATTTCCACCCAGAAACTCCACGCCCGCGGCCCCATGGGACTGGCCGAGCTGTGCAGCTACAAGTATATCATCCACGGCAATGGTCAAATCCGCTAAAGCCCGCTGAACCCACCTTTCCAGTGCGGAAATCGGGAGTGAGCGTTTTCTCCATAATATTCATAATTTAGAAACGAAACTGAAAAGCTTTTTCCGAAACAGGCTGGTGCGATTTGCGCCAGCCTGTATTTTTGTTTTATTCCCATGAAATGTTCTTTCAGCAAAGACAAAAACTGAATTATGTTTTCAATCTGCCTTTCCTGTTCGCTCATTGATATGGATGATTGTATCCCAGTTTTCTGCACTTCTCACAAAGATATAGTCTTACTTTCTCCATTTTGTTTTGTAAAAAGTACAAGAGCCCTCTTGACAACCCCTATTTCGATGCGGTAAAACTATATTGAAAAGCTTGATAACGATTTCACTTCATTTCACTTTCCAATGAGAAAGTTGTTCGTCACACACAACACTATACTTGGAACAAAGGAGAGAGCAATATGACGATCGCCATTCTTGCACACGATTCCCGCAAAGAGCTTGCACTGCAGTTCTGCACTGCTTACAGCGCCATTTTGTCCAAAAACACAGTCATTGCTACCGGCACCACCGGACGGATGCTGGCGCAGACTACCGGCCTGCCCGTGCACTGTTATCTCTCCGGGCGCTTGGGCGGTGTGCAGCAGATCACTTCCCGCATTGCGTGCGACGAAGTGGATCTGGTGTTGTTCTTCCGTGACCCGCTGAAAGCGGATGCCGCCAGCATCACCGAGCAGAATCTGCTCCGCCTGTGCGATATGCACAGCGTACCCATTGCCACCAACATTGCCACCGCCGAGGTCTTGCTGCGCGGTATGGATCAGGGCGACCTGGACTACCGCGAGGGGATGCATCCCGCTCTTGTGGAGCCAATGCCCACCGTGCAGCGCCACGCCGTGTGATGAATCGTGTATAGAGTATCGGGAAAGAGACAGCGCCGCAGGAAACTTCCTGCGGCGCTGTTGTTTTTTGTTTTGCTTTTATTTCAGTAAAGCCTGCAGCTTTTCCAGCCGGCGGACGGCTTCGTTCAGCACATCGGTGCCACGGGCAAAGTGCATCCGGATCAGGTGGTTCACCGGCTCCCGGAAGAAGCTGGAGCCAGGCACAGCGGCCACGCCCACTTCCCGGATCATCCACTCACAGAACTGCAGGTCGGTCCAGCCCTTGAACTGGGGCAGCGCCAGAAAATCGGAAATATCGATCATCACAAAATAGGTGCCCTGCGGAACATTGTGCTTCAGCCCCACACGGTCCAGTCCGGCCAGAAAATGATCGCGCTTTTCGGTGTAAAGGGCCTGCAGCTTTTCGTAATAGCTGGCGGGCATCTCCAAACCGGCCACAGCGGCCTCCTGCAGGGGTGCAGCCGCACCCACAGTGAGAAAGTCGTGCACCTTGCGCGCACCCTCAATGACCTCTGCGGGTCCGATCAGATAGCCCAGACGCCAGCCCGTGATGGAGTAAGTCTTGGAGAGCGAGTTGCAGGTGATGGTGTGCTCAAACATGCCGGGCAGGCTTGCCATGCAGATATGCTCTGCGGGCGCATAGATGATATGCTCGTACACCTCATCCGTCACCACAAAGGCATCGTACTGGATGGCCAGCTTTGCAATGGCTTCCAGCTCGTCGCGGCGGAACACCTTGCCGCAGGGATTGGAGGGGTTGCACAGGATCAGCGCCTTGGCACCCTCGGCAAAGCCCTTTTCGATCAGGCTGATATCAAACTCATAGGTGGGCGGCACCAGCGGGATATAGATGGGTTCCGCGCCCGAAAGAATGGCATCGGCACCGTAGTTCTCGTAGAACGGTGAGAAGATCATCACCTTGTCGCCGGGGTTGCAGATGGTCATCATGGCGGCCATCATGGCCTCAGTGCCGCCGCAGGTCACGCAGATCTCGGTGTTGGGGTCTACTTCGTGGTGAAGGGCAGGGCTGGTCTTTTTTGCCAGCGCCTCGCGGAAGTTTTGCGCGCCAAAGGTCACAGCGTACTGGTGCGGGCCTTTGTAAGCCGTTTCGGCCAGAGCGTCCAGCAGCTGCTTCGGCGGGTCAAAATCCGGGAAGCCCTGCGAAAGGTTGATGGAGTCGTACTGATTGTTGATGCGGGTCATGCGGCGGATGACAGAATCCGTGAAGGTACCCACACGGTCACTTAAAACAGGCATGCGCTCTCCCCTTTTCAGCCCTTAAAATAAGCCTTCTGGATGGCCAGCAGCACGCCTGCACGGCTGGCAGCAAAGTTCAGACCGCCCTGCAGGTAGCAGGTGTACGGCTCACGCAGCGGGCCGTCGCAGGAAAGCTCGATGGTGCTGCCCTGTGTAAAGCTGCCGCTTGCCATGACCACCTCATCAGTATAGCCCGGCTCCGGAGAAGGTTCCGGGGCGGCATAGCTGTCCACGGGGCTTGCAGCCTGAATGCCCTGACAGAAGCCGATGAGCGCATCCGCAGTGCCTGCATCAAAGCAGGTGACGATGTCGTTGTGGTCGTCGCAGTAGCGCGGCACTGGATTCTTGCCCAGCAGCTCCAGCATACACTGGGCGTAAATGGCGGTCTTGATGGCCTCGCACACCACGCCGGGAGCGTAGTAGAAGCCCAGAT
>OLVW01002725.1_pt1 | contig 12252 bp, 10 predicted proteins | sample 1673301 | NCBI WGS metagenome assembly OLVW01 (sample SAMEA3178941, study PRJEB25190) | human gut metagenome
CATAGACAAAATCTATCAACTTTCATAAAAATACTAATTTGTCTTTTATTTAACAAAATCATATAAACAAATTATAAAGAAATGCAAACAAATACAATCACATTTTTATGGAGGTTAGTAAACTATGAAAAACAATTTTCCACACGTATTCAGCCCTCTGACAGTCAGAGGTATGACACTTAAAAACCGTGTTGTAATGATGCCTATGGGAAGTGACTTCGCCGGACATGATGGGGAACTGAGCGATGAACATATCAAATATTATGAGCTGCGTGCACGTGGCGGCACAGGGCTTCTGTACGTGCGAGACGTATCATTGACGGAACGGATGCCGGACGCCATATGGTATTGAATACCCTTGAAAGATTGAACTATCTTTAAAATATGTCCCTAAAAGGGAACCCCTTTCCAATATAAATATAAAGAAGCTTCGGAGAATCCTGTTACCTGTGATTCTCCGAAGCTTTTTATGAAAATAACTATCTCCGGTTCTACTTCTATGATATGATATAACTGATGAATGTAAGAAATAATATTTTAAAACAAAATATTTCAAAATAAAATAAAAAAACAATTGGGGGAAATACGTAATGAAAAGTTTGCTGATTCTCGGTGCAGGCGGATTCGGCCGGATGGTAGCGGAGACTGCGCAGGCACTGGGGTATGAAAAGGTTGTATTTTTGGATGATGCGGTGAAGGATGAAGCGGTCATCGGAATGTGCTGTGATTATGAGATCAGACATAAGGAGTATCCGGTGGCAGTAGCAGCATTTGGAAATAACAAGATGCGTCTGTACTGGACGGATAAATTGCTGGAAAAAGGGTATGAGGTACCGGCAATCGTGCATCCGTCTGCAGTTGTAAGTCCGAGTGCGGTGCTGGAACCGGGCTGCTTTGTGATGCAGAGAGCGGTGGTAAATACCAATACCCGGATCGGACGTGCGGTGCTGGTGAACAGCGGGGCGATCGTAGATCACAATTCGGTGGTATGTGCCGGAGCGCATGTCGGACTGGGGAGTGTTGTGAAGTCAGACTGTACGATCGAGAGCGGATGTAAAGTGGAGGCAGGAGAAGTGATCTTCTCAACCAGAAGGAAGATCGAGGGCGTGGACAGCCGGAGTCTGGAAGATGCCGTGTACGCATTTGGTTTCGGGCAGCTGTGCAGTTATGTGAAGCCATTCGGAGAAGGACACATCAATGAGACTTATGCAGTCTATATGCCGGGCGCAGATGGAAAGGATACGCCGCTCTATGTTTTGCAGCGCATCAATATTAATGTATTCAAGAACCCGGATCAGGTAATGGCGAATATATTTGGCGTTACGGAGTATCTGCGCAGTATGATCCGTGAGGCAGGCGGAGATCTGGACAGAGAGGCATTGTCTTATATTAAGACAAAATCAGGAGAGAGCTATTTTGAAGATGCGGACGGACAGCCATGGCGCTGCCTGCATTATGTACCGGATTCTGTGTGCTATCAGATGGTGGAGAGACCGGAACAGTTCTATCAGTCGGCACTCAGCTTTGGCCATTTTCTGAAGCAGCTGGGGGATTATCCGGCCGAGAGTCTCTATGAGACGATTCCGAAGTTCCACGATACGGTGAAGCGTTTCCGTGATTTCAAAGACGCACTGCGGAAAGATGTGAAGAACAGGGCAAGACTTTGCCGTGAAGAAATAGAGTTTGTACTGGCACGCGAGGATGACTGCGGTGTCCTTATGAAGCAGCTTGAGGAAGGAATACTTCCGCTCCGTGTGACGCACAACGATACCAAGCTGAATAACATTTTGTTTGATAAGAATACAGGAGAGGGACTGTGCATCATCGATCTGGACACGATCATGCCGGGACTTGCGGCAAATGACTTTGGTGATTCCATCCGGTTCGGGGCATCGACAGCGGAAGAAGATGAGAAGGATCTGAACAAGGTGCACTTTGATATAGAGCTTTACCGCATCTACGTGAAAGGGTATCTGGAGATGGCGAAGGATGTACTGACACCGGCGGAGAACGCCAGTCTTCCGTGGGGAGCGAGACTTATGACGCTGGAATGCGGTATGCGTTTTCTTGCTGACTTCCTCCAGGGCGATGTATATTTCAAAACAACTTATCCAGAACACAATCTTGTTCGGGCAAGAACACAGTTCAGGCTTGTAAAAGAGATGGAAGAACAGTTTGATCAGATGCAGGAAATCGTTGAGACGTTCTGAAAGTGATGGGCAAATTGTTGTAACTAAAATACAATTTAATTTCCAGTTTAAAGTTGACAGATAATAAAATACATTTTATTATAAATATAAGTTTGATATATAAAGATAACGAAGAGAGTTAAAACGGAAGGAGAATTCAACAGATGTTAAACGATAATTTTGTAACATTTGAAATTGGAAAAGCAAAGCATATCGCACTCGTTGCCCATGATGGTAAGAAAAAAGAACTGATCGAATGGTGCGACAAGAATAAGGAAATCTTAAAAGGTCATTTCTTATGCGGTACAGGTACAACCGCACGTTTGATCGCAGAGAAGACCGGGCTTCCGGTAAAGGGATATAACAGCGGCCCGCTCGGAGGAGATCAGCAGGTCGGAGCGAAGATCGTAGAAGGACAGATCGACTTTATGATCTTCCTGTGGGATCCGTTAGAGGCACAGCCGCACGATCCGGATGTAAGAGCATTATCCCGTATTGCCGTACTTTACGATATTCCTACAGCTAACAATCTTGCAACAGCAGATTTCATGCTGAAGTCTGAATTTATGAATTCTACATATGAAAGAAAGGTAGAGAACTTTAACAAGACCATTCAGGACAGAGTGGAGAAGATGAAATAGAAGCTAAAGAGCAGCTGCGCATTCCGCAAAAAAAGGAATCGCAGCTGTTTTTTTGCCTTTTATATTTCTGCAAAATAAGATTGACATACCGTATCATCTGTGTTATTCTTACACCGTAAACTTTAATGCTTTAAAGCGCAACACTTTAAAGTGAATTAGCGAAAACAAGTAAAAAGAAATGAGGAAAGTAGAGGAGAAAAGTTATGGCAATGAAATTATTGATGCTGGTGATATTTTTTGCGATTATGGTATCGGTCGGCATCTATGCAAGAAAGCATGCGACAAGTGTAGACGGCTATGTATTGGGAGGAAGATCGGTAGGCCCCTGGCTTACGGCATTTGCGTATGGAACGTCATATTTCTCCGCAGTTGTATTCGTAGGATATGCAGGACAGTTTGGATGGAAATATGGTCTCGCATCTACATGGATCGGTCTTGGGAATGCGATTATCGGAAGTTTGCTGGCATGGGTTGTACTCGGAAGACGTACCAAGGTTATGACACAGCATTTGAATTCTAAGACGATGCCGGATTTCTTTGGTGAGAGATACGAAAGCAAGGCGCTTAAGATTACAGCTTCTGCAATCGTATTTATATTCCTGGTTCCGTATACGGCTTCTGTATATAACGGATTGTCAAGGTTATTCGGAATGGCATTTAATATTCCTTATAAATATTGTGTGATCGGAATGGCAGTGTTTACGGGAATTTATGTTATTCTTGGCGGATACATGGCTACGGCGATCAATGACTTCATTCAGGGGATTATCATGCTGGGTGGTATCGTGGCAGTTATCCTGGCGGTATTAAATGGTCAGGGCGGATTTATTCAGGCAATTAAGACAATGGCAGAGATTCCAAGTGATGTGCCGGTGACAATGGGACAGCCGGGCGCGTTTACTTCATTCTTTGGGCCGGATCCGTTAAATCTTCTGGGGGTTGTTATCTTAACTTCTCTTGGAACATGGGGACTTCCACAGATGGTTGGTAAGTTCTATGCGATTAAAGATGAAAAATCAATTAATACAGGAACTGTGATCTCTACGTTGTTTGCGATCGTGATCTCCGGAGGATGTTACTTCCTCGGAGGATTTGGAAGATTGTTTGATGCACCGGAATTACATGATGAGGCGGGCAATATGATCTTCGACGGAATCATTCCACATATGTTATCAACACTTCCGGATATCCTGATCGGTATCGTAGTAGTGCTGGTATTATCGGCTTCCATGTCAACCCTGGCTTCGCTGGTACTGACATCCAGCTCGACATTGACTTTGGATTTCTTAAAAGACAATGTGATGAAAGATATGAGTGAGAAGAAACAGGTACGAACCATGCAGGTGATGGTAGTATTCTTCATTGTATTATCAGTAGTGATTGCAATGGATCCACCTACATTCATTGCACAGCTTATGGGAATTTCCTGGGGTGCACTGGCCGGAGCATTCCTTGCACCGTTCATGTATGGATTGTACTGGAAAGGTGTGACAAGAGCTGCGGTCTGGGCAAGTTTTGCGGCAGGTGTCGGAATTACGGTTTTGAACCTCTTCTTCCACTTTATTGCATCTCCGATTAATGCAGGAGCAATTGCGATGGTAGCAGGACTGATCGTAGTGCCGGTAGTGAGTGTACTTACACCAAAACTTAAGAAAGACAGGGTGGATGAGATATTTGCCTGCTATGATGAGAAGGTTACAATCACCAAGAAACGTTCTCTGGAACAGAATTAACCGAAATAATCTGAAAAATCGAACATATTAAAAAACATCAAGGGAAGTGATTAAATTTATCACTTCCCTTTTGCGTAGGGATATGTTAGGATATAAAAGTATTAAAAATGAACAACAAAATTGATGATTATTATTGCAAGATGATAAGATTTGAAATATTGGGTAAAAGGAGAGACTTTTAATTATGAAGAATTATCAGAAATATGAGAAAAGTTATTTCATGCCGCCTGAGGTCACATATGACTGGGCAAAAAAAGATTCGGTAGAACAGCCGCCGAAATGGTGCAGTGTAGATTTAAGAGATGGTAACCAGGCATTGATCGAACCAATGAGTCTGGATGAAAAGCTGGAGTTCTTCCAGATGCTGGTTGATATCGGATTTAAGGAGATCGAGGTTGGATTCCCGGCTGCTTCCGAGACAGAGTATCAGTTCATGAGAACTTTGATTGAGAAAGATATGATTCCGGATGATGTAACCGTTCAGGTCCTGACACAGGCAAGAGAACATATCATCAAGAGAACATTTGAAGCTGTAAAAGGAGCACCTCACGCAGTGATCCATTTATACAATTCTACCTCTGTTGCACAGAGAGAGCAGGTGTTCAGAAAAGATAAAGAACAGGTAAAACAACTTGCGATCGACGGGGCAAAATTACTTCTGAAGCTGGCTAATGAGACAGATGGTAACTTCACATTTGAATACAGTCCGGAAAGTTTCCACGGAACAGAAGTGGACTATGCCGTAGAAGTTTGTAACGCTGTTCTGGATGTATGGCAGCCGACAGCTGATAATAAAGCAATCATCAATATTCCTACAACTGTAGAAAATGCAATGCCTCATACATTTGCATGCCAGTTAGAGTATGTACATAAGCATTTGAAACACAGAGAGAATGTGGTACTTTCACTTCATCCACATAATGACAGAGGATGCGGAGTGGCAACTGCAGAACTGGGTATTCTTGCAGGAGCTGATCGTATCGAGGGTACATTGTTTGGAAACGGAGAACGTACAGGAAATGTGGATGTAGTGACACTTGCCATGAATATGTTTGCACAGGGAGTTGATCCGGAACTGGATTTCTCTGATATGCCACATATCTGTGAAGTATATGAAGAATGTACCGGAATGAAAGTGGATGAAAGAAGTCCATACAGTGGAGCACTGGTATTTGCGGCATTCTCAGGATCTCACCAGGATGCAATTGCAAAAGGAATGCACTGGAGAGATGAAAAAGATCCGAATCGCTGGACGGTACCATATCTGCCGATCGATCCGACTGATGTTGGAAGAAATTACGATGCAGATGTTATTCGTATCAACAGTCAGTCAGGTAAAGGCGGAGTTGGCTATATCCTGGAAACAAAATACGGCCTGAACCTGCCGCCTAAGATGCGTGAAGCTATGGGGTATGCAGCAAAAGCTGTTTCCGATCACAGCCATAAAGAACTTCATCCGGATGAAATCTTTAATCTGTTTAAAACTACATTTGAGAATGTTGTAGAACCATATAGTATCAATGAGGTGCATTTCCAGCAGAAAGATGGAGGCATTACGACACAGGTAACATCTACCTTTAACGGAAAGACTATTATTACAGAGGCAACCGGAAACGGACGTCTGGATGCGGTCAGCAATGCACTGAAGAAGGCATACGAAATGAAATTTACGCTGGTAACCTATCAGGAGCATGCACTCGAAAAGAGCAGTAGTTCCAAGGCAATCGCATATGTAGGTATCCAGAAACCGGACGGAACACTTTCCTGGGGTGCTGGCGTTGATCCGGATATCATTCGTGCATCCATTGATGCGCTGGTAACTGCAATCAACAACCGATAATCACAATCAGAACAGCCCTTTCCTTTTCAAAAGTTAGTTGTAAAAACTGTTGTTAAGGACAGGGCTTTTTTATGCATGTTTCACAGAATAAATTGTTTCTATGGAAAAATGATAAAATTTCTGCTAAAATTAAATAACATATGCCTATACATATTGAAGTTTGGATGAATAAGAAAGGAATCGGTACACAGATGCTAAAGATTAAAAGCTATGTGAAGGTAAAAAGCATTGCAGAAGCGTATGAACTGAATCAGAAAAAAACAGCACTTGTTCTTGGCGGTATGGTCTGGCTGAAGATGGGAAATCGTAATATTTCTACAGCGATCGATCTTTCCGGCCTGGGGCTGGATACAGTGCAGGAAACAGATGATGAGTTTGTGATCGGCTGCATGACACCGCTGAGAGAACTTGAAATAAATGAGAGACTGAATGAGTATACACATGGAGCAGTCAGAGAAAGTCTGCGCCATATAGTTGGCGTACAGTTTCGAAACTGTGCAACAATTGGAGGAAGTATCTGGGGACGGTATGGATTCTCGGATGTACTGACAATGTTTCTGGCAATGGATACATGGGTGGAATTGTATGATGCAGGAAGAATTCCACTGACAGAATTTGTAAACCGTAAAAAAGATAATGATATTCTTGTGAATATCATTGTACGTAAACAGCCGTTGTTTGTCTGTTATATGAGTCAGCGAAATTCAAAGACGGATTTTCCGGTACTGACTTGTACGGCGTCGCTGATCGGCGAGGAAGCGAGAACTGTTATTGGCGCAAGACCAGCACGTGCGGTTGTTGTGGAAGATAAGGAAAGTATCCTTAAAAATTTCAAGCATATGACCAACAAACAGCGCAGAGAAGCGATTGAAAAGTTTGCTGAATATGCGGCAGAACATGTGACTACGGCAGGTAATATGCGGGCTTCCGCAGAATACAGGACTCTTCTGGTAAAGGTATTGATAAGAAGAACCTGGGAAGCAGTAGGAGGAATGAAGAATGAATATTAGTTTCTGGCTGAACGGAGTTTACCGACAGGAAGAAATCGAGCCTGGAATGTTGCTGATTGATTTTTTGAGAGAAAAAGGATGTTACAGCGTCAAAAGAGGTTGCGAAACTGCAAACTGTGGACTTTGTACAGTGCTGGTTGAAGACAGACCGATTCTTTCATGTTCCACATTGGCTGCTCGTATTGATGGAAAAAAAGTAGTGACGATGGAAGGAATGCAGAGAGAAGCACAGGAATTCGGGAGCTTTCTTGCAAATGAGGGCGCAGAACAGTGTGGCTTCTGTAATCCTGGATTTATTATGAATGTATTTGCCATGCTTCATGAGATCAAAGAGCCGACGGAAGAACAGATTAAGGAATATCTTGCCGGAAATCTGTGCAGATGTTCCGGGTTTGTTTCTCAGACAACAAGTATCCTCAAGTTTTTAAAATATAAAAAAGCACAGGAGGACGCATAAAAATGAAATATGTAAATCAGCCTGTACGTAAAACAGACGCAATGTCGCTGGTGACAGGAAAACCAGTTTATACGGATGATCTGGCACCAAAGGACTGCCTGATCGTTAAGATATTAAGAAGTCCGCATGCAAATGCATGGGTAGAAGAGATCAAGACCGGAAATGCAGAAAAAGTTGCAGGTATCGCATGTGTTCTTACTTACAAAGATGTTCCACAGAAGCGTTTTACTCTGGCAGGACAAACTGCACCGGAAATGAGTCCGGATGATCGTCTGATTCTGGATCGTCATGTTCGATTTATCGGAGATGCGGTTGCAATTGTAGCAGGAGAGACAGAAGATGCAGTAGACAAAGCATTAAAAAGAATTAAGGTACAATATCGAGTGGAAGCACCAGTATTGGATATGCATAAAGCAAAAGATAATCCGATTCTTGTACATCCGGAAGAAGACTGGAAACTAAAGATTCCGCTTGGTGGAGACCATAAGAGAAATCTGTGTGCAACTGCACTGGAAGAGCATGGAGATGTGGACAAGGTGCTCGGCGAATGCAAATACACAGTAGAACATACTTATCATACCAGAGCGAACCAGCAGACTATGATGGAAACCTTCCGTACAGCCTGTTATATGGATCATTTTGGAAGACTGATCGTACTTTCTTCTACGCAGATTCCTTTCCACGTAAGACGAATTGTTGGAAGAGCACTGGATATTCCGGCCTCCAAAGTGCGTGTTATCAAACCACGAATTGGTGGAGGATTTGGAGCAAAACAGACTTCCGTCAGTGAAATTTATCCGGCAATTGTTACATGGAAGACCGGTCGTCCGTCCAAGATGATCTTTTCCAGGTATGAATCTATGATCTGCTCCTCACCACGCCATGAAATGGAAATTACCGTGCGTGCAGGTGCAGATGAAAATGGTATCATTAGAGCAATTGATGTCTATACGTTGTCTAATACGGGGGCTTATGGTGAACACAGTTCTACTACAGTGGGACTGAGCGGACACAAATCAATTGGCCTTTACAGACACACAGAAGCTTATCGTTTTGCATTTGATGTTGTTTATACGAATGTGCAGGCAGCAGGGGCTTATCGTGGATATGGTGCAACGCAGGGAATTTTTGCTGTTGAATCTGCGGTAAATGAGCTGGCTCACAAAATGGGAATGGATCCGGTAAGAATCAAGGAATTAAACATGCCAGTTGAAGGTGGACCGCTTCCGGGTTATCCGGATGTACCTTATGCACAGAGTTGTACGATGGATAAATGTATGGCCAGAGCAAAAGAAATGATGGACTGGGATTCTAAGTATCCATTCCGTGATATGGGAAATGGTAAAGTCCGTGGAGTCGGAGTGGCAATGGCCATGCAGGGATCTTCTATTGCCGGTGTTGATGTTGGTGGTGCAGATATCAAATTGAACGAGGATGGTTCATATACTCTTGCACTTGGATGTACGGATATGGGAACTGGCTGTGATACGATCATGGCGCAGATCGCGGCTGACTGTCTGGAAACTCCGATGGAAAACATTGTTGTATTCAGTGTAGATACTGATATTTCACCATATGATTCAGGATCTTATGCATCCTCCACTACTTATACGACAGGTGTGGCAGTCATGAAAGCCTGCAAAGAGCTTCGAGGTAAAATATGTGAAGTTGGTGCACAGATGTTGGGAACAGATGTAGATAAGGTTGCGTTTGACGGTTCGTATGTATTTGTGGATGAGGATGAGGAAGAAGAGAAAAAAGTTTCTCTGGAACAGGTGGCGTTGAAAGGCACCTTCTTTAATAATATTGAACTGCAGGTGGTTAAACAGCATTCTTCACCGTTGTCACCGCCGCCGTTTATGGTTGGCATGGCAGAAGTTGAGGTGGATACGGAAACAGGTGAGGTAGATGTGCTGGATTACGTGGCAGTTGTTGACTGTGGTACCCCAATCAATCCAAATCTGGCACGTGTACAGACAGAAGGTGGTATTGCGCAGGGAATCGGTATGGCCCTTTTTGAAGACGTACAGTATACCGATAAAGGAAAAATCCGAAATAACTCCTTTATGCAGTATAAGATTCCAACCAGAATGGACATCGGAAAGATTCGGGTGGATTTTGAAAGCAGTTATGAAGAGAGTGGACCGTTTGGAGCAAAATCTATCGGAGAACTTGTGATCGATACACCATGTCCGGCGCTTGCAGAAGCTATTTATAATGCAACCGGAGTACGGGTTCGAGAACTTCCGATCACACCTGAAAAAATAGCGATGGGAATTTTGAAAAAGAAAGGAACAGACGAAAATTCATGACAAATATGATAATGGGAACCCTGCTGGCGGGGGGATATCTTGTTGTGTTCTGGATGTTTGGCACACTGATCCCGGAAAAGTTCCAGTCAGGGAAATTCCCGGTTATGTGTATTACCGGATTTTTGCTTTATTATACTCTGTTTGAAATTGTGGCATTTCCAATGAAATATCTGTGCTGTTCGCTGAAACAGTTGACGGTAATCTGGGGATGCCTGCTGATCCTTCTCGTTCTCTTTGTAATATGGAAAAGACGGAGAGTTCTGGCAGACAGTGTCAGGACAATACCGGGCAGTACGCAAAAGAATATATCCGTGCTTATTCTGTTGCTGGCAGCAGTAGGCCTCGCAGTGTTGCTTGGATTTAATACCAATACACTGTCAACGTATGATTCAAACAATTATATTGGACTGCCGGTAGCATCCGTGTATTCTAATACACTGGACAGAGTGGCACCTTATTCAGGAACTCTGTTGGAGGCACCGGAACAGTTCTATATTATGAATACAGATACGCTGCAGAGTGCAATTGTTTATCAGGTACTGAATATTCATCCACTTATGGAACGTAAATGGAGCTTTACGATTGCGATGGTGATTCTTTTTGAGATGGGACTGTACCAGTGTGCCAATGGATTTTTTAAGAAAAAGGAAGCAGAAAAAACAGTGTTTGTGATACTGGCAGATCTGGTGCTTTTGTTTTCGTACAGTCTTGGTGGGGTTTCTCAGTATTTTGCATATCGAACCTATGAAGGAAAAGCAATCATTGCATATCTGTATATGACTGTGATTTTTGGATTCTGTCTGGCAATATACAGAAAGGAGACGAGTCTGTGGCCATGGTGCGGATTGTTTCTGTGTGGAACAGGTGGAATTGCGTTCAGTAATTCTGCGCTGTTTATTGTGCCATGCATGATCGGAGCTACATTATTTCCGTATGTTTTATGTGATGGAATACTGAAAAGACAGTGGCATCTGCTGAAAAGATATATAATTGTGTTGCTGCCGTCAGTATTTTGGATGCTGCTCAGCCATTTGGTATAAAAGGAGGAAGAATGATTGGAAAATTTAAATGAAACAATACAATTTCTGATACAGTCCCTCCAGACCTATACGGGAAACAATCCGATTTGGATCCTTTATCCGGTGGCGCTGATCCTAATCTGGTTTCTTGGAAAAAAAGGAGATCGAAAATTATTTATCGGTGTTTTTGTAACAGAATGCCTTACGATCTTTAATCCGTTTGTCGTGAAAGTCCTTCTGGATGTATTTGGATTTGGAACACGTTTTGTCAGATTTCTGTGGATCATTGTCTTCTTTATTACAATAGGTTATGCTCTGACTTTACTTATTTTTGCATCTGCAAAAACAGGGGTACGAATCCTGACAGGTGGAATCTGTCTTGCGCTGATCGTAACACTGGGAATTCCTGTTTTCAGGGGAACAGAGGATTTTCCATATAAAAAGGCAACCAATGCGTATTTTGTTGGACAGGAGATTCTGGATCTTTCCAGTATTATACACAGTGAAGGAATTGAGCAGCCAAGAATACTGAGCGATGGACTGCTTCTTGTTTACAGACAGTATGATCCAGATGTGAGATCTTATGTGAGTCGTCGTATACTTCAGAAGATTGAAAAAACTTCCGAAGAAAAATTTATGAAGAAGAAAAAGATCAAAGATTGGATGAAAAAGATTGTAGCAGTCTATTATTATCATGATTATTCTCTTCCGGCGGAAGAGTTTCAGAGCCTGGTCAGAGGAAGTAAAGTGGATTATATTATATCCACAACGCGGGAGCTGGATGAATATCTGTCGGGGACGACTATGTATGTACTTGGACAGACCGAAAACTACCGTGTCTGGAAAGTAGTATAAATAGTAGTATTAAAACAAGATGCATATATCTGAATTAATAGTTGAAAAAGTAGGAATAATTCAAAAACTTTACAAATACTCAAATATGTGCTATATTATAAAAAGCTTTAGTAAAAGCTTGCACCTGTAGCTCAGTGGATAGAGCAGTGGTTTCCGGTACCATGTGCGGGGGTTCGATTCCCTTCAGGTGTGTTGC
>OLVW01002726.1_pt1 | contig 12249 bp, 10 predicted proteins | sample 1673301 | NCBI WGS metagenome assembly OLVW01 (sample SAMEA3178941, study PRJEB25190) | human gut metagenome
TTGCAGCTCCGTTCTGAGTCTTGATTGCTGCAAGATATCCGAAGTACAGCCACTGGAATGCTTCTCTTGCATCTTTAGCCGGCTGTGAAATATCATATCCGTAAGCTTCAGCCATAACTTTCATGCCTTTGAGTGCGCGGATCTGATCTGCGATTTCCTCACGAAGCTGGAAGTCATAACGTCTCATACCCTGACGGTCGCAAGCTGCGAAGTCTTTCTGTTTTCCTTCGATCAGAGCGTCGATACCGTACAGTGCTACTCGTCTGTAGTCACCAACGATACGTCCACGTCCGTAAGTATCCGGAAGACCTGTCAGGATCTTGTTGTGACGGGCTGCTTTCATTTCTGGTGTGTAGATATCAAATACACCCTGGTTGTGTGTTTTGAATTCGTAGTTATGGAAAACGTCTTTGATCTTGTCGCTTACTTTGTATCCGTAAGTCTCACATGCCTGCTCTGCCATTTTGATACCACCGTATGGCATGAATGCACGTTTCAGCGGTTTGTCTGTCTGCAGACCAACAACTTTTTCAAGATCTTTGAGGTCTTCATCGATGTATCCCGGGCCATATGCTGTCAGAGATGTAACAACCTCTGTCTCCATATCCAGAACGCCGCCTTTTGCACGCTCTTCTTTCTGAAGTTCCTGAAGTTTTCCCCACAGTTTGTTTGTAGCCTCTGTAGGTTCTTCCAGGAAGGAAGCATCTCCGTCATATGGTGTGTAGTTCATTGAAATAAAGTTACGAACGTCGATTTTTTCCTTCCAACGGTTTCCTTTGAAACCTTCCCACTGTGAAAAGTTTTTCATTTTTGCACCTCTCTAAAATAGAATTTATTCCGCGTATGTCCCGTCTAACTTTTCTCCTAAAAGAAAAATAAGACCGGAATCTTATTATAGTTACATGTGAACTCTCCCTCGTTCACGCCGCTAGTTTACACTATAGAAAGTACCCTTGTCAATTAATTAACGCATGCTTTTAATTTTGTACAATTTATAGTTGTTTTTTGAAACTATTTATCAATATATTGTATTTTTACGAGTGCAACACTAATTTTTTCGACTTCTGCCGCAGTTCAGTTATTTCCTATTTATATTTGAAATTTTCTTTATAATAGCAGTTTTCGCTGCATCCATATGGAAAAAGTTCTTCTTTCAGATTCTGCCAGTAGATAACATTCGAGTCAGATACTTCCAGAATACTCAGAGCTCTCCGAAGATTCCGAATATCTTTTTCCATAAAGTCTGTATAGTTTCCTCTGCCAACCAGTTTGAGGTGTGTGATCCCTGCTTCCTGCAACTGATATAACGCACACAGTCCGCAGCCCGTCTCGCCGCAGAGATAACCGTTGGTGTCCTGTGAAATACTTTCCGGCAGCTCCTCTCCGGTAAAATCAATTGTTTCTTGGTTTTTTTCTTGTTTCCACTTGTCGAATTTTGTCGATTCTTGTACTTTTCTCGTACTCATAGCTCCCAATCGATACGGTACACGACACAGATATCCCATCTCATCGCAATGAAGGGAATTGCAGAATGCTCCGGTAAACTGGCAGAGCTCGTTTAAAATAAATGCTTCAAATTCCACCCTGCTCTGTTCCGGCATTACATTTTGTACATGCCCTGACTGCTCCGTTTCTGTTATTCTTTGATATGCGATAATACTTTGCATATCTTTTATCGTATTCTTTCTGTGAAAGATCACACGTTTCAGTTTCAGCTTCTGAAAGAAATCCACCATGCCCCGATTTACTTCCGCTGTTTCCCCGCTAAGATGAATTTCACAGTCGATATTGTTCTGTCTTAAATACAGAATCAGCGCCGGATCCGCAATAATATAGCTATGAAACCCAATCTCCATACACCTCTTTATGATCTCAGCAATCTCCGGATACTGCTCTGGAATATAATAAAGAGAATTAAACGTCAGATGTACCGGCCTGCCATATTCTTTTACCATAGTAGAAAGGATCTCCATTTCACTGAATGAACCAATCTGTACATTATAAGCCAGCACCTCTCTTCTGTTAAGCGGCATAACTGTCCCATATTTCTTTGCCCACTCATAAGGCACATACCCACTGAAAAATTCGTCCGCTCCTGCCCTCACAAAACGCTCGTACTCTTCCACCGATCCCAGTCCCGCTGTAATCTTCATTCGCATTTTCCTCATCGTTATCTTATTTTATTGTTCCTGTCCATCTGGTCTGACACCCCTTATGACAGTCCCAATACCAGCCGGTCGATTCCTGATGTTACATATGCTTCCAGTTTTTCAGGATGTTTCAGTACTTCCGTATCTACTCCAAACAGTGAATTGTATCTTCCCGTCATATGCAGATGTTTTGGGTACAGCACCATATTCCGTTCGCAGAAATAAGGACAGTTCGTCACCAGTTTCTGTTTTCCTCTCTCACCATCCGTACAGATTGCGTGCAATGGACAGTACTGGGAGGTATTGGTCTGATAAAAAGGAAAATGCAGACTGTTTTTTTCATTCAAAGTGCCCGGAAAGTTTTGTGCATATCCACAGGATTCCCATTCATAACGCCAAATATTACATTCTTCTCCAAGAAATTTCCTGTAAAATTCTGCATTCAGACTGTTCTGCTCATATAAAATCCGGCCGCCTTTTTTATAACCCATCCGTGGATCTTTTTTTCGTTTATTAAGAAGCGTTCCCAGAAGTGGTGTCATTCGTTTCGGATACTTTCGCAGAATTCCCACCATTGCCCAGTCATTGACAACAACCTCTACTGTGGTCTGTCGCTCTTTGCACCAGTTATCCACTTTTGCCAGCAGTTCGTCCGTTGTTTTCAACATATCCTCACGGATATATGTGTATGCAAGTGTGATGGAAATATTTTCTCTCTGTGCTTTTTCCATCATTTCAAACAGACATCTCTCCTCTGGAAACAACAGATGGCAGAACTGATTTCCTATATACAATCTGTCTGGGGCGATATCTGACACTGCCTGTGAAAATCCATTCTGAATCCAGTAATTTTCCATGAATGCGGAAATATCTTCTTTCAGATACGCCTGATACAATTCCGGGTGGTCCAGCTCGAACGCGACTTCCGATACACGATTTATAGCTTCTGCCAGTTTATTTACCGGCACATCCTGAAACCACTCTTTCTTCTGCTGATCCAGACTTTCTGCAAAAATTTCATCTTTTTCTGCCGGATAACCGGTCAGTTCTTCAGCCAGTTCTGCATCATCACATTCTGTTTTCAGGCGAATATATCTGCTGTAACGGGCGACAAGTCCCTGCACTTCTTTTCTGAAATCTTCCTGCTCTGTAAATGCAGAATACACCGTATAAAATTGTTCCTGCTGCTCTTTCTGTATGCAAAATTCCTTTACCTGAATCTCCCGATACGCAGAATCATTACTGTTATAAAAACAGATTCGAAACTGTCCGACATCCGCAATCTCCTGTTGCAGCCGGAATTTAAACCCGTTTTCTGCCAATTCAATGAGCCGGATTTCTTTATCATCTGCAAAACCGGCCAGCAGCCCGAATGGAATCATGGATATTCCGTTTATCTTATTTTTGTTCATTTGCAGTATCTCCATAAAAATCAACTCACAAGCAGATTTCTGTGTTCTACGGATGTGGAAAATACAATCTTTGCGGTTTCTTTTGTTTGCGGCAAGTATAGCACCCTGCTTCTGGTCGGTCAAGCAACAGCTTAATAATTTCCCCAAATGTTCCTCTTGCTTTTCCGAACATATGTTTGTATAATAGATATATGATCACACAGATTACAAATAATAATTACACAACGCAGGAAAAGTTACAGATTCTGGCAGATGCAGCCAAATATGATGTCGCATGTACTTCAAGCGGTTCCAGCCGACGCGGAAAGAAAGGAGAGCTCGGCAATGCAGAAGCATGTGGCATCTGTCACAGTTTTGCCGCTGATGGAAGATGTATTTCCCTTCTCAAGATCCTGATGACAAATCATTGTGCCTATGACTGTAAATATTGCATCAACCGTGCCAGCAATGATGTACGCCGCGCCACCTTTACGCCACAGGAAATCTGTGAACTAACCGTTGAATTTTACAAACGGAACTATATCGAAGGGCTCTTCTTAAGCTCCGGTGTCTTAAAAAATCCGACCTATACCATGGAAAAAATGTGTGAGACACTGCTGCTCCTCCGTACCCGGTACCATTTCAACGGATACATTCATGTAAAAACAATTCCCGGGGCCTCCGACGAGCTGCTTGCCGCGGCCGGATATCTGGCAGACCGCATCAGTGTCAATCTGGAACTTCCGACAGAAACAGCTCTGCGTTCTCTTGCCCCCAATAAAACCATGCAGAATATCCTGAATCCCATGGGAAAAGTACAAAGTACTATTGCCTCTCACCGGATAGCTGCTGGAAAGTCTGCATATATGGATCGAAGCCGGGGAAATCAGTTTTTAAGAAATGGTATTTTCTCAGACGATTCCAAGAAAACCTTCAGAGAAAAACTCAATATGCAGAATACCGATGCAAAACCCGGGAACAATCCTCCCCTCAAAAAAGAGGATCCGAATCTTATCTCCCGTGATAAAAATAAATTCACGAAACATATCCTGACATGGGAAAATGCCCGTCAGCTGGCACCTCTTGACATGTCTGATCTGAAACGGAATTTCGCTCCGGCAGGGCAGAGTACCCAGATGATCATCGGTGCCACTGGCGAAAGTGACTATACTCTGTTACAGACCAGCCAGGCTCTGTACCAGGGCTTTGATCTGAAACGAGTCTTCTATTCGGCATATATTCCGTTAAATGATGACTCCATTCTCCCTCAGATTGGAACTCCACCTCCACTTCTGCGGGAACATCGCCTGTATCAGGCAGACTGGCTGCTACGCTTCTATGGCTTCCAGGCAGATGAACTGTTATCCGAATCTCAGCCCAACTTCAATGAACTGCTGGATCCCAAATGCGACTGGGCGCTGCGCCATCTGGAACACTTTCCAGTGGAAGTTGAAAAAGCATCTTATGCCACGTTGCTTCGGGTTCCCGGAATCGGGCCAAAATCCGCCAGCCGGATCACTTATGCCAGACAATATGGCCGTCTGAATTTTGACAATCTGAAAAGAATGGGCGTAGTTTTGAAACGCGCACATTATTTTATCACCTGCGGTGGCAGACAAATGTATCGTACTCCCATTGAAGAAGCCTATATCACCCGACAGCTGGTTCAGGTAGATGCAAAAGATTCCTGGAAAGTACAACATTCCAATGAATCTTATTCCCAGATGACTCTCGCTGATTTTGGGATCGGCTAAACTTCCCTCTGCCAGTTTCCAGCCACTTTTACATATAGGATCAGAATACGGAATAAAAATATGAAAATATATACTTGCCAGGACCGCTTAACGGATATCATGACCTGCATCTATGATGCCTGGTCAGAAGCCCTAAAAGTCGGTCATAACCAGATTGGACTAAAGAAAGAACCTATCTTTCAACAAACAATGTTTGATGAATATATCCATGTGGATGGTGATCCTTCCAAAGCAGAAAAGGTTATACGCTCCATTCGGAGAAGCATCTCTGAAACTGCATACATGAACATCTACTACGCCTCATTGTCTGCGGATGAGAACGCTCTGCAGGCAATCTATGACTTTCTTCGGGTGGGGTTTGCTATTGGCAGTACTGTAGTCGGGCAATATACGAATCCACATGTAATGAATCTTCTCGAACTCCGGCGCCAGGTATCAAATGAAGCGCATCATTTTCGGGAATTTGCCCGTTTTCAAAGTCTGGAAAACCAGGTCTATGTCAGTCATTTGGAGCCCAGGAATGATGTAATCATGCTGGTTGGCAACCATTTTGCCAACCGTATGCCCTCCGAACACTGGATGATCATCGATGATAACCGCAAAACTGCCTGTGTACATGTAAAAGATGGTGAAAATTATCTGCGCTATCTGACGGACGATGAATTTTCGGTATTACAAAAGACAGAATCTTATGAAGATGAATATACTGATATGTGGAAAACATTCTTCCATGCCATAAGCATTGAACAACGGAAGAATTACGTCTGCCAGCGAAATTTATTTCCCATCTGGAAAAGAAAACATGCCGTGGAATTCAGATAATTCAAGAATGCCCTGATAGATCAGTTTCCACCACATAAAAAGACCGAAACAACGCATTCCGGTCTTTTTTCATCATATCCTATTTCATTACACATGGAAATTTCGCCCGACAACGCAAGTAAAACATGGAGATTTCCCTTTCTCAACCAGAACGGTCTTAGAACAAAAGAAGCGGCATGCCGCACAGAATAAAGCAGAAACGAATCATATCACTGTCCTTTAATGCCGCCAGACAGCTACATAATTTTCTTTCTTCCATACTAGCATGCCGCACTGTGTACGTCCATCAAAAGAGTTCGAAACTTATTGACAAACTCCGCACTTCTTCGACATTTATTTTACTTCTACAAGCTCAATCTTAAAGTTCAGCTCTTTACCAGCCATCTCGTGATTGGCATCAAATGTAATTGTCTTTTCATCTTTGGCTGTAACTTTGACCGGGAAAGGCTGCCCATACTGATTAGACAAATATACCTGCTGACCTACTGTCAGGTCCTCTGCACCCGGAAGCTGTTCAATCTCAAGAGTAAAGATCGCATCCGGATTCGGCTGTCCATAAGCCTCTTCCGGCATCAGATGGATTTCTTTGATTTCTCCGACCTTCATGTCTGCAACAGCTGCATCAAAGCCTTTGATCATCTGTCCTGCTCCGCAGACAAACTCCAGCGGCTGTCCACGATCATAGGAAGAATCGAACTGTGTTCCATCGTTGAATGTTCCCTTGTAATGTGTACGGCATGTCTTTCCTACATTCGGTCCGGAAAATGCCGGTTTATGTGAACCACAGCCGCCACAGCTGCTTCCACAGGACTCCCCTTCCTCATGGTTTCCACAGGAATGTCCTTCTTCATGATGATGGTCACAGGTTGTTCCTGCTGATTCCAGTTCGCCCTTCAGATAAGCTTCTACTACTTCATCGGTATTTCCCTGTGCACCGGAGCATAACTGAATACCTGCCTCCGCAAGTGCAGTCTGTGCACCTCCTCCAATACCACCGCAGATCAGTACATCAATCCCCTGTTCTGCCAGAAGTCCGGCCAGGGCACCATGTCCAGTTCCGTTAGAACCGATCACTTCACTTGAAACAACTTTGTTGTCTTCTACTTCATAAACCTTAAAGTTTTCTGTTTTTCCAAAATGCTGAAAAACATTTCCATTATCATAAGTTACTGCAATTTTCATTATAAAAATCCTCCAATCCATACTTTGTCACTCAGATTAGTATAGCTTGTCGGAGAAATAAAAGCAACCAGTAAACTGCAAAGGAATAACCATCTTCACCAGTTACCTTCACCAATGAATATTAAAATCCAACGAATTTTTATATTGCTTATATTTTCCATCTGTGAGCAGTTTTTTATATGCGTCGTATGCGGCCTGAAGACTGTCATATTTTACTGCGGTCTCAGCCAGCTCTTTTTTTGCAGTGCCTGTGCTCATCTGCGCTGCAATCGCAACGTAATCAGGGCCATATCCTGTACGTTTGGCGGTTGTAGATTCTGCTACATAATATTTATTATCTGCCGTGCAGATAATCACAGGAATCTTCTGGTTCGCACCGACAACATCTGTATTAACAGAAGTCCAGAGCAAAGCACGTTTTCTAGCATCCTTCGCCCTTCCATAATATGCCCAGGTTCCTTTCTTAAGGAGACTGTCAGATGCCATCTTCATCTCTATCCTTGGAACCATAGTAGATTTTTGGCATCTGGAATCGATTTCAAAGATGCCAGTTACACCGTTCAGTGCATTACTTTCCTGAAGAACTCTGTCGAAGTTTTCTTCCAGGTTAAACCAGTATTCTTTTACTTCATCGTTTTCTACACTGTCTCCTTTTCCGGTTTTCCAGTCAAATAAAATACCGGTTTCAGGATTCATGGACACTTCGCATATTCCACCTGCAACAGGATACCCTTTCCAGTTATCCGTATCCGGATCATCATTGGAATGAGAGATTCCGGCAATTGTCACCGTATCTGAAGACTGCCATTTGTCTATTTTCTGCTTCAGATGAACGATCTCCTTTACATCTTCATTTCCCTCTATTCCCGTTTCCATCACCACTTTGTCATACGCCGTCCTGACATTTGCAAGATCAGTTGATTCCCTGCTTTTTTCTATATATTTGGTATAAGTCGGTGCAAGAACACCTATAAGAATCGCAAGAATTGCAATGATGATCACAAGTTCCACAAGTGTAAAACCTTTGTTTCTGTTTTTCATATATTTTCCTTACATTGTATAGTTTAACATCTCTATATCATATTTTATTTGATCGTGATTTGCAAGCTATTCCCCAATTTTATTGACACCTTAACCAGGTAACTGGCAGGAGTTTTTCAATTTTCCTTGCCCGTTTTAATAAAACATGCAATAATTATTTTGTTTTTTATACACATGACTGAATTTTATAAAATATAAATACGAGGAACAAATCAAGATGAAAACATACGAAGAATTACTTTCTGATATTGAAGACGATATGGAACTTATGGGGGCATTGCACATTGTTTATGCCATGGAAGAAAACGGTGTTCTCACCGGTTATGATTATCTCCCGGAAGAGCCTTATACAATCTCTGTGACCTTAAAAGACCTTCAGGAAAAAATTCATCAGCAAATGCTCTATGACAAAGCATCTGCATATACTTATGATTCTGATAAAAGCGCCCCAAAACTGGCAGTAATTTTCCCGGGAATCGGCTATACTGCTGACAAACCACTCCTGTATTATGCAAGCCGTCTTGCCAGACATTATGGGTATCAGATTCTCGCTGTATCCTATGGAACCCTCCCTGAGAATGTCAAGGGTGATCACGCAAAAATGAAGCAGGCTTTTGAGCTTGCTTATGAACAAACAGAACAGGCTCTGCAGGATATCGACTGGAATTCCTATGGCAGCATTCTCTTTATTTCCAAAAGCATCGGTACAGTTATCGCTTCCGCTTATGCTTCCAGACATAATATAAAAGGAAAAAGCATCCTGTTCACACCTCTGACTGACACTTTTTCCTTTGCTCGTCCCGGCAGCATTGCATTTCACGGTACTGCAGATCCATGGGCAAAAACAGACTCTATCCGTACACTGGCTGAACAAAAAGAAGTCCCTCTTTTTCTTACGCCAAATGCCAATCACTCTCTGGAGACCGGCGATGTACAGGCAGATCTTTCGATTATAAAAGCCACAATGGAGCATGTTAACCGTTTTATTGCAACTCCGTAGATTATTTCGTATATTCCTGAATCAGGGCAAGAAGGAGCTCCACACTCTTCTCCATTCCTTCCACACTGATATGCTCATATGGTCCATGAAAAGCATGTCCACCTGTTCCAAGATTTGGACACGGCAGTCCTTTGAAGCTTAACTGGCATCCATCGGTTCCTCCACGAATTGGAAGGATCAATGGTGCCACACCTGCTGCCTCACATGCCTTTTTCGCATGGTCGATCAGATGCATGTGCTCTTCTACAATTTCTTTCATATTGAGGTACTGGTCAGTAATCTTAAGCGTTACCGTCCCTTCGCCCCACTTTGCATTTAAGTTCTTTTCTATCAGTCGAAGAGTCTTCTTCCGCTCTTCGAATCCGTTTTTGTCATGATCTCTGACAATATAATTAAGTTTCGCTTCACCGACTTCCCCCTGCATGCTAATCAGATGATAAAATCCCTCATAGTCTTCGGTTCCTCTCGGTGTCTCCATAGATGGCAGGCAGTTGTTGATCTCTATCGCAACCAGACTGGCATTGATCATCGTATCTTTTCCTTCACCCGGATGAACATTAAATCCCCTGATTTCAAATTCTGCTTTGCAGGCATTAAAATTCTCGTACTGAATCTCCCCTTCACTGTCACCATCCAGAGTATAAGCATACTCTGCGCCAAACTGATCCAGATTGAAATGTTCCGCTCCCATTCCAATTTCCTCATCCGGAGTAAATGCTACACAAATCATGCCATGCGGCCGATTTTCTGTCTGGATTCTTTCAATCATAGTCAGAATCTCTGCAATTCCTGCTTTGTCATCTGCTCCCAGAATCGTTGTTCCATCCGAAGTGAGCAGTGTACGTCCTTTTAGCCCTGTCAGATGTGGAAATTCCTTCGGACTCAATACCAGTCCGCTTGTGCCAAGTACCAGATCCCCGCCATCATAATTTTCGGTAACCATCGGTCGGATCTCATGATCACAAAAATCAGAAACTGTATCCATATGTGCGATAAATCCAAGTGCCGGAATCTCTTTTTTTCCTTCCGTCGCCGGAAGTTTTCCATACAGATAACACTTATCATCAAGGACTACCTCTGTCAGGCCAAGTTCCTTCATTTCTTTTTCCAGCTTCCTCGCCAGATCAAACTGACACACAGAAGACGGAACTGTCTCACTCTCTTCATCACTCGGCGTACGCACTGTCACATAGTTGATCAGTCTTTCCCATGCTTTCATAATATCTGCTCCTTTGTTTCTATTTAGTTCTCTGTCTGATGTATATCTCCAGATTGTTTTATTCTTTTAAACATTTCATCATTGTTGGGACAAGAATATTCATATCAACAGGCTTTGCAACATGAGCATTCATTCCAACAGAAAGAACCTTTTGTATATCTTCTGCGAAAGCATTGGCAGTCATCGCAATAATTGGGATCCTGGCTTTTTTCGTATCCTTCATCTTTCGGATAGTTAATGTAGTGTCATATCCATTCATAACCGGCATCTGGATATCCATAAGGATCATCTTGTAATAATCAGCATCAGCTTTTTCAATCATGTCAATACATACAACACCATCATTGGCAGTCTCAACAATACATCCTTCTTCCGTCAATAATTCCGTTGCGATTTCAGTGTTGATCTCATTATCTTCAACCAACAAAATCCGAACACCGTTCAGGCAATTCTTATTGCACAGATTACTGTTTTTCTTCACCAGAGAATCGTCTTCTGACGCTTTTCGGCAAGGAATAGTTACTGTAAATGTGGAACCCTCACCCTGCTTACTTTCCACTTCTATTGTGCCATCCATGAGCTCTACAAGCTTTTTTGTAATGCCCATTCCAATGCCACTGCCATCAATATGACTTAATGTCGTGTTACGTTCTCTTTCAAAAGTTTCAAAAATACGCTTTTGGAATTCTTCAGACATACCAATTCCATTATCGGTAATGGTAATGATCATATTGCACCAGTCTTCTTTTTCACAGGATTTCTGTACAACATTACAGGATATCATACCTCCTGTATTTGTATACTTTATCGCATTGCTTATAATATTAAGACAGACTTCTGACAGATGTGGTGCATCCATATATACATACGGATACATGATTTGTTCTGTCAAAGAGATCGTCTGATTTTTACTTTCTGCTTGTTGTTGGAACATAATGACACAATTTTCAAAGCACTCATGGACATTTGAAACAGTGTATTCCATCTCAACCTTATTATTCTCAATTCTTGCAAGAAATATCTTCGATAATCTTGAACTACAGTACCTAATGCATGAAGGGCCTGCCGGGTTTTTTTGACCTGCTTCCCCAATGTGAGAGGGAACTCTTCACCGTCCATCTGTTCCAGATCCGGTGTTGAATAATGCAGATGCTGAACCAGCCATTTTCCATTCGTCCACTTATAGATAATCGTAAAATTCCCATCAACAGGCTTGGAAATATGCTCATCCATCCCTGCTTCTTTTGCTCTTATTCTGTCCTCTGTGAATGCATTTGCTGTCATTGCAATGATCGGTATTTCCTTAGCATCCTCTCTGTCCATAGAACGGATCCTCTTTGTGGCATTATAACCATTCATGACTGGCATCATGATATCCATCAGAATCACATCAAATTCACCAGGTCTGCTTTTTCAAATATTTCAACAGTCTCCAGTCCATTCCATGCTTTGGTCACTTCAGCCCCTTCATTCCTGAAACATAAATTCTGCAATTTCCATGTTCAGCTCATTATCTTCTGCCAGAAGAATATGCAGCCCCTTTATAGATTTTTCTGATACATCCTTCTGTTTTTCACGTTTATCCGCATTCATATCTATTTTGAACGGAACCCGGATCACAAATGTAGTCCCTGTGCCTTCTTCACTTTCAAAGGTAATGGTTCCACCCATTTTCTCGACCAGCTTCTTT
>OLVW01002732.1_pt1 | contig 12236 bp, 10 predicted proteins | sample 1673301 | NCBI WGS metagenome assembly OLVW01 (sample SAMEA3178941, study PRJEB25190) | human gut metagenome
AAAACTGCAAGCTGACCCTACAGCAAAAGCAGACCCTGGCCCGGGTCAATGCGCTGTTCAGCGGCATCCTGCTCACCTCCGATATGCCAAGTCGCTATACGGATGAGATGCGCCGCCAATACAACGCCCTGCGGGAATTGACCGACCACGCCGAAAATTGCACCGTGGATGCAGACGACGGTCTGACCGTACACTACACCCTGCACGGACAGCAGCAAGCGTTCAAAGTTTTCTGAGCGTTCAGCCTTCTGCAAAAACACACAAAATTTTTGCTGCGGCGGATGATGGAATTGCAATCACAGGGTGAGGGATGGTATAATGTATAAATAGGGTGGTATGCCCTTCCGCTTTGGCGGTATATGTTATATTGTAATAGGTTTTATCTGAGGAGTTGTGGAATGAAGAAAAACGATCTTTCCCCCGAAGCCTTCCGCTTTGAAGGCAAGATGTCCCTGAAGCAGGCACTGCCGCTGGGCATGCAACATGTGTTGGCGATGTTTGTCGGCAACCTTACGCCGCTGCTTATCATCACGGGTGCCTGCGGCCTGGCCGGCGGCGAATTTGCCGACCTGCGCGTCACGCTGCTGCAGAATGCGATGCTTGTGGCGGGCATCGTCACATTGGTTCAGCTGTATTCCATCGGCCCCATCGGCGGCAAGGTTCCTATTATCATGGGTACCTCCTCCGGCTTCATCGGGGTATTCAGCTCGGTCGCAGCCTCGATGGGCGGCGGCGTACTGGCCTACGGCGCGATCATGGGCGCCTCCCTGATCGGCGGCCTGTTTGAGACAGTGCTGGGCTTCTTTCTGAAGCCTTTGCGCAAGCTGTTGCCCTCTGTCGTTACCGGCACGGTGGTGCTTTCCATCGGTCTGAGCTTGATTTCGGTCGGTGTAAACTCCTTCGGCGGCGGCAACACCGCGCAGGATTTCGGCTCGGTCGAAAACCTGCTGCTCGCCATCTTTGTGCTGGTCGTCATCCTGATCTGCAAGCACTCCGGCAGCACCTTTTTGAATTCCTCCTCGATTTTGGTGGGCATCATCTGCGGCTACATTGCAGCGTTTCTCATGGGTCTTATTCTGCCCACCACGGCGCTGAACGCCGAGGGTGTTGCTTACACCAAGGCATGGGTGCTGAATTGGAATAAGGTGGCCGAGGCCAAATGGTTTGCATTGCCCGAGCTGATGCCGGTCAAGCCGGTGTTTGATATGCGCGCGATCGCACCGGTCATGATTATGTTCATCGTCACGGCGGTCGAAACCGTGGGCGATATTTCCGGCGTTATCATGGGCGGCATGGACCGCGAGGCCACCGACACTGAGCTGTCCGGCGGCGTCATCTGCGATGGTATCGGTTCCAGCTTTGCCGCACTGTTCGGCGTGCTGCCCAACACCTCCTTCAGCCAGAATGTCGGCCTTGTCAGCATGACCAAGGTCGTCAACCGCTTTGCGCTGGCCACCGGCGGCATCTTCCTGATTCTCTGCGGTCTGGTGCCCAAGCTGGGCGCGCTCGTCTCGATCATGCCGCAGTCGGTGCTGGGCGGCGCAGCTGTCATGATGTTCTCTTCGATCGTGGTGAGCGGTATTCAGCTCATCACCCGCGAGCCGCTGACCCCACGCAGCCTGAGCATCGTCTCTGTAGCGCTCGGTCTCGGCTATGGCATCGGTGCCAACAACGGCATCCTTGCACACGCACCGCAGATGATCTCTCTGGTATTCGGCGGCTCCGGCATTGTGCCCGCCGCACTCGTTGCCATCCTCTTGAATCTGGCCATTCCCAAGGACGAAAACGGCTAAAGTAAGCTTTTCTCAATAGCGGGCAGTGTAAAGCGCACTGCCCGCTATTGAATTTTTGTTGAAATTCAAACGCACAAAAGCACCTTTAGCACCCTATTGACATTTGGGTGCCAGACTGCTATTATATGACCGAAATATCGTAGAATCGTTGCTGGTGCGCCGTTTTGGCTGCAGGCAGCTTTTTTACGATCCAACGGTTAGATTATTCTAACGTGCATATACAAGCTTCCATGCTGCCGCAGGGCAGCTTTTCAAATAAGCAGCAGTTAGTTGATGCAAACCAAGGAGCTGAGCATTACGAAAAAGAATTTTTGGGACAGAAATGCAGCAAGGTATGACCGCTTTATGCGTAAGAATGCAATAGCCTATGATCAATTATATGCATTGCTTCGCCCTGCTGTGTGGCACAAAACCGTTTTGGAGGTAGCCACCGGCACAGGGCAGGTGGCAAAGCATCTCCTGTGTTCTGCCGACCACATTGAGGCTACCGACGTCTCCGCAGCGATGATTGCGCAGGCAAAGCGGGGCAATTTTTCCTCCAAGCTGTATTTTTCCGTGCAGGACATGCTCCATCTGCCTTATGCTGACCAGTCCTTTGATGTTGTCATTGTCTCCAATGCACTGCACATTGTGCCGCACCCTGAGAAAGCCCTTATCGAGTTTCGCCGTGTGCTTAAAAACGATGGCACGCTGATTGCTCCTACCTTTACCCATGCAGAGAATTCCCCTTGGGGAAATCTTCAGGCCCTTGCGCTGAAAATTGCAGGCTTTCCGCTGCACAGCAGATGGACGAGTGCTGCGTATCTGGCATTTTTGCATCAAAACGGCTGGACCGTTTGCAAAAGTGTTGTTTTGCAGAATTCCATTCCATTTACCTACGCGGAGTGTAAAAAATCGAAAGGAGAATAACAATGTCATTTTTTGAAAATACAAGAGACCCCAAAGGCTTCGGCGGCAGGCTGATGGTCACCATGATGAACCTTGCCCACACCCCCGTGGCGCTGTGGGGGCTTCACTTTCTGCATCTTGCGCCGGACGCAAAGGTGCTGGACTGCGGCTGCGGCGGCGGAGCGAATATCAAACGGCTGCTGAAAAGGAGTCCGCGCGGCATCGTAAAGGGCGTGGATTACTCTGCTGTCAGCGTCGAAAAATCCCGCCGTCTCAATGCAGAGGCGATTCAAAGGGATCGCTGTGTCATCTGGCAGGGCAGCGTGCAGCGCATCATTTTTGCCAGCGATTGGTTCGATGCAGTCACAGCGTTTGAAACCGTCTATTTCTGGCCGGACCTTGCAAAATGCTTCCGGGAGGTTTGGCGGGTTTTGAAGCCAGGCGGCACCTTCCTCATCTGCAATGAAGTCAACGGCGACACGGACAAAGACAAAAAATGGACAGAAATCATTGATGGCATGACCATCTACAAGGATACTGAGCTGAAAGCATATCTTGAGCAAGAGGGCTTTTGTGACATTGCGGTACACAAAAGCAAAACAGGCTGGCTGTGTTTGACCGCCGTAAAGCGAAGTGACTGTGGGAGGCAGGAGAATGAAGGTTTATGAATTTGGGGCGGATACCGCTCCGGTCATTTTGCTGCTGCCCGGCACCTGCTGCCACTGGAAAAGCAACTTTGGCCAAGTGATCCCTCTGTTGCAGCGGGATTTTCGCGTACTTTGCGTCAACTATGATGGCTTTGACGAAACAGAAAGTAACGAATTCCCGACAATGCTTGCAGAAACCGAAAAAATCGAAGCCTACATCCTGAAAAACTGCGGCGGGCATATACGGGCCGCCTACGGCTGCTCTCTGGGCGGCTCTTTCGTGGGACTGCTGGCAGCACGGAAAAGCATACATATGGACTATGGTATTCTGGGCAGCTCCGACCTTGACCAATGCTCCAAGCTCGCGGCCAAATTACAAACGAATCTTCTCCTGCCGCTGATTTATCCGCTGATTCGGGACGGACAGTTCAAGAGTCGCTTTCTGCAGAAGCGATTAGAAAAGTGCTCCGCGGAGAAGGGGGACTATGTCCGCGCTTTTATGGCGATGTTCGGTGCTGCACGCTCCTATGTGACGATGCAAAGCTGTAAAAACCAATTTTATTCCGACCTCATCACGCCCTTGCCGGAGGGAATTGATGTTCCCGGTACGGAGATTCATATTTTCTACGCGCTGAAAATGGGAGCGAAGTATCGCGCGCGTTATCAGCAGCATTTTGCGCACCCCGTAATTCATGAGCAGGATCTGCAGCATGAGGAGCTGCTGGCCTGTTACCCTTACAAATGGGCACAGCTTGTCAAAAGCATCATTGAACAGGGGGTATAAAGTACCTGTGTTTTTGTGTATATACCATAAAAGGAGGCGACTTCATTGACGGAAACTTTTTGGGGGATTCTGATCCCCTTTTTGGGTACATCGCTGGGCGCAGCATGCGTATTTTTTATGCGGCGCGCTCTGGGAGATCTGGTGCAGCGCTCACTTGCAGGCTTTGCCGCCGGTGTGATGGTGGCGGCATCGGTCTGGAGCCTGCTGATCCCGGCAATCAAACAGTCGGAGAAGTTGGGGCAGTTCGCCTTTTTCCCGGCGTTTGCCGGATTTTGGTTCGGCGTGCTGTTTTTGCTTGCCCTGGATCATCTGATACCCCACCTGCATGTCGGCAGTGAGGAGGCTGAGGGGCCAAAAAGCAGGCTGGGCCGCACTACGATGATGGTGCTGGCAGTGACCCTGCACAACATCCCGGAGGGCATGGCAGTCGGTGTGATGTACGCCGGCTTTCTCGCAGGCAGCGCGCAGATCACCGCGGCGAGCGCGCTGGCCCTGTCCCTCGGCATAGCCATCCAGAATTTCCCGGAGGGCGCCATCATCTCGATGCCCCTGCGCGCCGAAGGGGAGAGCAAGGGCAGGGCCTTTGCAGGCGGTGTGCTTTCGGGCGTGGTTGAGCCAATCGGCGCAGTGGTGACGATTTTGGCCGCGCAGCTTGTGATACCGGCATTGCCTTATCTTTTGAGCTTTGCTGCGGGCGCGATGCTCTATGTCGTGGTGGAAGAGCTGATTCCCGAAATGTCACAGGGACGGCACTCTAACCTTGGCACGGTATTCTTTGCTGCCGGTTTCAGTGTGATGATGGTGCTGGATGTGGCACTGGGGTAACAGGAGCCTTACAACGCAGAAAATGCAAACAGCTTCACCCGGCCCGACACAAAGTCAGTCAGAAAAGGTCCAGCATGGTATCCAGATACAACTCCTCGCGGACAGCCAGCTGATATTCCGGCCTGGTCAGGTAGTGAAGCAAAAATTCAAGGATCAGCGCACTGCCAAGGCCGCGCCCCTCGATCTTGAATTGGGTGAAGCCCCTCGGCAGGTAGGTATCCCGGATGGCCTTGATGCCGATAAAGCCGGGGTTCGCCATCGCCCGGGAGAAGCGATACCCGTCCGCTGCGCCGGGGGCGCTGCAGTAATGCTCCGGGCCGAGCAGACCCAGATTTTTGCGGCTGACGGCCTCATAGCAGGCTCTGCGTTCCGTGCATCCGAACCAGCAGCACTCATTGCAGAGGAACTCCACCTTGTCCTTCTGGGACTGGGGCAGCGCTGCAAGTCGGTCAAATGCTCGGTTCAGCCGGAAATCCGGCACGACATAGCGAAACTCGGGCCGTGCCAGCTCCCGCTGCAAATCGTTGAAGTCTGTCAGCACTTTTGTGGTTGAGGATACAAGATACAGCGATGGATAGTTCTTTTTCAGGTACTGCGTCAGCAGCTCAGCATGAACGATGGCGCCGTTTTGCGGGTCATTTTGTTCCTGAAACAGTCGGCAGAGCGCATTGCAGTCCGGGTCTGTGAGATGCTCCGGGCGCAGTAATGAATTGCTGAGTGTCAGCCGCGCCGAGATGCCATATTCACGCGTCAGCGCCAGCACCTCGCGTGGGGTGCGGTCACTGTACTCGACCCGTCCGCCCGCCCATAAGCAGTCAGACGGTGCGCCGTAGATCGAGCCGATGGCGCACCAGTCGTAAAAATACTCCCGATGCGCACGATAAAGCGGCAAAAACGCCGCATACAGGTCATAAAATTCAAACAGACCGGGCAGATGAAACAGGGCTGTGCCCTGGTGAGGTGTTTCCATAGCGGGGACCTTTCCTGGCCGCACAGGCGGCCCGATGGGATATATTTATTATACCAGCAATCCTGCCGGAATGCAAAGCAAAGCGCCGGGGTATATGTTTGTGACCGACGTAAAAAACACACTGCTGAAATACTAAGGGGGGATGTTGCAATGCCGTCCATTGATTTAAACTGCGACCTGGGCGAGAGCTTCGGCGCGTACACCATCGGCATGGATGCCGAAATTTTGCCCTATGTGACCAGCGCGAACATCGCCTGCGGGTTCCACGCGGGCGACCCGTCCGTGATGCAAAAGAGCGTTCTGCTGTGCAAAAAGTACGGCGTGCAGGTGGGTGCACACCCGGGACTGCCGGATTTGCTGGGCTTTGGCCGCCGCAGAATGGCAATTTCCCCCGCCGAAGCCGAGGCCGACGTGATGTACCAAATCGGTGCGCTGAAGGCATTCTGCGACGCGGCGGGCATACCGCTGCACCACGTCAAACCCCACGGCGCGCTGTACAACATGGCCGCCAGGGATCCGGTGCTGGCGGCGGCCATCTGCCGCGCTGTGCAGGCTGCAGCTCCCGGTGCTGTGCTGCTGGCTCTCTCCGGCAGCGAGATGGTCAAGGCCGCAAACGCCATCGGACTGCCCGTTGCCAGCGAGGTATTTGCAGACCGCGGCTACCAGGCCGACGGCAGCCTTGTGCCACGCGGCGCTCCCGGCGCAATGATCGAGGACGAGGATACCGCCATTGCGCGGGTCTTGCAGATGGCGGCGCAGGGTACCGTACAGGCCGACGACGGCAGCACCGTAACCCTGCAGGCCGATTCCGTCTGCGTCCACGGCGACGGCCTCAAAGCCCTCGCCTTCGTGCAAAAAATTTCCGCTGCCCTCCTTGCCGCAGGGACAGCAGTTGCAGCATTTTGATTGTAGGCAGAAAGCAAGATGGGGAATGAACCTATCGGAAGAAGGTAAAGCAGCGCTAAGCGGCAGGATCTGTCCTGCGCCCCTGCCGGGGCGCAGGAATTTTTTTGTCAATAAAAATACCGTTGTATCGTGTGATACAACGGTTGAATAATTTGAATGCAGCCTTGATGTGTTTAGGCAGCGGATCCTGCGCGGAGGGCGAGCCGACACCATAGCACGAAGAATGTTTTCATTCCGGCAGACGTCCGTACAGTTCCATTTCACTGTGCAGCTTTTTGGCCAGCCTCGTGTTAAAGACACCGGGTTCGGCACGCCAGCACCAGTTGCCGCCCAGAGTGGACGGCGTGTTCATGCGAGATTCATGCCCAAGGCCCAGCAGATCCTGTGCCTGCACGACAGCCAGATCGGCAGCGCTGGACCAGATGCCGCGCATCATGCCCCAGTGATAGCCCTCTTTCTTCGTCAGATTCAGGTAGCGCACGGCGCACGCCACGTCCTCAGGGGCGGCGGTTTCCATCCAGCCGTTCACAGGCTCGTTGTCGTGGGTGCCTACATAGGCAATACAGTTCTTGGGGTAGCTGTGGGGGCGGTAATCACCGCCGTCACGGCTGTCAAAGGCAAACTCCAACAATTTCATGCCGGGATAGCCGCATTGCTTCAGCAGGGCAGTGACATCTTCCGTCAGGAATCCCAAATCCTCGGCGATGATGCGCGGGCTGCCCAGCTTTTTCTTTATGGCAGCAAACAGCGCATAGCCGGGACCTTCGCGCCAGCGGCCGTTCCGGGCGGTTGCTTCCCCGTAGGGGATAGCATAATAGCCCGCAAATCCGCGGAAGTGGTCAATGCGAACCACATCATAGATGCTGCACATATGTTTGATGCGCCGCACCCACCATGCGTAGCCGGTCTTGGCCATGGAGTCCCAGTCGAACAGCGGGTTGCCCCACAGCTGGCCTGTGGCGGAGAAGCCGTCCGGCGGGCAGCCTGCCACCTCGGTGGGCAGCAGGTTCTCGTCGAGCTGGAACTCCTGCGGGCAGCTCCACACATCGACGCTGTCCAGCGCCACATAGATGGGAAGGTCGCCGATGATGCGGATTTCCTGCTGGTTGGCGTAGTGCTTCAGCGCCCGCCACTGACTGTAGAACATAAACTGTACAGCCTGCCAGAACGCCACATCGTCGGCGTACTGCTGCCGGGCTGCTGCCAGGGCAGCGGGCTCACGGCGCCGCAGCGGTTCTTCCCATTCCAGCCAGCAGGCTCCGTTGTGGGCGTCCTTCAGCGCCATGAACAGCGCGTAGTCGGGCAACCAGAAGTCGTTTTCCTTCACAAAGCGGCGGTAGTCGGCACCGGGCTTTGCCAGCAGACGTTTGGCTGCACAGCGCAGCACTGCGTAGCGCTTTTCGTACATGACGCCGTAGTTGATGCAGTCGGGGGTGCATTCCCAGTCGATGGACGCATATTCCTCCGGCAGCAGCAGTCCCTGCTTTGCCAGATCGTCCAGATCGATAAAATACGGGTTGCCCGCAAAGGTCGAGAACGACTGATAGGGACTGTCGCCGTAGCTTGTGGGGCAGACGGGCAGAATCTGCCAGTATGCCTGCCCGGCCTTGACCAAAAAGTCCACAAAGCTACGCGCGGCTGCACCCATGGTACCAATACCGTAAGGCGAGGGCAGACTTGAAATGGGCATCAGAATGCCGCTTGCTCTCATCAGAGAACCCCTCTTTCTTTTGATAGTAAGCAGCCGGGATGTCTTTCCTTCACAGTTCGCGCACGCTTTCTCCTTCGGTCAGATCGAAGGAGACGATCTCGTGCACGGCATTGCCGGGTTTTTGGATGTTGTGGAGCAGGATCCGCGCCGAACGCCGCGCCAATTGCTCCATATTCTGCCGGATGGTCGTCAGCCGGGGCACACTGTACTGTCCCAGCGCAATGCCGTCAAAACCTGTGACGGAAATATCCTGCGGCACACACAGCCCGTGATCCCGCAGCGCACGAATTGCGCCGAGCGCCATCAGGTCGGACATGGCAAACACTGCCGTAATGTCGGGGCTGTGCTTTAATAAATACTCCATTGCCTCATACCCGCTGGAAAGCGAGAACCGCGCATACGCATACTGCTTTTCCATGTCAAACGGCAGACCAAGGCGCAGCATAGCACCCTGACAGCCGGCCAGACGGGCGAGACTTGGACGGGAAAGATTGGGCTTGCCGCCGATGATTCCGATGCGGCGGTGCCCCTTTTTGTACAGATATTCGATCATCGTGTCCGATGCAGCCATATCGTCTACGGACACACTGGACAAATTGCGGATGCGCAGGGATGCCGCGCTGTTCGTCAGCAGCAGGCATGGGATACCCAGTGCCTCCAACTCCGGCGTGAAGTATTCCGGATTTGAGCCGAGAAACAATATACCATGGGGTTTGCGCTCTGTGCAGATGCGTCGGGCCTGCGCAACCTCGTTGGCTTCCTCGTCAATATAGTAGACCGTCGCAACGTAGCCGCTTTCCTCAATGATCTGCTGCAGCGGTTCCAAAATGCCGGCAAACAGCATATTCTGGGTGCCTTTCACAATCAGTGCGATCCCATCGTTGGTCTGCTGCTTCAGATGCTTGGCGTTGGCGTTCGGTTCATAATTGTGGCGGTTTACGATTTCCAATATTTTTTGACGGGTTTCTGCACTGACGCCGGGGGCGTTATTTAAGGCTCGTGAGACGGTCCCGACCGCATAGCCGGACTCCCGCGCGATGTCTTTGATGGTCATTTGCCAATCCTCTTTCTTGAAGAAGTGTCAAATTTACCCCTTGACAGCACCGGCGACCACGCCATCGATAATATATTTCTGGCAGATCAGGTACAGCACGATAACAGGCAGCACCGTAATCATGATGCAGGCCATCATGGGTGCCATCTCCACCTTGCCGTAGCTGCCGCGGAAATACTGGATCGCCATAGGAATCGTGCGGAAGGTCTTGATGTCCAGCACCAGCGTGGGCAGCAGATAGTCGTTCCAGACCCACATGGTTTCCAAAATGGCGGTAGAGATCATCGTCGGCTTCAAAATCGGGCAGACGACCTTGAAGAAAATCTGGATGGGATTGCAACCGTCGATCATAGCGGCTTCTTCAATAGCAATCGGCATGGATTTTACAAAGCCGGTGAACATGAACACCGCAAGTCCCGCGCCGAAGCCCAGATAGATGATGCAGATGTTGTAGGGGTTATTCAGCTTTAAGGTATCAGCGGTTTTTGCCAGTGTAAACATGACCATCTGGAAGGGGACAATCATGCTGAATACGCACAGATAGTACATACCTTTGGACAAGGTGTTCTGCACACGGGTGATATACCATGCGCACATGGAGCAGCACAGCAAAATCAGTGCCACAGACGAAACCGTGATCACTAAACTATACCAGAAAGAGGACAAAAAGTCCATTTCCTGAATGCCATAAATGTAGTTTTTCAGGCCGACGAAGGTCTCGGCGTTCGGCAGCTCAAAGGCGTGGCTCGTCGTGATGGCGCGCTCGGTCTTGAGGGAGTTCATCAAAATCATGAACACCGGGTACAGCCAGGCGATACACAGGATCGTGAACAGAACGGACAGTACCGTGTTGATGCGGCGGTCTTTTTTAGTAGCACCCATTACGCCTGCACCTCCTTAGAGCGGGTAAAATGCAGCTGGAGCAGCGAAATAACGACCACAAACAGGAAGAAAACGACGGCCTTGGCCTGACCGATGCCCTTCCACTGGGGTCCGGAGCGTGCGTAGAACGTGTCGTAGATGTTGTAGGCCAGCATCATGGACTGCTTTGCAGGCTCACCGGCTGTCAGCGAGAGGTTCTGGTCGAACAGCTTGAAGGAGTTCGTCAGCGTCAGGAAGGTGCAGATCGTCACGCTGGGCATGACCATCGGGATTTTGATTTTGAACAAAATCTGGCTGCTTGTTGCACCGTCAATGCGTGCGGCCTCCACCAGATCCACAGGCACATTCTGCAAACCGGCAATATAGATGATCATCATGTAGCCGATCTGCTGCCAGCACATCAGGATGATCAAACCCCAGAAGCCGTAGGTGGCATTCAGCGCCAGCAGCGACTTACCCCAGGAGGAAAGCAGACCGTTGAGCAGGATCTGCCAGATATAGCCCAGCACGATGCCGCCGATCAGGTTCGGCAGGAAGAAGATGGTGCGGAAAGCGTTGGTGCCGTGCATACCGCGGGTGAGAAGCAGCGCGATGGCAAAGGCCAGCACGTTGATCAGCAGGGTGGACACGACGGTGAACGCCGCTGTGAACCAGAACGCATGGGTGAAGGTGTTATCCGACCAAATCATTGCGTAGTTGCTTAAGCCCACAAACTGCACATTTTTGACGGTGGTGAACTTGCAGAACGACAGCCCTGCACCCCAGATAAACGGCCAGACAAAGCCAATAATAAAGGCGATGAGGGTCGGCAGTACGAAAACAGGCCAATAACGTCGAATGGCTTTTTCCATAAGTATGCTCCCTTTGTTGTAATTTTTGTTTTCTGCAAAAGAAGCGGGGCGGGCGAACCCGCCCGCCCCGCTAACCGGTAATACTAGGTAAGGAGAAAAAGCTTTCAGTGTAGAGAAAACAATCTTATGTTATGCAGCAGCGTTCAGAGCGGCCTCGGATGCCCAGCCATCGACGAAAGCGGTGACGACATCATCCCAGCTGCCGGTACCGGCGGCGTAAGCGGTCAGAGCAGAACCGACACCGTTCTTCCAGTTCTCGGAAGGCATGGTGGAGAAGTTCCAAGCCACAGGGGTCTTGCCGGCGGCGGTCATTTCCTTATCGGCCTTGACGAAGACGTTGGGGGACTCGACAGCATTCTTGAAGGGGATAACGAAGCCCATGTCGTTAGCCATGGCCTTGGTGCCCTCGTCAGAGGAAACGCACCAGTACATGAAGTCGAGCGTTGCGTTGATGTCGTCCTCGCTGGCTTCCTTGTTGACGCACCAGTAGTTCTCAGTGCCGGTGCACAGGCCCTGGTTGGCTTCATCGCCGACGCCAATGTAGATGGGCAGCATGGTCAGATCGTCATCGGTGAAGGGCTTGCCGTCGCCGACGAGGTTGGTGTACTCCCAAGAACCATTCTGGAAGAAGACAGCCTCATCGTTCAGGAACTCGTTGCGACTGTCGTCGCCGGTCTTGCCAGCCAGTTCAGCAGGATCGCAGGTGGAGTTGTTGATGTACAGGTCGAAGATATTCTTGTAGTTGTCGAGATAGGTGCCCTTGATGGCGTCGGTGTTGTCGATGCCGTCCTCCTGATACTCGAAGTAGATGGGCAGGTTGGCCAGATGGGTCTTGTAGCGCCAGTCAGAGGAGCCGTCCATACCGGCGGAGGTGAAGGCAGAGAAGCCCAGCTCGTCCTTGCGGGCGGTGATGTCCTCGGCAACC
>OLVW01002741.1_pt1 | contig 12176 bp, 9 predicted proteins | sample 1673301 | NCBI WGS metagenome assembly OLVW01 (sample SAMEA3178941, study PRJEB25190) | human gut metagenome
GTCTTGGCGTTCTTGATATCCATTTCGGTATGAGCCACATTCAGGTCGCCGCAGAAGATCACGGGCTTTTTCTCCTCCAGCTTTTTGAGATAAGCCAGAAAAGCTTTTTCCCACTCCATCCGGTAATCCAGGCGTTTCAAGCCGTCCTGGGAGTTGGGCGTGTAGACGGTGACAAAATAAAATTTCTCATATTCCAGGGTAATGACCCGACCCTCATGGTCGTGCCCCGGGATTCCAATCCCATAGGCAGCGCTTAAAGGTTCTTCCTTCGTAAAAATAGCCGTGCCGGAATAACCTTTTTTCTCCGCATAGTTCCAGTACTGGTGGTAGCCGGGAAGCTCCAGCGCCAGCTGCCCCTCAGAAAGCTTCGTCTCCTGCAGGCAGAAAATGTCCGCGTCCAGCGCGCGGAACGTGTCCGCAAAGCCCTTGGTCACGCAGGCGCGCAGCCCGTTGACGTTCCAGGATACAAGTCGCATTTCGTGTCCTCCGTTTTCACCGCTACGCAGCGGTTGATCGTGATGCCCTGATCGTAGAATTTCGCCTCATAGTCGGTCATGACGCCGACAGGGCCGTCGGCGTGCAGGTCGTGCGTGACCTCGCGCAGCTCCCAGCCCTCCTGCTCAAACTGCTTGAGTGAGAAGGCGAACAGCGGGTCGTTGTCGGTCTTGAACCAGATCTCGCCGCCGAGCGGCAGCACGTTTGCATACAGCGCCAGAAAGCCCGCGTAGGTCAGACGGCGCTTGTGCTGGCGGGATTTTTTCCATGGGTCGGGGAAGTTGATGTAGATGCGTGAGACCTCGCCGGGGGCGAACATGTCGAGCAGGTTTATAGCGTCCCTGTCAAGAAAACGCACGTTTTTAAGTCCACGCTCGGTCACGCGCTCCATGCCGACGACCATGGCGTCCGGAACTTTTTCAATCGCGGCGAGGAAGATGTCCGGATTTTGTGCCGCGGTGTCCGCCGTGAAGCGGCCCTTGCCGCAGCCGAGCTCCAGCTGCAGCGCCTGATAGCCGGGGAACTGTTCCAGCCAGCGGCCGCGCAGCGCTTCGGGGTCGGTGATCAATGTAGCCGCGCAGCGCTCCATGCGCGGGACGAGGTTGGGCTTTTTTCGCATTCTCATAGGTTGATGCTCCTGTCATAACAAGTCCTGATTTGATGTTTAGAGCATACCACACGCGCCCGAAAACTGCAACGCAGAAAACCGTTGCGCATTTCTAAAGAATATGTTAAACTTTATTTTACGCAAATTGCGAAAGTTCATATCCGGGTGTAGCGCAGTTGGTAGCGCGGGTGGTTTGGGACCATCAGGCCGCAGGTTCGAACCCTGTCACTCGGACCATGCGGAGTGTCCTTATAGGATCTGAGTATCCTGCAACGGGCACTCCGCATTTTTTATTTCCAATCTTATACCGCAACCTCTGCCGGGGCGTAGCTGACAGCTACGCCCTTTCTCGTTTCCATGATGATGTCAGCCTCCGGGATCTTCTTGCGGTCAGGCACTTCAAAGGCACCGATACAGTTAGTGAATAACAATCCGCTGATTGGTGACGCCGTCCCGTTTTTCCGCATGGTACACGTCGATATGGTCAATCAGCTCGGACACCATACGCTGGGTAATTTTCGTAACATGAGTATAGCGCCGTACCATTTGCAGATAGTCCTCCATATCCATCTGCTGTCCTTCGGCCTTTTTCAGTTCCAGCCGCAAGGCTTTGATCTTTGCGCTGATCTCGCCCTGCTCCTGCTCGTATCGCTTTGACATCCTGGCAAACCGGGCATCGTCAATCTTTCCTGCCACATTATCCTCATATAGCCTTTCAAAGAGCATATCCAATTCCTTGTCACGGGTCAGTAGCGCATTTAATTCCCGTTGTTTCCGCGCCCGGTCATTTTCAGCGACCTTTGCGGAACGGCCAAGCATGGTTTTTACGAAGTCGTGTTCGTACTCGTTGGCAAAGGCGGCCAGACGGTTGACCTCATACAGCACCACCTGCTCCAGAAAATCCAGACGGATGTAATGTGTTGCCGAGCATTTCCGCAAACCGGAATTGTGGTTTTGACAGCTGAAATACTTGATGTCGTGGTTTTTCTGGTTGAAGTGGAAGTTGAGATTGCCACCGCACTCGGGGCATTTCAGCCGCCCGGAGAACACGCTTGGCTCTTGGGTAACGGTGGGTTTCTTGCGGCGGGTTCCTTTCTGCATGGTCTGCACTTTTTCCCATGTGGCCCGGTCAATGATCGGCTCATGGACATTGAGAAAGATAGCTCGGTTTTCCTCCGGGTTTTCAATGCGCCGTTTCATTTTGTAGGATTTGGAATAGCTCTTGAAGTTAATGACATCTCCGCAGTATTCCTGCAAGGTGAGAATTTTCTTGATGGTGGTATGTCCCCATTTGGTAGGCTCCAGCGTGCTTTTGGAGCCACTGCGGTTGACGCCCTTGCTCCGCCAATAGTAGGTGGGATTGACGATGCCATCAACTCCCAAAGCGTTTGCAATTTCCGCCAATCCATACCCCTCTAACGCCATGTCATAGATACGCCGTACCACATCAGCGGCCTCCGGGTCAATCACCCAAAAGCGGGAATCATCCGGGTTTTTGATATAGCCATAGGGCGGCTGGGACAGTGGAATACCAGCGTTGCCTTTCATCTTGTTGACGATTTTCCGCTTCTTCGAGATGTCCTTGGCATACCATTCATTCATAATATTGCGGAACGGGGTAAACTCGTTGTCTCCCTCGTCACTGTCCACACCGTCAGATACGGCGATTAACCGCACATCATGTTCCGGGAAAAATTCTTCCGTCAGCTTGCCGACCTCGATGTAGTTGCGTCCCAGCCGGGACAGGTCTTTGACAAACACAGCGGAGATATACCCGGCTTCAATAGCGGTTATCATTTTCTGAAATCCGGGCCGCTTCATAGTAGTGCCCGTGATCCCATCATCCACGAAAAACAAGGTATCTGCATAACCTTTTTCTTTTGCTGCCTTTTGGAGTATCTTCTTCTGAGACGAGATTTGTCAAGGGTATTTTCTGCGTAAAAACCTACGGTACGATTTGATAATTTTTCAAAATCGTACCGTAGCTCTGCTCTATTTAATATATAGGTTGGTTATAATTTCCATCGAAATTCATCTTGTAGATTTCATGGTCGTAGTCTTGGTTTTCGTAGAAAATCCATTCGCCAACGATATTCAAGCTACCACTACGGTCAACATTCAGTTCTGTCTTATTGTTGCCATCTTTATCCATGCGATAAATTGTTTGCGTGTCGGATGCAATGTAAAAAATGTAATCCTCAGACACATTCAATCCACTACCGACAGCGACTCCTTCAAAAACAGTTTCATTAGACCCGTCCAGATATGCCGAGCAGATTGTTCTATCCTCATTTGTGTAATACATCTTGTCACCAGAGAAAATCAGATAGTTTGGGCAATAATCAAAAATGGGAATCAGATTTTTGCCGTTTTTGCTCATTCTCCAAGTTCCATAATTCTCATTAGGAAGGTCATTGATAGAACTAAAGCCGCTAATTACATACAAGTAATCTCCTTGTAAGAGCAATCGGGTGGGATGAATATCCGAAATTTTTGTACCCTTGTCTGTACTTCCTACCTTGCATGAATACACGCCGCCATCTTCATAATTTGATGAACCCGTGACATAAAATTTTGAGCCGTCAGACTGGATGCAGCTTTCTGTGAATACGCTAAATCCTAAATCCTTGCCAGCTTCTCCGTCCAGTATACAATATCCGGGAAAAGTGTAATAATACAGATTGTTGCCTATATAAAACATATGCTCTGCATAGATATCGCTGGAAATAACAGATTGTTTGGAGCCGTCTTTCAAGCGCATTTTACACAAGCCGCTATCATTGTAATATATCCACTTTCCGTCACTTGCGACCAGTGCGCCGTTCTGCACATTGTTCGCTGCCATCTGAATCTCTGCTTCGGATGGGATGCTTTGAATATAAGAGAACACCTTTAATCCGATAAAAGCAACAGCGATAATCATCACAGCAAGGACAATCAGCTTCATCAACTTTTTCGTTTTAGGGTTGATTGATTTCAGCTTAACTTCCTGCTGTGTAGCTTCAGTCTTTGCGCCACATTCTGGACAGAAAGTGGCGTTGTCGGCTATTTCCTTTCCACAATTTCCACAGTACATAACTCATTCCTCCTTAGCGCTATTGAATATAAAGCAACCTCCATATTCCATCTTCTTTGGACATGACAATATTCATGTCCCGATTGACGGACTTGCTGCCCTGTTTCGCGGTTACGGTCAGATCCGCAACAACAATTTTTTCGATTGTGTCTACATTAAAGTCAGCGTATGTATATTCGATTTCGCTCAACATCTCGTCCTGTTTGCGTTCGGACAGCGTATAGATTTCATTGACTTCGTAGGAGAGCTTGTAGCTATGCCCTACCGAAGATTCAAAGGAATCCAAATTATTTCCCACATTGGACTCGAAGTAGTATTCAACCCAATCTTCCTCACCGTAATAGTACATATCACTGGAGAGAGAAACGAGCGTATCAATATCATAGTTTTCATATGCGGTCATAACCTTGCGCAGCAGTCCATTATAGCCGGTATACTTTGACGCAATGTTAAGTGCAACCACAGCCACCACAATAAGAACTGCCAGAACCGCTACCAGTTTGACCGCCTTTTTAACCTTTTTCTGTTTCTCTGGGTCTACAACCTTCAGCCCAGAAATATTTGTGGATGCTCCGTCCAGAGGGGTTCCGCATTGACCGCATATCTTTGCATCATCATCCAATTTAGCTCCACAATTTCCACAAAACTTTGCCATGTTATTTCGCCTTTCCTTTTTTCTTTGTACGAACCTTATGTGCCGTGATGACGCCAATAAGCAAAAGTAGCACAGCACAACCGCCAATAATATAAACGAGATAGTCTTGCTTGATTTCCTCTCCGTACCCATTTTCTCCGGCACGGAGTCTTAAATCGTATTTCCCATCGCCATTTTCATCAATATTGAGAGTGCTTTCCTTTGATGTTGCTGCTACAGTATCTATAACGGTCCTCTTTGTTATTTTAATATCCTCAAATTTACGTAGATCGCTGTAATTCCCTTCATCGTCCATAAAGCCAATGGTATAATCCATCAATCCATGCCCTGTGCCAGTAAGCCGCAAATCATAATCCGTTCCTTCTTTAAGCCGCAGGACTTTGATGCGGTCATCCGTGCCATTTTGCACGGCCTCCTCATTCTCCTCGAAGGTCAGTGTGCCAAAATCAGTTCGGAGACTCAAATCATCCTCGGCGGAATTTAGAGTTTGTCCTTGATATGTAACTGACACGTCCACGGGACAGGCAATACGAACATAGATGTATTTTTGACCATTCAACTGATCCGCAATGTCGCCAAAGAAGAACACCAAATCATCTGCATTTGCCACTTCGTAGTGACACCCATCGCTGGCGATTCGTTCCATTAGCTGCTGAGCGGAGGATTTATAGCCACCCAGATCCTCAAAGAATCCTAAAGTATAAATAAGTACGCCATCTTCCTTTATCTCATCCGCATAGGCAACAAGAGCATCGCCCTCCTTACCGTCGTTCGGTTTGCCATCACTCATAAGAACAATGATTTTCTTTTTGGCGCTGCTTGTGCTCAACATTGTTCGGGCTTCGGAAAGGCCGGATTCAATATTTGTCCCACCACCACTATACATATCGGAAAGAACTGAGATAAGAGAGTCCTTATTGACAGAAAAATCCGATAGCACATATGCGCTATTGTCGTATGTGACAACGCCGATACTCGCATCTTTATCAAGAATGGTGTTGACAAATTTGGCAGATGCTTTTTGGGTTTCTGCCATTGGCGTTCCTGACATACTGCCCGAAACATCAAGAACAAGGACAATATCGCGTTCATCGGAGGTGGTGCGCACTGACCCTTGAATAGGGGAATCTGCCGGTGCAGTAGTATACTCGCCCCACTCGCAAATAAACGCTGTTCCACCGCTATCCGTCATATGTCCGAAGTCGCCATCGTTCCATGCACCATCGGTATACTTCCAATAGAGCATTCCGTAATTTTCGCTGTCGTTTTCATTGTTAGGCTCTCCATCCGCCCAGTTAACATAGGATAGGGGTTCTCCGTTGCACCACGACCATGTTCCCTCTGAACCTTCGTCAGTCAGCCCGAAATAGGCACTTTCATATCCGCATTGATGTATATAGTTGTAAAGGAAATCGTTCTCCTCTTGAGAGGTAATCGTGGAAAGATACCCCCCTTTTGCTTCACAATACTCTTGCGCCGCACTCCAGTCTGTAACGGTATCAACATCATACACATAATAGTAGTGACCGTTAAATTCAACTGCACCAGAAGGAACCTTGGATTGAGCAAACTGTCCGCCCATTTCTGTTTCTGTACCATCAGTAGTGTAGTCTAGCGCAGCTTCAACAGCATTTTCTGCATTTACCAATCCATATTTTTCTGAGCCGTACTCTCCCGTTGCGGAATTAGAAATAATCTCTTTGACTGCATCAGCACTAATATCGGGGTTTGCCGAAAAAATCAATCCGACTACTCCGGCTACATGGGGAGAAGCCATAGATGTCCCGCTCATTTTCCCATATCCATTCTTTACGGTACTATGAATGTCTACTCCAGGTGCAATGACATCCACACGCTCCCCGCATTGACTAAATGCTGCTATTGTATATCCATCATGCACTTTGGTTCCGCCAATCCCGAAAAAACCGCCCTCCTTATGCGTTCCTAAATTTTCTGCTGCTCCTACGATAATAATTCGCTTCAGAACGCTTTCGTCAGTAATTGCTCCTAATACATCATATTTTGCATCGACATTTCCGCTTTCAAGTCGCCCTTCTATTTCTTTTCTACGATCCTTATAACGAGAAAACATAGATTCATTCGTCTTGTCACCATTTAAATATTCTGTATAGTCTTTATAAGAATAGTACGCCCAGGGGGTGTTCTCATCATCAGTATCTTTTTTAAAGTATTGATAATCACCCCCAACTTCATTCTGGTTCCCTGCTGCTTTACAGATCACAAACTGGTAATCTCTCTCTATTAACATTTTTAAACATTTCTCGATCTCTTGTGACATCAGGTTCAGTACTTCTGTCGCTACGGTCTCTTCTCTTGATGCTTCAAATGTAACCTGATCAAACGCCATACTTATATTTACAACAGAACACTTCTTTTCTGCAATTAAATAGTAAAGTGCAATATTCCACGCTTGTGATGAATAATACCCTGCTGTACTTAATCCCCTTTCAGAAACCCCATACAAGTTTGTCCTAACAGAAACACCCGTAACACCCTTACTATTGTCAAAGATAGCAGCTATTGTTCCAGAAGTGTGTGTTCCATGACTTGACCATTCTATCTTTCCATCTGCAATAGCTGATGAGGTTAAAGCACTTCCTAAAGGGGATTCAGCAAAAGTTAAATCTTGATGTTTTGTATCGAACATATCATCTAAGATGCCAATATTGACAGGTTGCAGTTGGTCGCGATACTCCCATGCGTCCGGAGCATCAATAGCCTCCATTCCCCAGTTATCTCCATCTGGAATGTCCTCCCATTTATTTTTCCATTTACTATCGTTGGGAGTATATGATACGTCCATTTTCATTGTATAATTAGGAGACGCAGAGGAAACCCAATCTAAACTCTCAATAGCATCGACTAATTCTTTGATATCTGAATATGAGTGATTATCAGAAAGTAAGATTTGATACTCAGCAAGCTCTGCAATCTCGCCTACAATTCGTCCTCCGATAGATTGCAAATATTCTTCAAGCTGGTTTTTGTAACTTTCAGAAATCAAAGTGACCAAAATTTCGTTATTTACAAATGTGATCCCCGTGTCGGCATCCCGGGCAATGTTTTCCTCTGAAGATTGATAAAAAGTGAAGTCTCTAGTGTCAGTTGCGGGAATGTTTTTTTCAACATCAGGCGAATAACTGTTAGCCACAAGATCATCTATCGCCTCTGATATAACCGGAATATCAAAAAATCCAAAATACGCAAGAACCCCAGTAACGCCGCCAGCTATCAAAGCCAGAAGCAAAACAACCAAAATAAACTTCAATAAAAATCTGCGTACTTTCTTGCCGGTAGACCACCCGGACCGCTGTTCTTTCTTCCTAGCTTTTCTGGAAGCCTTTTTCTCCGCCTTTTTCTTCCTTCTTATATCCTTTTTGCTTAACGGCTTTTCTGACTCAGCGCTTACTTCCTGCTTTTCTTTCTCTTTTAAAGATTCCGAAGATAGTTTTGCCAACTTCTCCACATCACATTTGGGGCATAATCCAGTGGCTTCGTCTAACTTTGCGCCACACTTTCCGCAGAATTTAGCCATATTGTTTTCTTCCTCACTTTCCCTTCAACGATAAAGGGGCAGGGAACAGACCATTTGTGCTGTTCTCTGCCCCTTAACGCATTACATGTATTTGTTAATCAGCTTATCGACAACAGGAAAAGAAATGCTTCCCTGATTCAGGGCTTTCAGGCCAAGGCCAATGAACAGAACCTTTTCGATAATATCAATTGCGCTTGTTACGGCGTTTACCAAGTTAGAAATAAATGCGATATGGACATTTCCGCCGAACATGGAAGCAATGTAATTGATAAAGCTAATTGCGTTGGGTATCAAGTTGATTACTACAACAACGAAAGAGAAAAACACCGACAAAGCTACCGCTTTCACTGCATTCTTCCTCAGCCAATCATTTTCTTCAAACAGCAGTACATAGCCAGTCAAGATAACCGGCACCAGATAGCCGCTAAATAAACTTGTAAAATAGATGGCGGCACCCAACAGGCCAACAGAAATTCCTAATTTTGTTTTTTGCATATTCTTTTCCTCTTTCTTTTCTTTTTATTTACCTGTTGCTGTCTTGTAGCAATCATCACATACAAAGACAATACCCAGCAGGCTTTCGTAATGTTTCGTGGCTTTTTCTCTGCCGCAGATCATGCACTCACTGCTGCAATCCTCACAGACATACACAAGGGTTCCATCACTCTTTTTGTATTCTTTAGACGGGCTGTGATTACAATACATACATGGCTCATCAACAGTAGAAGAACATGCGGTTAACATGGATACAACCAATAAAGAAACCAATACAAAGCTTGTGATTTTTCTAAACATGCCTCGTTTCCTCCTCTTATAGTTTAGTTCCGCATTCTGTGCAGAACGCAACGTCACCCTCAATTTCTGCCCCGCAGCTTGGACAAGCTCTTTTAGTAGCGGGTTCTTCTGACGTATTCAAAGCAGGAGTATCTTGTGCTGTTGGAAGTACCATAGGTTTACCGCATGAGGTACAGAAGCGCATACCACGCTTTACCATAGTTCCGCAGTTTTCGCATCTGATAACGTCATCAGGCAGGGGATTTTCAACTTTTGGCATGGGCGCTCCGCAGGAACTACAAAAAGCAACACCCCTTGCTACCTCCGCACCGCATTTCTCACAGCGTTGTATGCCTTTTATGTTTTGGATCTGCCTGCGATAGTCATTGATTTTCTGCTCGCCTTCAAGGACAGCGGCAACCATCCCCGAAAAATTTTCTTCACCGTCTGAGCCATGCACAGAAACATACAACTTGCCAATTTGGTAGTATGTTGCATTTATTTTCTTTTCTTCTTCCGAAATTAGCGAATTGATCCGTGAAATCTCAGATAACTCCTGCGCTTTCTGCATAGCTTTGGCAGTTGTTTCTGATGCTCTCTTGCTCAAATTATCAAAAAATGCCATTTTCCACCCTCCCAAGTGATTGTTTAAGTAGGTATTATCAAAAGGTGTACCTTTTGACAATGCTCGCTCAAGTCATCGTCACCATTTTCAGAGGTCGAAATATATGTCGAAAAATGCCCCAAACCACTTGAAAAATCAAGGGCTATCGTGTAGAATAAATATTGGAATATGGCTATCAAAAGGTACACCTTTTGATAGCCGTTTATTGTTTATTCAGCAACCTGTATTCCCGTAATCTGCGGTAAAAAGTAGCTTCGCTCATATTGCATTTCTTCAGGACTTCCGAAAACGAAAGCCTTTTTTGTTCCCATGCTTTGACAATTTTCCCGAAATCATCAGGAACTTCTTTCTCAGGTCTGCCGAATTTGACGCCTCTCGCTTTCGCAGCGGCAATTCCTTCCGCCTGTCGTTTCTTAATGTTTTCCCGTTCGCTCTGTGCGACAAAAGAGAGTATTTGCAGCACAAGATCGGCAATAAATGTTCCCATCAGGTCTTTGCCCTGGCGTGTATCCAAAAGCGGCATATCAATCACGCAAATATCAATACCTTTTTCTTTAGTCAGAACCCGCCATTGATTTTGTATTTCCTCATAATTGCGTCCCAGGCGGTCAATACTCAGAATATAGAGTAGATCACCGGGTCTTAGCTTACGAACCAGTTTTTTATATTGCGGTCGGTTAAAGTCCTTGCCGCTCTGCTTATCCATATAAATATTCTTTTCGTCAACATTCTTGCCACGCAGGGCAATAAGCTGACGCTCTTCATTTTGGTCTGTGCTGGATACACGCACGTATCCGTATATTTCCATATAATTTCCTCCTGTAATTTCAGCAAATAACAAGCAAAGGCCTATCCGCAGAAAATCAAACGGATAAGCCCTTTCGTCATAAAATATTGGTTCCTACTATCGGATCATCGTTCCCAATCCCGATTTTTCTTTTTCCTCGGCTGATGCGCTCTCTGTCTGCGTCCGTTCTCGATTTCCACTCGTCGGATGCGCTCACGGATGAATTGTTCCTCCCCATACTCATTCAGCAAAGAAGAAACCTCCCGCTTGCCATCAGCCATAAGCTGCGGATTATATTTCTTACCGTAGGCTTTCTGAATCCGGGCAGTGGCATCCCACTCCTTATCAGGGCGTAGCTCCTGCCTTGCATTGTAAAGTTCTATCGGGTCAAGGTCTACCGCCTGCACTTGCAACTCGGCGTACTCTTTGAGGGCGGCATCCAGTTCGGCTGTATATTTTTCTTCCTGCCGTAAGATTTTCTGCAAGCTGTCTTCCTGTGCGGAAATATCCTTTTTCACAACGGAAATGCCTTTGTCATCGTTACAGCTTAAATATTGCAGTATGGTGTTTTTCTCGCTCTGCAATTCCTCGATCTGTTCGGTCAGTTCCGCAATACGGGCAGCCAGCTTCTTTGCTTTCGGGATATTCCATAGCGGCGTGTCCTTCTTTTCCGCAAGGAGCGTTTTTCTTTCTTTGGATTTCTCTTTGATCTCGCCCACAAGAGAAGTATAGCGTTCCAGTTCCGGCTTTGCCGCTTCCAGATATCGCTTCACATTGTATTTCCCTTTGCGGATATGCCCCAACTGGTAGCAGAAAATCAGCATATTCTTCCGAACATTTTCCATCGCTTCGGCAATGGAGGGGATGGTGTTTTTAACAACCTGCAAGAGTTTCCTTACAGCGGTTTTCAGTTCTCGCAGCAGAGCATTGTCTGCCTTGATCTGTCTGTTCAGTTCACAGCGGTCAGAGATAATGCCTTTCGCTTCCAACGCACGGGCAACCACACCTTCATGGATAGTGGGCTGCTCGGTCAGACCTCGTTCAGCGTGGCTGCGGTGGTCGATGCGGGCGTCATGTCCGTACTGCTCCAGATAGCGATTGGCCACGTCTGCCCACTCCTTGCGCCATTCTACGAGTTGTTCATCGCTGTTCCAACGCTCGGTGATGGGATTCTGTCTGCCGAATTTGGTGCTTTTGGGGTGCTTGCTGGCTCGTTCATATCCGTGCTGCTCAGCTTCGGTAGGAGCCATATACACCTTTTTCTTTCCAACCTTGTATGGATACTGTTTCTCCCAACCGTCGGCTTGCGCTGCCTTAAACTCGACAGCAGTAAATCCCCGTTCTTCGCCGCCCTTGACACAGAGATATTCTTTTTCAGTCTTGTACTGCCATTGACCCTGCTCATCCAGCGGGCGCACCGTCAGCATGATATGAGCGTGGGGATTATGTCCCGGCGGGTGCGGGTCGTGGATCGCAACATCGGCGCACATCCCATCCGCAACGAAGTTGTCTTGAATAAAGTCGGATAGAAGCTCCTGCCACTGCTTCGGGGTCAGTTCAACAGGCAGAGCCGGGACAAACTCACGGGCAAGGCGGCTGTC
>OLVW01002743.1_pt1 | contig 12160 bp, 7 predicted proteins | sample 1673301 | NCBI WGS metagenome assembly OLVW01 (sample SAMEA3178941, study PRJEB25190) | human gut metagenome
TGCAAGCAGATGGCGTGCAAAGTCGCCAGACGCTCTTTGTGCGGTATTGCCTCAAATCAATCATTTGCATGATAATGCCGCAGATAAAGGAGAACTTACTATGCCAAATCAACCGGAACGTTTCCGTGACACCAGCCTGCCTATTATTGAACGGGTGAAAGACCTGCTTTCCCGTCTGACCATAGAAGAAAAGATCCACCTGCTCTCCACCCATCAGCTGCCTGTGGAACGGCTGGGCATCGGAGAATGGTATGTGGGTCAGGAAGTGGCACGGGGCTATGTTTCCCGCGAAAAGACAGAGCCGTCTACCGTGTTCCCGCAGCCGATCGGGCTGGCTTCTACCTTTGACCCGAACCTCATGGAACAGCTGGGGGAAATTGCCGGCGAAGAAGCCCGCTATTATCACCGGAAAGACCCCAAGGGGCACCTGATGCTCTGGGGACCTACAGTCGATCCGGAACGTGATCCCCGCTGGGGACGCACAGAGGAGGGCTACGGCGAAGACCCGTTTCTGATCGGAGAAATGACCACCGCCTATACGCAGGGCATGGCCGGTGACCACCCGACATACCGCCGTGTGATCCCCACACTGAAACACTTTTGTGCCAACAACAACGAAAAAGAACGGAACAACTGTTCTTCCAACGTCACCCCGCGAACACTGCGGGAATACTATTACCGTGCCTTTGAAGCTTCTATCGTCCGCGGCGGCACAGGCTCTATGATGACGGCTTATAATGAGCTAAACGGCGTTCCCGCCTGCATGAATCCCGACCTGAAAACGCTGGTAAAAAAGCAGTGGGGGCTGGAATTCATTGTGACAGACGGAGCAGATTTTTCCCAGAATGTGCTGTCACACCATTCTCACGCCACCCATGCAGAGGCTCTTGCCGCCTGCCTGAAAAACGGCAATGATGTGATGACCGATGAAGCAGACATGGTGGCGGCAGCAGCCAGAGATGCACTGGACAGAGGGCTGCTGACAGAAGCCGACATTGACCGTGCTGTGGGGAATTCTCTCTCCGGACGGTTCCGGCTGGGAGAATTTGACGGGGACAGCTGTCCCTATAACACCGAGCCGGCGGAAACGGACACGCTGCTGCACCGTGCAGTGAACCGCTGTGCTGCCATGGAACAGATGTGTCTGCTCCATAACCGCGGGATCCTGCCGCTGCAATTGCAGCCTGATGCCAGGGTCGCTGTGATCGGGCCGCTGGGAAACGAGAACTATCGGGACTGGTACACCGGCGTTTCTTCCTATGCCGTACCGATTTTGGAGGGACTGCGGCAGCAGCTGGGGGCAGAAAACGTGCTGTTTGATGACGGTTATTCTGTGGTCGCCCTTCAGTCTGTGGAAACTGGAAAGTACTGCACCGTTTCTGCGGACGGTACGCTCCGTGCGGCAGCAGAACAGATCGGCGAACGGGAAACCTTTTTGCTTCACGACTGGGATTTTGGCAGCATGAATCTCCGTGCCTGCTGCAACGGCAAGTACGTCACCGAAAACGGCACCTATCGGGCAGTCAGCGATACGCCCTATGAGTGGTTCATTCGGGAATGGCTCAAACCGGAGCCGTATGGAGATGCCATGCGGTTTGGCAGCTGGCATGATCGTCCTATGGACATCGCACTGCAGCCGGACGGCACGCTCCGTGCAGTTTCTCACGGAAAGCCCACACCAGACCGGCTGTTCCGGCTGGTGCCGGTGGAGGACGGCGTCACCCGTGCGGCGGCTCTGGCGAAACAGGCGGACGTGGTCATTCTCTGTCTGGGCAACCACCCCATGCAGGTAGCACGGGAGTGCTACGACCGTCCCAATCTGGAACTGCCGGCACATCAGAAAAACTTGCTGCGTGCTGTGCAGGCTGCCAATCCCAACACCGTGCTGACTGTGGTTTCCAGCTATCCCTATGCTCTGGGGGAAGCGATGGAACTGCTGCCGGCGATTCTCTATACCACCCATGCCGGACCGGAACTGGGCAACGCCGTAGCGGATACGCTGCTGGGAAAAAACAATCCGGCGGCACGCTGTCCGATCACATGGTATCGTTCCGCACAAGATCTGCCGGACATCATGGAATATGACATCATTTCGGCAGAGCGTACCTATTTATATGACACGGTTGAACCGCTGTTCCCCTTTGGGCATGGTTTGTCCTATTCCAGTTTCGTCTACCGTGATTTTACTGCGGAGGAGAAGCCGGAAGGCATGCTGTTCCGGCTGACTGTAGAAAATACCTCTCAGCGGGACGGGGATGAAGTGGTACAGCTTTACTATCGGGCACTGCACCCTCGTGTCAAGCGTCCGCTCCGACAGCTGTGCGGCTTCCAGCGAGTACCAGTGCCGGCAAATACAGCGGTGCCGGTGACAATTTTTGTTCCGTGGTACGCTTTGGAATACTATGACGTGACACAGGAAAAAATGCTGGTGGAACAGGGCGAGTACCGCTTTTCTGCGGGGGCATCTTCCGCGGACATTCGGCAAGAATTGGAATGCACAGTTTCCGGTGAAGTGATCCCACCGCGAAACCTCTCCCATTCTATCTGCATCAAGAACTATGACAGCAAGCACGGCATAGAAATCACTCTGCGATTCTCGTACCGGAAGAACGACTGGTACGGCTGCACCAATGACTGGGGCGGCAGTTTTACCTTTGCCGATGCAGATTTTGCCGGCTATACCAAGGCAGAACTGTGGGCAGCAGCACCTTGTTCGCAGGCAGGTGTTACCATCTACGCAGGAGAACAGCAGCTGGGCAGTGTGGAGATCCTGCCTTCTCGCAGCATGGACGATTTCCAGCTGTACACGATCCCGCTGAAGCCCTATACCGGACAGGCAGACCTGCGGCTGGAAATCACCGGCATGGCAAGTGTGTACCGGATTCAGCTGGGTTGAGGCAATACCTGGGCTTGTTTGAAAAAGGGAATTCTCTCCTAACGGAAACACTGCATAAAGCCACACATGACGCTCCGCCTTTCCCACAGCTCTCATACCTCCCCAAAAGCAAAAAAAGGCAGACCACGGTCTGTCTTTTTTTCTTTCTTCAAAGCATGGATATTCCATTGCGTGCAATTTTTTCCGCCTGCTTTTTCAGACGAAGTTCCCGAAAAAAATCCCGCAGGATCTGGGCACATTCCGCCTGCAATAAACCGGCATGTACCTCCGGTGTCCAGTTGTAGGGCAGAGTGAACAGCTGTTCCACCGAATCCACTGCCCCGCCCTTGGGGTCGGCTGTGCCATAGACCACCTGTTCCAGACGGGCATGCAAAATCGCTCCCGCACACATGGGGCAAGGTTCCAGCGTCACGTACAGAGCACTGTCCAGCAGCCGCCAGCCGCCCAGTGTCCGGCTCGCCGCATCGATCGCCATGATTTCTGCATGAGCAAGAGGCGAACGGTCTGCTTCCCGCCGGTTATATCCCTCGCCGATGATCCGTCCGGTGGATTTCTGCACCACCACTGCCCCCACAGGAACTTCGCCCATTGCCGCAGCCTGTGCTGCCAGTTCCAGAGCACGCATCATGTACCGTGCCTTGGGGACAAATCCGGTTTCCGTCAAAAAATCACCTCGATCACCATCAGAATCACACAGAGGATCAGCACAATGCTCAGCGGTCCCACATGCATCACCGTATAGAGCCGTTCCCGCAGGGTCAGGTAATGCTTCTGTGTCAGCAGGGCGGGATTTTTACGGGTGGGACGAATGGACAGCAGGCAGAGCAGAATTCCCGCTATCAGCACGAGAAACAGAAACAGCAGGCAATACGACTGCCAAAACGACGACTGCCAGATCTCCATTGCAAACAACCCGAACAGCATCACATGGTACAGCAGCCGGCAGAATATAGCCGGTACCACAGAACCACTCCGCAGAACGGCGACACCGGAAACCAGCGAAAAAGTCAGTTCCATCAATATCGTGGTGCAGCTATGGGACAGACAAACTGCGACAACTGCTGTCAGGATCACCGCATCCCAGTCCCCGAACTGCCGCAGCACATGGAGCATATCCCCATGCAGAAGCAGTTCTTTGCAGATGCTGATCGCCAGCACTTCAAAAACCAGATAAACGATCTGGTAAGAACGCCGCATATACGAAACGGTGTAATACGCTTCCCCCAGCGTACTGCTGCTCAGAAAATTCACCGGCGAAAACAGCAGCCACACATTAGCGACCGCAAAAACGATCAGTGTCACCGCAATAGCAGCCGGAAACTCCCGCGGTGAATCCAGCTTCCAGTGATACGCCACACGCCGCGGCATGCGGAAACAGCACCGGAGGATCAGCACAGGCACCATGAATTTCAGCACCGTCTTGCACATCAGAATGACCAGAACCGCCGTCTGGTTGCCGTAAACAGTGCCGTCACTGTAGCAATAGCCTACGTCCATTCCGGCTATCTGAGCGATGCCCATCAGGATCGCTGTCAGCAGGTTTTCGATCAGCAGATAGGCAAATATCGCCATGCCGATCACCATGGTGATCTGTATGAGCGACCGCCGTTCTTCCGCAGCCGGGTCTGGTTCATGAAACCCTTTTCCCTCGATGTAAACCGCTTCTTTTTTCTGTTTCTTGCAGCGAAAGGCATATGGGTTATCTTCTTTGTTCCGCCATGCACGGAATGCATGATTATATGCTTCCGAAACATTGCTGTAGTTGGAATCTGCAATCACGTCCACCGTATCCGAAACGGCAGCAGAAGGCTTCTCCAGATTTTGTAATTTCATATGTTATTACGCTCCCCTCAAGCGTCATCTCAAACGGAAACGCCCTTCTCCGCGGCATTTCCTTTCAGGGAACACTGCATAAAGCCCGCCTGACGGCTTTGCACGCAATCTACGTACAGATTTTCCGTCATATTGCCCAGAAATCCCTTGCCAGACAACTGCGTTCGAGGCAGGATTCTGCTCGAGAACAAAGGCGTGTCGCACTAAGATTGATTGCGACCATACAGTCTGCCTACGGAATTTCTGTGTAATCTGCCGAAAAATCTGAATACACATCTTACGCACAAGCTTTATGCAGTGTTCCCTTTCATTCTTCACAATTTTTTTGCCGTGTGCCCTGTGCACAACGGAACAACATTTTTGGTTGTATATCAAATTGCTATGATTTTTCCCATTTTTTCTACTCTTATTATACCATGCCACCGAAAATGATGGTTTAGTGAAGTGGAAATAATATCGTTATGTTTTTTGAAACCTTCATATCAGCTTTGTGTATAAGATGAATAAATGACAACAGGACATAAAAAGCAACAGGAATCGTGGGGTTCGCGGGGAATGTTTGAGAGGAGATGCCTTGAAAAAAGCCTCCTCCCTTGCGAATATCTGTCATTTCGCAAGGGAGGAGGCTTATCGATAAGAGGAAATCAGTTTTGGTAAGGCAATTTGTCAACGATATGCACCAAAAATTGCATCAGCACAACGGCATCATCGCTGCCAACTTCGCTGTCGCCGTTGCAGTCGGCATTTTTCTTAGTGGCATCGTCCAGCATAACCGCACCAGCACAGGCTTTGTTCAGCAGGACTGCATCGGTGATGTCCACTCGTCCGTCGAGGTTGAGGTCGCCGTAGAGGGCGGTGGGTTCGGTTTGGGCGGAAGATGTGGTGGTTTGGTTGGTAGTTGCAGTGGTCTGTTTTGCTGTGGTAGTTTCGGTTTGTTTTGCAGTAGTGGCAGTGGTTTGCTCTGCCGTGGTGGTTGTGCTTTGTTTTGTCGTAGTTGCGGTAGTTTGCTTTGTTACGGTAGTTTCAGTCTGCTTTGCAGTGGTTGTGGTTTGTTCTGGTGTGGTAGTCGTTGTTTGTTCGGTGGTAGTCGTGGTAGTTTGTTTTGCAGTAGTGGTAGTTTCTGTAGTTGTGTCTGTGGTTGTCGTGGTAACAATACTGTTCAAGGACACAAAGGGAATCTCTTTTTCTGCCGCATAAGTTTCCGCATATGAACCGGTATAGCCGTAAATGGTCAGATCGCTACAGCTTTTAAAAACGTTATAATCGATTTTTGTCACACTGTCTGGTATGATGATTTCAGTCAGGCTAACGCAATTGTCAAAAGTCATAGCATCAATGCTCGTCATGCCATTTGGAATCGTGATCTTGGTCAAATTTGTACAATCGCCAAAAGCAAGTATGCCGATATTGGTTATGCTGTCTGGCAGAGTAATTGTTGTCAGATTGGTACAGCCATAGAATGCATTGCCATGAATACTTGTCACACTATCCGGCACGACAACACTTGTCAAGGCAGTACAATTGTTGAAAGCACCTATATTGATCGTCACAACATCTTCAGGAATTACAACATCACCAGCACAAGTACTTCCGTCAATCAAAAGATGATTGATAATTACCAATGGATTTTCTTTCTGTCTTGCTGCCAGCCAAGCAGTGCCGTAAAAAGCTTTGTTCTCTATACTAGTCACGCTGTCTGGTATCGTAATTTCAGACAAATTGGTACAGTTTTCAAAGGTGTTATGTGCAATTGTAGTCATGCTACTCGGGAGAGTTACAGCAGTCAGACCAGTGCAATTTTCAAAAGCCAACCCTGCTATTGCAGTAACGCTATCCGGTATTGTGATTTTCTTCAGTCCAGTACAATTCAAAAAGGCACTAGTTCCGACACTTGTCATGCCGTCCGGCAGCACAACCTCAGTCAGACCTGCACAGTCTACAAAAGCATACTCATCTATACTGGTCAGGCTGTTTGGCATGGTAATCTTTTCTAATTTTGTGCATGCCTTAAACGCATAACGTCCAATGTTTGTTACGCTATCCGGTATAGTGATTTCCGCCAAACTGGTACAGTTAGAAAAAGTATATTCTCCAATACTTGTCATACTGTTGGATAGGGTAACATCAGCCAAATTTGTACAATCTGAAAAAATGATTTCCTCCATGCTTGTCACACTGTTTGGAATCGTGATCTCTGTCAAACTGGTACAACCAGAAAAGGCAGCTTGTCCAATGCTCGTTACGCTGTCCGGTATGGTAATTGCAGACAAACTGGTGCAGCCCGAAAAAGTATATCCTCCAACACTGGTCAAGTGATCGGATAGTGTAATGCTTTCCAAGTTGGTACAATTCGAAAAAACAAAACCGCCAATATCTGTGACACTGTTCGGTATAGCGATCTTTGTCAGACTGGTACAGCCGGAAAAAGCACTTTCACCAATGCTTGTTACGCTGTCTGGTATGGTGATTGCAGTCAGATTCTCAAGATTTGAAAATGCATTTCCTTCAAAGCTTGTCACACTATCCGGTATAGTAATCGCAGTCAAATCACTGCACCCATAAAAAGCATTTTTTGCAATACTTGTTACGCGTTTTCCGTCAATTCTTGCCGGAATTTCTACTGATTCTACAGTTTCATTGCAGCCGGAAATCTTTACTTCATCGGTATCTGTCACGCTATAGTACAAGTCCCCGTAGGTGCCGTCATAAGAATTTATCACATATGCACTTGCGGTGAATACTGTCTCCACGCTCTCCAACATGTTCTGCACCCCAGACACGCCAACACTACCCAGACAGAGCACGCCGGCAGTCACAGCTGCAAGCACTTTTTTCCACAGCTTCATCTTCATTCCTCCGTTTTTCTTTTGTTGCAAATTGTCTGTTTTTATTATAGCATGTCAACTTAAAAAAGTCAAATGCCTTTTCATAAATTTCCAGTTTTGTGGAACATTCTGCTATTGTCCAAGTGATTTTTCCATGTCTTCCGCGAATTTCCCCCTTCGAATTCTTCCAAAATTCCAACAAATATACAAAAAGTCAGCTTTAAATCAAACCTGCATTGTCAAAAACAGAGAAATCATTACAAATATATTGCATCGTTTTCAATGACGTAATATAATAAAAGCAGGAAAATTCTGCCGGAAACCCGCAGAACATGGGCAGCTGTGTTCTGCTTTTTCTTTCCCTGGAATTTGTCGAATCGTGTCGAAAAAAGGAGAATCCACCATGAAAACCGCATTCCAAAAAAAGGCATATAGTATCCTGACGGCACTGGTGTTGCTGCTGACAGCATGCACCGGTGCCGTTTTCAGCAGCAGTCGGGCAGCGGCTCTGGAACTGGAGGGTACCGGCAAGACGGACAATCCTTACTTGCTCTCAACCGCCGCAGAACTGCTGGAGTTTGCGGAAAAGGCAGCGGCTGATCCCAGCATTTGTGCAATGCTGACGGCGGATATTTCGCTGGAGGGAGAAACCTGGACACCGATTGGCTCCTATGCCGGCACTTTTGACGGCAATTATCACTGCATTTCGAATTTGCAGTGCAGCGGCGGCAGAAACACAGGTATGTTTACCAACCTGGAAGGCACTGTGCAAAATCTGGGGCTGACTGATGTGCATATCCAGGGAAAAAACTATGTCGGCGGAATTGCGGCAGTGTGCAGCGGTAAAATTATAAATGTATTCTGCGAGGGGGATATTACTGCAACAAGTAGTGCAGGAGCTGCCGGTGGTTTAATAGGACAGGGCAAAAGGAAATACTACCAAGGAGCTGTTTTGCAAAACGCCTACCACATCGGCACAGTTACCGCAAAGGGGACAGTCGGCGGTCTTGCCGGACGAAGCGATGCACCGTTGCAAAACTGCTACCATATCGGAACAGTTGCAAAAACAGACGCTGCTTCCGAAGATTCTGCCGGCATGCTGGTGGGCAGACTGGGAGATATGTCAGAAACGCAATTGCAGAATTGTTTCTACACAGCGGGAAATTATTCTGCGGTTGGACGAGATTACATAGAACCAGAGGGCATGCAGCAGGCAGAGGAGAATTTCCAGAACGGCATTGTTGCCGAACTGATGAATGCCGGCGGCGATATGTGGTGTGTCCGCGAGGGGAAAACTGTACTGAAAGAATTCGCGAACAATACTTCAGCAGCTACCACCACAACAGAGAGAACTACAACTTCTGATACAACGAACACGGCTGCTTTGGCAACAACAACTTCTGCCACTACAAGTTCAGCTGCTTCGACAACGACAACTTCCGCTACTACAAGTACAACCACTTCGGCAACCACAACTTCCGCTACTACAAGCACAACCGCTTCGACAACGACAACTTCCACCACAACAAGCACAACTGCTTCGGCAACGACAACTTCCACTACCACAAGCACGACCACTTTAAAAACCACGACTTCTACTACTACAAGCACGACCACTTCGAAAACGACAACTTCCGCCACCACAAATACAACCACTTCAACAACCGCAACTTCCGCTACTACAAGTACAGCTACTTCAACAACGACTACTTCCACCACAACAAGCACGACTACTTCGATAGCGACTACTTCTACTACTACAAGCACGACTGCTTCGACAACCACAACTTCCACCACAACAAGCACGACTACTTCGGCAACGACTACTTCCGCTAATACAAGTACAACTGCTTCAACAACCACGACTTCCACTACTACAAGTACAACCACTTCGACAACTACAACTTTCATCACCAAAAGCACGACCACTTCAATAGGCACAACAACTTCTACCACCACAAATACAACCGCTTTGACAACTGCAACTTCTGCCACTACAAGTACAGCTGCTTTGACAACCACGACTTCCACAACTACGAATACAACAGCTTCGACAACCACAACTTCCACTACTACAAGTACAACCACTTCAACAACCACAATTTCCACCATCACAAGCACGACTACTTCGGCAACGACAATTTCCGCTACAGCAAGTACAACCACTTCAACAACCGCAACTTCTACTACTACAAGCACGACTGCTTCGATAACTACAACTTCCGCTACTACAAGCACAACCACTTCAACAACGGCAACTTCCACCACCACAAGCACAACAACTTTAAAAACCACGACTTCCACTGCCACAAGCACAGCTACTTCAACAACGACTACTTCCACCACCACAAACACGACCACTTCAACAACCGCAACTTCTACTACTACAAGCACGACCGCTTCGAAAACCACAACTTCTACTACCACAAGCACGACCACTTCAACAACCGCAACTTCCACAACTACAAGCACGACCGCTTCGAAAACCACGACTTCCACTACTACAAGTACAACCACTTCGACAACTACAACTTTCATCACCACAAGCACGACCACTTCGACAACCACGACTTCCACAACTACAAGCACGACCACTTCAACAATCGTGACTTCCACAACTACAAGCACGACTGCTTCAACAACAACTTCCACCACTACAAGAACAACTACTTCAACAACCACGACTTCCACCACTACAAGCACGACCACTTCAACAACCGCAACTACTACCACAAGCACGACCGCTTCGACGACGACAACTTCCACCACCACAAGCACAACTGCTTCAACAACGACAACAACTTCCGCCACCACAAGCACGACCACTTCAACAACGACTACTTCCACCACCACAAGCACAACGGCTTCAACAATCGCAACTTCCACTGCTACAAGCACAACAATTTCGACAGCCACTACTTCCGCCACCACAAGAACAACGGCTTCAACAACCACGACTTCTACCACCACAAGCACAACGGCTTCAACAACGACAACTTCCGCCACCACAAGAACAACGGCTTCAACAACTACGACCTCTACCACCACAAGCACAACGGCTTCAACAACTACGACTTCCACCACCACAAGAACAACGGCTTCAACAACGACAACTTCCACCACCACAAGCACGACCGCTTCGATAACTACAACTTCCACCACCACAAGCACAACTGCTTCGACAACCGCAACTTCCACCACGACCACCATACCCCCTGACGAAAATTTCCCGCAGATCATGGGCGATGCAGACCGCAATGGTCGGGTGGACTCCACAGATGTTTACATGGTAATGCTGTATTGTGCATATCACGGTGCCGGCTATCACGATTACACCTTCACGGAATATCCGGAGATCGAAGCCGCTCTGCTGACCAAGCTGGACGTCAACGGAGACGGCTCCATTGACACTATCGATGTCTATTTTATACTCCGCTACGTTGCCTATCAGGGAGCCGGCATTCCGACAGACTGGGACGAACTGTACGAAAAGCATATTTTGCAATATTGCCCAGAATATTCTTTAGATGTTTTTAAATTGTACCCACAATCTTTTTACATCACCACACAGAAAAAGTGTATAATAAAATAAGTTGTAAACAAAAAACGAAAAACAAGAAAGGACAAGCAAACACACATGAAAAAACTAATTACACTTCTGCACGGTTTCTGTATGGCACTGGCAGACAGTGTCCCCGGCGTTTCCGGCGGCACGATCGCATTCCTCATGGGCTTCTATGACAACTTTATCGGTTCCCTGAACGCCCTGATCTCCGGCAGCAAGCAAGAACGCATCCAGGCTGTCAAGTACCTCATCAAGCTGGGCATCGGCTGGGTGATCGGCTTCTGCTCCTCGGTGCTGGTGCTGGCAAATGTCTTTGAATCCCATATCTATCGGGTATCCTCCCTGTTCATCGGCTTCATCATCTTCGCGATTCCGGTCGTGATCTACGAGGAAAAAAAGGTACTGAAAGACCGCTGGAAAATGAGCTTCTTCGTCCTCATCGGCATGGCATTCGTGGTGGCGATCACCTATGCCAACACTTTTGTAGGCGGCGGAAAAGATCTGAGTAATCCCGACATCGGCATGTACATCTACGCATTCTTCGTGGGAGCCGTTGCGATCTGTGCCATGGTTCTGCCGGGCATTTCCGGTTCCACGCTGCTGCTGATCTTCGGGCTGTACATTCCGATCATTAACGGCATTCACGACCTGCTCCACTTGAATTTCCACATGCTGCCCATTCTGATCGTCTTTGGGCTGGGTGTCATTACCGGCATCATCAGCATTATCAAGCTGATCCAGAACGCCCTGACCAAACACCGCGGGGCTACGGTATATCTGATCATCGGCATGATGCTGGGTTCCCTGTACTCCGTCTTTATGGGACCTACCACGCTGGAAAATCCGCAGCCGGCAATGGGACTGCACACGTTCAGCATTGTGTTCTTCCTCATCGGCGGCGTAGTCATTCTGGGCATGCAGGGCTTGAAAATGCTCTCGGATAAGAACAGCACCCCTGCCAATGAGCCAAAAGCAGAAGTGCAGGCAAAGTAAAGGCAATACCGCACAAAGAGCGTCTGGCGACTTTGCACGCCATCTGCT
>OLVW01002746.1_pt1 | contig 12153 bp, 10 predicted proteins | sample 1673301 | NCBI WGS metagenome assembly OLVW01 (sample SAMEA3178941, study PRJEB25190) | human gut metagenome
TGTCAAAAAAATATGTTGTAGGATTAGATTTAGGTGGAACTAAGATATATACAGCTTTAGTAGACTTAAATGGAACTATAATAAAAGAAAAAGTTGTGGAAACATTAGCTTTTGAAGGTGAAGAAGCTGTTATCAATAGAATGATGGATACAATTGACTATGTAATAGAAGGAACTGATAAAGAATTAATAAAGGCTATAGGAATTGGTGCTCCAGGAGCATTAGATTTAAAAGAAGGAATTGTAATAGAATCACCAAATCTTCCATTTGAGAATTTTGAATTAGTAGGAAAAATAAGAGCAAGATATGATTTACCAACTTATTTAGATAATGATGCAAACGTTGCAACTTTAGGAGAGTATAAATTTGGAGCTGGAAAAGGTACTGAAAATATGATTTACATGACTGTAAGTACTGGTATTGGCGGAGGAGCTATACTTAATGGTAAAATATTTAGAGGAAGTACAGGAAATGCTTTAGAAATCGGTCACACTACAATATCTCAAGAAAGAACAAGATGTGGATGTGGAAATATCGGATGTGCAGAAAGCTTAGCATCAGGAACTGCAATAGGAAAAAGAGCTAAAGAAGCTGTTAATTCAAATGCAGAAACATCATTAAAAAATTATGATGATGTAACATCAAAAGAAGTATTTATTGAAGCTGCAAATGGAGATAGAGTAGCAAAGGAAATTTTAAATACATCATTAACTTATTTAGGAATAACAGTTGCCAATATTATAACAACTTTTGATCCAGAAAAAGTTGTTATTGGTGGAGGCGTAATAAATGGTGGAGACATCGTTTTAGAAACTATAAAAGAAGAAGTAGCTAAAAGATGTATGAAAGTATTTGTTGATTCATGTTCAATAGAAAAAGCAAAATTAGGTGGACAAGCAGGAGTTTTAGGAGCTGCAGCTTTAGCTATAATGGAATAGATATAATTATATAAAAAAATTGCTTTAAGACAAATAATAACTGTTTTAAGGCAATTTTTTTGTACATAATTATCATAAGGAGTATTATTAAATGAGGAAAAGAGAGCTATGAGGGGATGTTAAAATGATATATGGTAAAGGGTTATATTTAAGGGAAGTAGTTAAGGAAGATATAGATAGAGCTTATGAATTATGTGTAAATGACGATGTATTAAAATATGATGGTGGATATACTTCCTTTGCATCGAAAGAATATATAAAGGAAAATTATAAATATTTTCAAATGAAATCAAAGAAGAATTATGCCATAGTAAATACTAAAGGAATTATGGTGGGAATAATATCATATAGAAAATCTAATTATGTTAGTGATGTATATTATATAGGCATATGCATAGGAAGAAAGTATTGGAGAATGGGGTATGGCGAAAATAGCATTAAAGCCATGCTTAGATATCTCTTTAAAAATAAAAAAGCTCATAAGGTAGAATTAGAAGTAGTTGAGGATAATATAGCAGCAATTAATTGTTATAAGAAATGTGGATTTATTGAAGAGGGGAAAAGGAGACAGAAATATTATTTTAAAGGAATATATTTAGATACTGTTTTAATGGGGATATTGGAAGAAGAATATAAAAAAAAGGAGTAAGAAATGGGCATAAGATTTATTTTGGGTAGAGCTGGTTCGGGAAAAAGTGAATTTTGCTTAAGATCTATAGATAAAAAAATAAGAGAATGTGATAAAGATAATAAACTAATATTATTAGTACCAGATCAGTATACATTTCAAAGCGAAAAGAAGCTATTAGAGCATACTGGTGAAAAATCACTTCTTAGGGCAGAAGTATTAAGCTTTAAGAGGATGGCAAACAGGGTTTTTGATAGAATTGGTGGACGAACAGAAAATATAATTGAAGATTCAGGAAAAAATATGCTTATTTATAAGTTATTAAAGGAAAATATGGATAATCTATATTACTTTAATAAGATAAGTAAAAAGCAAGGCTTTATAGGAGTAGTTTCAAAAACAATAACAGAATTTAAAAAGTACAATATTGCAGAGGAAACTTTAATAAATAAAAAAGAAGAATTAAATGAAGGTGAGTTAAGGGATAAAATAGAAGATTTATCTTTTATTTATCATGAATTTAATGATAATTTACATAAGAATTATATAGATTCAGAAGATGTATTATCACTTTTAGCGGAAAAGTTAAAAGAAAGCCATATGTATAGAGATGCAGAAATATGGATTGATGAGTTTACTACCTTTACTCCTCAACAGATGGAAATAATAAAGATTTTGGGCAAGAGATGTAAGAGAGTTAATATAACTTTATGCAGCGAAGGTAAAAATGAGGAAGAAACAGATATATTTGATGCCATTAAAAATACAGAGTATAAGCTTTTAAAGTTAATGGAGGAAAATAATATTTCTTATGAAAAACCAATTAATTTGAATAAAGATATTCCATATAGATTTAACCAAAGTAAAGAACTTGCTCATATAGAAAAACATTTATTTACTTATCCATTTAAAACATATAAGGGTAAAGTAAATGATATAAGTCTATAGAAAGCTAATAATAGTTATAGTGAAATGGAATGGGTTGCTCAAGATATAGTTAGATTGGTAAGGGATGAAAATTATAGATACAGGGATATAGCAGTTGTGTGTAGAGATATTGATAACTACGATAAGATAACTAGCGTAATTTTTAATGAATATAATATTCCTGTGTTTTTAGATAAAAAAAGAGAAATATTAAGCAATCCTTTAGTGGTATTAATTTTATCAACTTTAGAAATATTAATATCTAATTGGTCATATGAAAGTGTATTTAAGTATGTTAAAAGCGGCCTAATCAAATTAGATAGAGAATTTATAGATAAATTAGAAAATCACATACTTCTTAATGGAATAAAGGGCTATAAATGGACTGGTGAGCTCTTAAAAGGAATTGAAGAACCAAGTAAAGAAGAAATAGAAATTGCTGAAATAATGGAAGAAATAAGAAGACCAATTATTAACTTATATAAAAAAGTTGGTAATGAAAACACTGTAAAAGAATATTGTACTGCCATATATGAAATGCTTGTAGAAATAAATGCCTTAGAGACCATTGCTGAGTGGCTTGATGAATTCGAAAAGATTGGTTTACAGGATAAGATAAAGGAATATAGTCAGGTACCTCAAATTGTTATGGATATATTAGACCAAGCAGTTGAAGTATTAGGTGATGAAGTAACGGATATAAAAACTTTTGCTAGAATTCTCAGCTCTGGTTTTGAAGAGCATGAAGTTGGTGTAATACCTATGTCTTTAGATCAGGTTAATGTAGGAGATATTGCAAGAATAAAAGGCCGTGAAGTAAAAGCACTATATATTGTAGGAGCTAATGATGGAGTACTTCCTTCAGCCAATAAGAATGAAGGAATACTATCTGATGAAGATAGAATTGAATTAAAAGAGCTAGGTATAGAAATAGCTTCAGATACTAGAAGTAGAATTTTTGAAGAACAATTTATGGTGTATACTGCCTTAACTATTGCTTCAGAATATCTTATGATAACTTATCCAATGGCAGACTTTGAAGGAAAATCACTAAGACCTTCAATAATCATACCAAGGATGAAAAAGATATTTAAATATCTACAGGAAGAAAGTGAAATATACAATATAAACATTAAGGAAGATAAGTTTAATAAGATAACGGCACCAATACCTACTTTTAATGAAATGGTAACTGCCATGAGACGTGAATTTGAAAAAGAAGAAATTGAGGATTACTGGGTGCAAGCATATAAATGGTTTGAAGAAAGTGAAGAATTTAAATTAAAATCAGATGTGATATTTAAGGGACTTACTTATTCAAATTTAGTGGAAAATATACCAAGAGATTTAATTAAAAAATTATATGCTGATGATAATGGAAGATTTATGTTTAGTGTATCAAGATTAGAAAAATATGCACAATGTCCTTTTAGCTATTATATACAGTATGGCCTTAAGGCAAAAGATAGGAAGATATATGAGTTTACCGCACCAGACTTAGGATCATTTATGCATGATATCTTAGATAAATTCACTAACAAAATAAAGCGAGAAAATATAGCTTGGTCTGATTTAGATAAAAATAGATGCTCACAAATTGTTAATGAATTAGTAGATACTAAACTTAAGAATGAGGAAAATTCTATATTAAATAGTAGTAAGAAGTATCAATATTTTGCTGGTAGATTTAAAAGAATAATAACTAAATCTGTGGTGGTAATATCTGAACAAATGAGAAAAGGTGAATTTGATATATTTAAAAATGAATTTGATTTTGGTGACTTTAAAGATTCTGAACCTATAATCTTAGAGCTACCATCAAAGGAAAATGTATATCTTAAAGGAAGAGTAGATAGAATTGATAAGGCAGTAATTGATGGTGAAACCTATATTAGAATAGTTGATTATAAATCAGGTTCAAAAACTTTCGATTTAAACGAATTATATTATGGATTACAAATACAGCTATTGGTTTATTTAGATGCCATACTTAAAAATTCAAAGCATATATTACATGAACAATGTATGCCAGGAGCAATACTATACTTTAAAATTGATGATCCAATAATAAAATCTAAGAAAGTCGGCGCTTCGGTCAACGAGGAGAGCGCGGAGCTTGCGTTCCTGCTGCGCGGAAAGCCGCAGATAAAGCGCTACGTTGCTTCGCTCAACCGCATGACCCTGGACATCTGGGGTAGCTGCGTTTCAAGGGAATCTGCGAACCGCAGCAAGGACGCGCACATCGGCACGTACATTTTCAAGCAGGCTCCTATTCTGGCGTTTGAGCCGCCGGTAAAGGCGGAGCTTCCCGACGGCGCGGAGGCGTTCTGCGGAAACAAATGGCGCAGGCGCACATTGCAGGATTCCTTCCTGAGAAGCGGCGACGCAGATATCAAGGGAAGCGAATCACGGTGGATACTCGTGGATATGTACGATCTTATCTGCCGCATGGCAGACTACAAGGGAGGTCTGTTCGAGATTGACGATTTCATCTGCCGGACGGATTTCTACAAGAGCATTCAGAAGGACTGCCAGGAGTGCTACCTCTTTGAGAAACGCGACATGAAATACTGCTTCGACAGTATGACCCGCTTTGCAAAGATGATACTTGAAAAGTACGGCGAGAACATAATCCTCCTCAAGACTGAGCCGAAGGACAGCTACATCGACCTCGACAACAGGCTCAGGCGCCTTGAGGACGACGGCATGTACGAGATAAAGAAGAAGTTCATCTCGCTGTGCGAGGAGCGCTTCGCGAGCGTTACCGGGTGCTATGTCATCGACATTTCGAAGCATTTCTATGCTTCCGACAGCTTCCCGCTGGGCGGAGCCCACATCGTTCACTACGAGGAGGAGTTCTACCGCCAGGCAGGGGAGTATATCAATGAAATAATCAGCGGCAGCAGCCGACACGTGTTCAGCACGGTGGACGACAACTACCTGCTGCTCAGAAATCTCAGGCTCAACAGATAAATTTTTTCCGCTGAAAGGAGGTGGGGTCTGTGGATAAAAAGTTAAGATTTACCGCCGCGCTGCTTGCACTGACATTACTAAGCGGATGCGCCGCTGACAACAAGCCCGAGCAGTCCGAGCCGCAGACCTCCGCTTCCTCGGAGAGCGTTTCTGCGGTTTCGCGGGGCGCTGAGCCGGAAGTCACCGTGCAGGAGACTTCCAGCGCCGATGGAACTTCCGATACGTCGGAGGCGGCGTCCGCGGAGGTAGGCTCTGCGGAGGTTGGCTCTTTGGAGAGCGGCTCCGGGCAGGCTCCGGCAGAAATCGAGCATGGAACGGAGCAGGTCAGCGCTGAATCGGCTGAAGCTGTTTCCGCTGTAAGCTCGGTTCCGGCGGTCACGACTTCGCAGACTCCGGTTCAGACCGCTCCGCCGGTGGCTGTTACCACTACGGCTGCGGCTACGGAGCCTCCCAAGCCTGTAAAGGTAGTAATACCCGAGGTGAGAGTGCCGCTTTCGCCGGGTAAGGACACCGCTTCCAACGAAAAGGTGCTGGTGGATTACAGCAACCGCTCCGAAGGCTACATCTCGGTATGCTGGAAGGAATCCGGAAAGCGGGTCAAGCTGCGAATGGTATGCGGCGACAAGACCTACGACCACGACGTCGCAGGCGGCGGAGCTGTGGAGTACTTCCCTATAAGCTGCGGCAGCGGGACTTACAAGGTACAGATTTACGAGCAGACCGAGGGCGACAAGTACGCAAAATCGCTTGAGACCGAGTTTTCGGTGAAGCTGCGCAGCGAAACTTCGCCGTTTTTGTATCCGAATAAGTATGTGAATTTTTCGCAGAGCTCCTCGGCGGTGAAAAAAGCTGCGGAGGTCTGCGCGGGGAAATCCGATGAGATAGAGAAACTGGCGGCTATTTTCGTGTGGGTTACTGACAACGTGACCTACGACACGCAGCTCGCAGCGACTGTAAAGAGCGGCTACGTTCCCGATCCGGACAGCGTTCTTGCCAAGAGATCGGGGATATGCTACGATTACGCTTCGCTGATGGCGGCTATGGTCAGGTCGCAGGGGATCCCTGCGCGGCTGGTAGTGGGCTATGCGGCGGATAACATCTATCACGCGTGGAACGAGGTCTGGACGGATGAAACCGGCTGGATAACCCCGGAGCTGCTGCTTTCCCAAAAGGGCTACAACATCGTTGACGCGACATTCTACGCGGGTTCTTCAAACAAGGAGAAGATCGCCGATTACATACAGAACAGCGGGAACTACGCCGCGCTGTACTACTATTGAGACCGGAGGAAATTTGAATGAGGGCGAAAAGACTTACATACTCACAGGTGGAATTCCTGTGCGAGCAGCTTGCGATGATACTCGGCTCGGGAATGAGCGTTTCCGAGGGTCTGGGGCTGCTGTGCGCCGATTCTGACGACAGGGTGCTTGTCAGCGCATGTAATGAGATCTCCTCCGAGGTCGACAGGGGGGAGCCGCTCTCGCAGGCTATGCGAAGCAGCGGGCGATTCCCGGAATACGCGGTGGATATGGTCGCGCTGGGCGAGATGAGCGGCAAGCTCGAGGACGTCCTCAGGGGGCTTGCAGAATACTATGAGGAGCGCGATGAGATCCGCAGAATGCTACGCTCCGCGGTGCTTCACCCGATGGTGCTTCTGCTGATGATGACGGTGGTCATCATCGTGCTCGTTGTGATGGTAATTCCCATGTTCGGGGATATTTTCTCGCAGTTTGACAGCTCCGTCAGCGCTACGGTTCAGCATACGGTGGATATGGCTTACCAGGCAGGCCTTATCATCATGATAGTTCTGCTTGCCATCATCGCGGCTTCTGCGGTCACTGCCGTGCTTTCGGCGGTGAGAAAGTCCGGCGGAGGTATCCGAAGGCTGTTCAGCATTCTGCCGTTCACCCGTGGTATTTCTGAAAAGCTCGCGCTTGCAGACCTCACAAAGGCGGTCTGCGTGACCGTTTCGGCTGGCGTTTCACCGGCGGAGATGATGCTGCATTCAGATATCAAGAGCTTCATCACTGATGGCAGGATAAAGAAAAAATACGAGGACTGCGAAAAGCGCGTCATCGAGGGCGAGAGCTTCCCGGACGCGATAATCAGCAGCGGATTTCTTCCGCCGCTCTATGCACGTTCGCTGAAGCTGGGATACAGCTCCGGCAGCTTTGAGAGCGTATGGAGGCGTATCAGCGGCGCTTACAGCGAGGCGGCTTCCCGCAGCCTTATGAATATCACAGCGGTCATCGAGCCGGCTATTATAATCATTCTGGGGCTTATCATCGGCGCGATACTGCTCATGCTGATGATACCGCTGATGAACATTATGTCAGTGCTTGGCTGAGCGAACGGAGGAACTTCTATGAAACGTTTTGCCGGACTGCGTTCGGCTTTGCCCTGGATACTGGGGCTGGTGCTGTTCGCCGGAATGATCGTCTGGCTGGTGATGGGGCTTTCCAACGCTTCCAGCGCCTCCGAGGAGGAGCGGCTGGCTCAGGTGAGGCAGTCGGTGGAAAACGGCGTGACGTTATGCTACGCCGTCGAAGGAGCGTACCCCGAGAGCCTGGAATACCTCACGGAAAGCTACGGCGTGGTATTCGACGAGGACAAATACCTGGTGCATTACGAGTGCTTCGCGGCGAATGTCCGCCCGACTGTCACGGTTATCCGGAGGGAGAATTGATATGAAGGATCACAGGGCAAGGAGCATGGGAGATACCGCTTCTGCGGTCGGGAGCATGCTGCTGTTCGTGCTGTTCGCGGTTTGTATGCTGATGGCGGTCGCCGTCGCTGCGGATACCTACAGCCGGATAAAGACCGGATATCAGCAGTCCTTCGGAACAGCGGCTTCCATAAAATACATATCAAATAAGCTGAGGGCGGCTGAAAACGTCACCCTGCTTGAGGATGGCAGCGCGGCTGCAATCGAGAGCGCCGGAACGGTCAGCGTGATCTACTGCGGCGACGGCGGCCTTTATGAGAAAAACACGGTCCCCGGCGGAGAGCTTACAGCCGATGGCGGGGAGCTTATTTCGGCGGCTTCCTCGCTGGAGTTCAGCGAGCACGACGGGCTTTATGAAATTACAGTAGGCAGCGGCGTCAGCAGCTCTGTCATACTGGTTCGGAAAGGGTGATAAGACTGAAGGTCAACAGAAGATCCAATGTTCTGCTTTACGCGGAGATGATCATTGCGCTGCTGTTCTTCGTCATCTCCTTTGCGGTAATTATCCGCGTTTTCGCTTCGGCGGACAGCCTTGAGCGCAGGAGCCGTCAGCGGCAGAGCGCGGCGCTGTGCGCGCAGTCCATTGCGGAAGCTTACTCGGTCGGCGGGGACGTTCAGAAGGCGGTAAGCCTGGCTCTGGGCGCAGATCTGCGCGATTTCACCGGAAGCGCTGAGATAGGTCTGGACAGCGGGTTTTACCCATCGGATTCCTCAGACGTTATCCTGCGGCTGGACGAACAGAAGCAGGATACCGCCGCAGGTGTTTACTCCGAGCTGGCGGTGGAGTTCTTCGATAATTCCGGCGACGACGAGGAACTGATCTATTCGCTGAAATGCGGCGCGTATGTTCCGGGAGGTGGCGCGGTTGGATAATACGGAGAAAAAGGGGAGATCCGGCGGAACGGTCGGCGTGGGGTATATCTCGATAATGCTGATATTCACTGTGATCTGCCTTACGATTTTTGCGGTGCTGAGCTTCCAGGCGGTGTATTCCAGCGACAAGATGACAAACCGCAGCGACGGTTTTACTCAGCAGTACTACACGGCTGACACGGAGGCTAAGAAAACGCTCTCAAGGCTCGACGGGATGGCAGCGGAGGCGCTTGACGGATTCTCGTTTGAGGAGGGGTTCATCGAGGCTGTATCCGGCGTTGAGGGAGTTTCCGCGGCGAGGACCGCCAGGGGAGTCCGGGTGGAGTACTCGCAGGCGATAAACGAGCGGCAGACCCTGGCGGTCAGCGTTGTGTTTTTCAGCGCGCCTTCCGGAGAGCGGTTCAGAATTGAAAAGTGGAACAGTACGGAGAAGGAGATCTCCGGTGAAAGTCACCCGTCGGTATGGGACGGCGGGGATCTGGTATAGGTAAACACGTTTGAAAAGGAGCGTTGTATGGATATTCTGGATATACTGAAAAAGGCCGCCGAGAATCAGGCTGCGGATATTTTTATCGTCTGCGGCGCGGTTCTGAGCTTCAAGGCGAACGGCAGAATGTACGAGCTGGACGGTAACGCGCTGTCCCCGGAGGACACCAAGAATCTGGTGCTTCAGATATTCCACCTTGCAAAGAGGGATATCACCGAGGAGCAGCTTCCAGAGCGTGAGAAGGATTTTTCGCTTTCAGTTGCCGGGGTGGGTCGATTCCGCGTTAACATCTACAAGCAGAGAGGGTCGTTTTCGGCTGTGCTGAGGTATGTTCCGTTCGACCTTCCCGACCCGGCGAAGCTCGGTATCCCGGAGCAGGTCATGCAGCTCAGCGAATGCAAGAGCGGCATAGTTCTAATAACAGGTGTGGCGAGCAGCGGCAAGTCCACTACGCTTTCGTGCATTCTCGACCGTATCAACCAAAGCCGCAGCGGGCATATAATAACAATAGAGGATCCTATCGAGTTTCTTCACAAGCACAATCGCTGCATTGTCAGCCAGCGCGAGATAAATATTGATACGGACAGCTACATTGACGCGCTCCGTGCGGCTCTCAGGCAGTCACCGGACGTTATCCTGCTCGGAGAAATGCGCGACTATGAGACCATCAGCGTTGCTATGACCGCCGCAGAGACCGGTCAGCTCGTGCTTTCAACTCTGCATACGCTCGGCGCCGCGAATACGATTGACCGTATCATTGATGTGTTCCCGATAAATCAGCAGCACCAGATACGCGTGCAGCTCTCGATGGTGCTTAACGCCGTGGTTTGTCAGCAGCTTCTGCCTTCTGTGGACGGCGGTCTCATTCCGGCGTTTGAGATAATGACCACAAACAGCGCGGTCCGCACCCTCATCAGAGATGAAAAGACGCACCAGATCGACACGATACTCCAGTCCGCAGGAGGCATGCAGACTATGGATAGCTGCATTATCAATCTTTTCCGCGAGGGCAGGATCAGCGCTAAGACCGCTGTCAACTACGCTTACAACCCGGATATCATGGCAAAACGTATTATGTAATTTACTGATATAGCAATGTAAATCAGGAATGATTATGTAAATTCGTGTAACTCCACTCGCCGCGCGGTCTTGGCAATTAGCTCAAATGCGGCTTTTCACTTTGCCGAACTTGACATTCCGCTTGAAATCGTGTATAATTATTATATATTAGTAGGGATAGTTATGCCCATTTATTGTCAGAAGACATACGGTGCGCTTCCCATGAGACCAGCTTAAGGAGGTTGATCTTATAATGAGCGAAAACAAACGCAAACCCGGAAAAAAGACTACGGCTTTCCTTGCGCTTGCAGCAGCACTGCTTGCGTCAAACGCTGTTTCTGTCATGGCGGCGGCTGAGGAGACTTCCGGCAGCGATTTCGTTCAGAACCCGGATCTTACCGATGTAAAGTACACCGGAGGTACCCCGGCTTATACCAAAATTAACGATAACGTCTTTGTGGCAACACGCCAGGCAAAGGCGCTCAAGGAGTACTATGACGCACTCAACGAAGTCAAGGACTTCGGTCTGTACGCCAGAACCGCTTCTATCAACCACATCGAGGGCAACGCGTGCTTCGGCTCTACCGGCGCGATCAACCAGGACTACAATCGCGTACATAGCATGCAGACGATAAAAAGCGGAAGGTACGTAGTTTATCTCGACAGTGCCGAGGATCTTGGCGATGCTGTGCTCAAGATGTCCAACCTCCCGTCAGGCACTAGGTATGAGCTGGTGCTCGGTTTTGACTATACTCCGATTACAGTTAACAACAACGTCGGATTCGAGGTAGGCGGAAAGAGATACTACATCGAGGGCTCCGAGCATAAAAAGGCTGATTTCACACTGCGCCGCGCGCAGGCTGATGAAAGTTCTTTTGATATCTCGGCTAATCTTGATAAGCTTGGAACTACCGGCGTAAAGCTGATGGATTCCGTGGGAAAGGTTGAGAACGGGGACGTTGTTTCTACGTTCAGGGACGCTTCTGAGGCTATCAGAACCGGTAAGGTCAGCGCAGGCGAGACGATGATCCTCAATATCGACGCCAATGAATTCGACCACAATCAGAATGAGCTTCCACGGGCGGTGACCGAGCTGCTGAGCCTTAATTCCGGTGTTGATGTTGTAATTAACGTTGATACAAGCAACTACAGCGGGTCAAAACTCCAGATCAGGAACATAAATAACGAGCAGTTCAAGACCGGCTCTAATATCGTTTGGAATTTCGGCGATTATGCAGGTGAGCTTTCGGCTCCTGCCGGAGGAATCGTTGTGGCTCCGTTTGCTCACGTTTCCACTGATACCGGTAACGCTAACGGCGCGGTTATCTGCGATAATTTTACTCAGCAGGGTGAGATTCACCAGTCTACTCGCGGTGAGTATAAGTTTGATGTAGATGAAGACGACGATGATCAGGATCCTGTAACTCCGCCTGATGAAGGTGATGATGATCAGGAGTCTGATACGGATACAGATACTGATACAGACACGGACACTGACACCGACACCGACACGGATACAGACACTGATACCGATACAGACACA
>OLVW01002750.1_pt1 | contig 12143 bp, 11 predicted proteins | sample 1673301 | NCBI WGS metagenome assembly OLVW01 (sample SAMEA3178941, study PRJEB25190) | human gut metagenome
GCGAAGCCATGTACACCGCACTTACACTGCGCAGCGCGTGCAGTCATTCAAGCTGTAAACTGCCAATGTTGGGGGTCGAGGGGGTCTCCCCTCGCGTTCTCTTGGGGGTTCCAAAGGGGGAGGTTCTCTTTTGAAAGAGAACCTCCCCCTTTGCCCCGAGCAGCGCCATCGGCGCTGCCTCCCCTCCCGCGCAGAGCACGGGATATTTTTCCTCAATTTTTTTAAAAAAGTGAAAGAAAACAAAAAATGACTGACCCTTGATCGCGATTACTGAACTACGATCAAGGGTCAGCCATGATGAATATTTGGATCTCTCATATTCTGTTTTCTTTCCTTCCTTTCTTCAATGATCTGGTGCCGAATATCGCTTACTCCGGTTTCCACTCCTGCTATCTCAAACACCGCGGTTGCGGCGGTTTTACCTGAATGACGGTACACATCAGAGAGTGCTGCGCGATGGATATGATCGGAACCATTTGGGATCGCCTTTGTGAAGATCACTTGTACATTGGTCTCACCCTTTCTGTGCTTAAAGAATAGCAAGAATGAGCTCAAAAATCAAGCGGCGGAATGGATAAAGATGCGAACGATATTTTGTGCGCAGGGCTGATTATTCGAAAACTGGCAGAAAATGCTTGCAGTTTATCCTGCGCTTTAGTATAATAAAGCTGTTGGGCCGCCCGAAAGGGCGGCCCGCTTTCTTATTTTCGGAAATACACGGCGTCCCACTCCTCGCCGTTGGGGACGAGCGGCGGCTCGATGACAAGGCCGCTTTTGCCGCCGCGCTTTCCCTCGACGAAGAGGAGCGAGGGCGCGGCGTCCGGCGATTTTGCGAGAAAGCGCAGGCGCTTGGGCTCGATGCCGTGACTCCGCATGGCGCAGAGCACGTCGGCGAGGCGCTCGGCGCGGTGAACGAGGGTGAAGCGCCCGCCATAGCGCAGCACACGCTGCGCCGCGGCGCAGACGTCGTCCAGCGTGCAGGCGGTTTCCTCGCGCGCGATTTGGCGCGCTTCGCCTTTGGCGCTCTCGCCGCTGCCGGCGGGAAAGTACGGCGGGTTCGAGATCACATAGTCGACGCTGCCGGCCTTTGGCAGGACGGAGACATCGCGAAGGTCGCCTTCGTGGAAAGCAGCCCTGTCCGCCCAGCCGTTTTCGGCGAACGTCTTTCGCGCAAGCGCTGCCGCGGGCGTGGAGAGCTCAACATTTTCGATAAAAAGCGATTCCTCGCGCGCGAGCAGAAGCGTTCCGAGAAGACCGATCCCGCTGCCGAGGTCGCAGACCGTGTCGCCGCGGGACGGGCGGGCAAAGTAGGCGAGGCAAAAGCTGTCCGTCCCCGGCGGGAAGAGGGCGGTGTCGTAATAAAAGCAGGGGCCGCGCGGCCAGAGCTCGTCGCGTTTTTCCATGTGATGACCCTTTCTGATGATAAAAATAAGGACGCGCTTTCGCGCGTCCTTATTTTTTAAGTACCCTTAGACCTTAGGCCTGGGAGATGGCGCCGTTGGGGCAGGTATCAGCGCAGGAGCCGCAATCCAGGCAGGCATTTGCGTCGATCTGATACTGGGAATCGCCCTGGGAAATAGCACCGACAGGGCAGGCGTCTGCGCAAGCACCGCAGCTGACGCAGGCAGAGCTAATCTGATAAGCCATAATTAGTACCTCCATAAGTTGATGACGCTATTATAGCATGTCAAAGCGAAAATGCAAGAGTCAGAATGCAGGAAAATATTGAATTTTCTGTGTCATTTGCGGCGTTTATTTTTGAATAAACCGGTCAAAAATGAAAGGACAAAAAGGAAGCGGAGGGTAGAGCAATGAATGACCGGAAATTCAGCCTGAAGGCTGAGCATGTGCTGCGCTGTGCGCAGGCGGCGGCGGGCGAGCTGGGGCACGGCTATGTGGGCTGCGAGCACCTGCTGCTCGCGATGCTGCGCGAGGAGGACGACGCGGCCTGCCGCGCGCTGAATGCCTCGGGCATCTACGAGTCGGCAGTGCGCGAGAGGATGATCGAAAAGCTGGGGCGCGGCACGGCGGAAAGATCGACCGTGCAGGGGCTCACGCCGCACGCGCGCTGCGCGGTCGAGCTGGCTGTCGGCGAGGCGATGCGCGCGGGCAGCGGAGAGATCGAGGCGGGACACCTGCTGCTCGGCATCCTGCGCGACAGCGGCAATATGGCCGTGCGGCTGCTGCGATCGCTGGGTGTGGATACCAAAAAGCTGTACAGCGACACGCTGCGCGCGATGAGCCTGTCGCCGCGCAAGCTCCCGCTGCCAGAGGTGCGTGCAAGCCGCAGCGAGGGCAAAAACGGCAAGACGCTCTTGGAATTCTCGCGCGATCTGACGGCGATGGCGCGCGAGGGGCGGCTCGACCCCGTGATCGGGCGGGAAAAGGAGATCGCCCGCGCGCTGCGCATCCTGACGCGGCGGACGAAAAATAACCCCGTGCTCATCGGCGAGCCGGGCGTCGGCAAGACGGCTATCGCCGAGGGGCTTGCCGAAAAGATCGCGGCGGGCGACGTGCCGGAGGAGCTTTTGGACAAGCGCATCCTGCTGCTCGACCTTTCGGGCATGGTGGCGGGGACAAAGTACCGCGGCGAGTTTGAAGAGCGCATCCGCGCCGTGCTCGACGAGGTGCGGCGCGACGGCAATGTCATTTTGTTCATCGACGAGCTGCACACCATTGTCGGCGCGGGCAGCGCCGAGGGGGCGGTGGACGCGGCGAACATCCTAAAGCCCGCGCTCGGGCGCGGGGAGATCCGCGTCATCGGCGCGACGACGCTCGAGGAGTATCGAAAATTCATCGAAAAGGACGCCGCGCTCGAGCGGCGCTTCCAGAGCGTGCAGGTCGGCGAGCCGGACGAGAAGCAGGCGCTGCAGATCTTACAAGGCCTGCGGCCAAAGTACGAGGCGTATCACGGCCTTTCCATCGAGGACGAGGCGTTGCGCACGGCGGTGACGCTCTCAAAGCGGTATCTGCCCGACCGTTTTTTGCCGGATAAAGCTATCGACCTTATCGACGAGGCGGCGGCAAGCGTGAAACTGTCCGCGCGCAGCGCCTCGCCCGAACTGAAAGCGCTCGAAGAGAAGGCGAGCGCCGCCGCGCGGGACAAGGAGACTGCCATCCGCGCGCAGGACTATGAAAAAGCGGCGCGGCTGCGCGACGCGGAGGAGAGCTTCCGCACGCAGGCGGCAGCTGAGCGGAAAAAACAGGCGCGCGAGGCGGAAAAGACCGCTGTGCGCGTGACGGCGGAGGACATCGCCGCCGTGGTGTCGAACTGGACGGGCATTCCGGTGACAAGGCTCAACGAGAGCGAAAGCGCGCGGCTTTTGACGCTTGAAGAAACGCTGCACGCGCGCGTCGTCGGGCAGGAGGACGCGGTGCGCGCCGTGGCGCGCGCCATCCGTCGCGGGCGCGTCGGCGTCAAGGATCCGAAACGGCCTGTCGGGTCGTTCCTCTTCCTCGGTCCCACGGGCGTGGGCAAGACGGAGCTCAGTAAAGCGCTCGCCGAGGCGGTATTTGGCAGCGAGGACGCGATGATCCGCATCGACATGAGCGAGTATATGGAAAAACACACCGTCTCGCGCCTGATCGGCTCGCCGCCGGGCTACGTTGGCTACGACGAGGGCGGGCAGCTGACGGAAAAGGTGCGGCGCAAGCCATACTCCGTTGTGCTTTTCGATGAGATCGAAAAAGCGCATGAGGACGTGTGGAACATCCTGCTGCAAATTTTAGAGGACGGCGTCGTGACGAACGCGCAGGGCCACAAGGTGGACTTTCGCAACACGGCGGTCATCATGACGTCGAACATCGGGGCGAAGAGCATCACGGCGGCGGGCACGCCGCTCGGCTTTGCGCCGGAGGAGCAGAAAAGCGCCGACGCGCAGTTCGCTGCCGTGAAGGCGGCGGTGATCGCGGAGCTGCGGCGGACGTTCCGGCCGGAATTTTTGAACCGCGTGGACGAGACGATCGTCTTCCGCCGCTTATCGCGCGAGGACTGCGCCGAGATCGCGCGGCGGCTGCTTGCGCAGACCGTTTCCCGCGCCGCGGCGCTCGGCATCACGCTTGAGGCGGACGAGGAGTGCGCGGTCTCCCTCGCCGAGCGGGGCTACGATGTTTCCTACGGCGCGCGTCCCCTGCGGCGGCTCATCCGCAGCGAGGTGGAGGACGCGCTCGCGACCTGCCTTTTGGACGGCACGCTCGCAAGCGGCGACACGGCGGTTTTGGCGGCGGAGAACGGCACGCTCTGCGTGCGCCGGCGGGAGAAAGCGGCGGCCGCCGCCCTCGGCGACGTCGGCGCGCAGAAGGCGTGAAAAAAGGGACGCATCAGACAGAAGACCCGACCGATGGACGCTCATCGGTCGGGCCTTCGTGCTTGTGTACGGATTTTTTGCGGTCCGAATGATGCAGGGGAACTTCGTTCTTGAAGGGATGAAACCGGTTCGGCAAACCACAATTAGTTGCTGCTGTCCCCTGCGATTAGAGTTGTTTCTAATTGCACTTGATAAGTATTTTCTTCTCCGCTTAGATTGGTCGTTTTTAATTCAAACCACAGATTATCAGCCAGCTTATCGGCATCGCTGTCTCTCAAAACATCACCGGAAATTTTCCCGATATTACCGGAAACGTCTATTGTCCCGCCTGTTTGATCGGCAACTGTATGGGAAAGTAAAATGGAGTCTTCCTCGCCATCAACATAAATGGTGGTGGAATATGCGGTAATATCAGCAAAATCATCTGACATTACTTTCAAATTGCCGCCATAGCAGATTTCATCTTTCCCCGATAGAACAATTACGCCATTTGATACCGAAATCGACTCGCTATTTCCGCTGAATGAATAGACTTTCAAGGACTGCTCCTGACTGCTTTTAGAAGAATTTCCGCATCCGGTAAATAACACCGTACAGACCAGCAGCGACAGGATAATGGTTGCAATTTTTTTCATCATCTTTTACCTCAACAACTTTCACCTTTTTGCTTTATCTGCGCGTTGCGGCGTTCCAAACGCCTGCCCAAGGGGATGCGCTTCTCCTCATTCAAAGCGCTCAACGGTCGTTGCGAGGTCGTAGCTTGCCTTGAGCGCCTTGAGCTTTGCCATCGGCTCGCCCGCGGAGTGCTTGTCGAGCGCGGCGCGGTCGCGCCAGTGCTCCACGAGCAGCACGCAGTTTTCCTCGGCAAGAGGCCGGTAGTAGTCGTACTGCATGCAGCCCTCTTCCGCGAGGACGGCGGCGCGCAGGCCGCTTCGCTCCATCTCCGATGCAAAGTCATTAGCCTTTTCGCCGCGATAGAGAACGTGAAGTAAAATGCCTTCCATAAAGTAAGGCTCCTTTCCTGCTTGTTCGTATTACGATACGTCGATCATTTCGAGGTATTTGTAGCCGTTTTCGGCAATGTGGTCCTTGCGGCCCTGCAAATTGTCGCCGAGCAGCAGATCAAACGAGTGTGCCGTCGCCTCCGCGTCCTCGGGCATGACCTTGATGAGACGGCGTGTCTCGGGGTTCATGGTCGTGAGCCACATCATTTCGGGGTCGTTCTCGCCGAGACCTTTCGAGCGGTCGACCTTGTAGCGCTTGCCCTCAAGGGTCTTGACGATGTCGTTTTTCTCCTTGTCCGTGTAGGCGAACCACGTCTTTTCGCCGCAGGTGATCTCAAAAAGCGGGGTCTCGGCGATGTAGACATAGCCCTCGCGAATCAGCGTCGGGCAGAGGCGGTAGATCATCGTCAGGATGAGCGTCCGGATTTGGAAGCCGTCGACATCGGCATCGGTGCAGAGGATGACCTTGTTCCAGCGAAGATTGTTGATATCAAAGGCGTTCAGGTCCTTGACAAACTTGCCCGGCACCTCGACGCCGCAGCCGAGGACCTTCAAAAGGTCGGTGATGATCTCACTCTTGAAAATGCGCGGATAGTCGGCCTTGAGACAGTTTAAGATCTTGCCGCGCACGGGCATGATGCCCTGGAATTCTCCGTCGCGCGAGAGCTTGACGCTGCCGAGGGCGCTGTCGCCCTCGACGATGTAGATCTCGCGGCGCGAGACGTCGCGCGTGCGGCAGTCGACAAACTTTTCGACGCGGTTTGAGATGTCGATGCTGCCGGAGAGCTTTTTCTTGATGTTCAGGCGCTGCTTTTCCGCGCTCTCGCGGCTTCTTTCGTTGATGAGCACCTGCTCGGCGATCTTGAGCGCGTCGACGCGGTTTTCGATGAAATAGGTTTCGAGGCGGGACTTCAGAAAGTCCGTCATCGCCTCTTGCACGAACTTGTTCGTGATGGCCTTTTTCGTCTGGTTCTCGTAGCTCGTCTGCGTGGAGAAGTTGTTCGAGACAAGAATGATGCAGTCTTCGATGTCTTGCCAGGTGATGCGCGCCTCGCCCTTCTGGTATTTGTTGTTGTCCTTCAAATACTTGTCGATGGCGTAGACAAAGGCGGTCTTCGACGCCTTTTCGGGGCTGCCGCCGTGCTCGAGCCACGAGGAGTTGTGATAGTGCTCGATGCGCTGCACCTTATTCGAGAAGCAGCACGCGCAGGAGAGCTTGACCTTGTATTCGGGCTTGTCCTCGCGGTCGCGGCCGCGGCGCTCCGTCTCCCAGAAGACGGGGGTGGTCAGGGCGTCCTCACCCGCGATCTCGGCGACATAGTCGATGATGCCGTTTTCGTAGACGAAGTCCTGCGTCTCAAAATGGCCGGGGAGGACTTCGTTTTTGAAGCGGAACGTGATGCCCGCGTTGACGACGGCCTGACGGCGCAGCGTTTCGACATAGTAGTCGGCGGGAATGTCGATATCGGTAAACACGTCGAGGTCGGGCAGCCAGCGCGTGCGCGTGCCGGTTTTGCGGCCGCGGTCGGTCGGCTCGATCCTGAGCTCATCGCCCTTTTTGCCCACGGGCTTGCCGCGCTCAAAGTGCAGGGAGTATTTGTTCCCGTCGCGCCAGACGGTCACGTCCATATAGCGCGAGGAATACTGCGTCGCGCACGCGCCGAGGCCGTTGAGGCCGAGGGAGTATTCGTAGTTGTCGCCGTCCAAGTTGTTGTACTTGCCGCCAGCGTAGAGCTCGCAGTACACGAGCTCCCAGTTGAAGCGCTTTTCCTTGGGGTTATAGTCCACAGGGCAGCCGCGGCCCATGTCCTCTACTTCGATGCTGTGGTCTAAGTAGCGGGTGACGGTGATGAGCTTGCCGTGGCCCTCGCGCGCTTCGTCGATGGAGTTCGAAAGGATCTCGAACACGGCGTGCTCGCAGCCGTCCAGCCCGTCCGAGCCGAAGATGACGCCCGGGCGCTTGCGCACACGGTCCGCGCCCTTGAGGGACGAGATGCTCTCGTTGCCGTAATTCGTTTTTTTTGCTTCTGCCATTGGGGTTTCTCCATTTCGCCGAAATTTACGATTCTGATCTTCAAACACAAAACTTAGTACATTATACGATTTTTTGACCACAATGGCAAGTGGCCGCGGCAGATTTTTGCCTTTGGCGGGAAAATGCAGAAATTCGCGGGAATTTCTGCGCCAATTATGCCGAAAGACGTCGAACATAACAAAGCGTTAACCGGCGGGAACGCACTGGAATAACAAAGTTATTCACAGTTTCCACAGAGTTTTCCACATCGTTATGTCAACAGAATAACCGCGGATAAACCATGTATGGACACGCTTCCGCCTCTTCAGCGCGGAAAGGGCATTTTCGTCAATTTAACACTTGACGGCATTTGTCGCTTGCACTTGTCGGGAGGACATGCTAAAATTTTGTTAAGAATTTATGAAGAAGCGGCGCGGTGGGGAGATAAAGACCGCTCCACCGCGCCCAAAAAGGCAGGGAACGCTATGGAAAAGAGACAAAAAACCTCCCTGACGATGTGTCTTGTGGCCATCGGCATCGTGTACGGCGATATCGGTACCTCACCGCTGTACGTGATGAAGTCCATTTTGGAGGGGAACGGCGGCATCACGCAGCTCAACGAGTCGTTCATTGTCGGCGCGCTGTCGCTCATCATCTGGACGATCACGCTGCTCACGACCATCAAGTACGTGCTCATCGCCATGAAGGCGGACAACCACGGCGAGGGCGGTATCTTCTCGCTCTATTCGCTCGTGCGCAGCTGCGGCAAGTGGCTCATCGTGCCGGCGATGCTTGGCGGCGCGGCGCTGCTTGCCGACGGCGTGCTGACGCCTGCGGTGACCGTGACCTCGGCGGTTGAGGGACTTCGCAGTATCGCGATGATGGACAGGCTCCTCGGAGGCCGCCAGACGGGCGTCATCATCATCACGCTCTGCATCATCGCGTCGCTTTTTGCCGTGCAGCACGCGGGCACGAGCCGCATCGGCAAGGCCTTTGGCCCGGTGATGCTCGTGTGGTTCCTCTTCCTCGGTGCGACGGGGGCGATGAACATTTTCTCCATGCCGCAGGTGCTCCGGGCGTTCAACCCCGCGCACGCGGTGGAGCTTCTCGTGAGCCCTTATAATAAACTCGGCTTTATGATCCTCGGCAGCGTGTTTCTGGCCGCGACGGGCGCGGAGGCGCTGTATTCCGACATGGGCCATGTAGGCCGCGAGAGCATTTACATCAGTTGGCCGCTCGTCAAGATCTGCCTGATCCTCAACTATCTGGGGCAGGGGGCGTGGCTGCTCAGCAGTCGGGGCGACGCGGCGCTTGCATCGCTTGAGAGCCTGAACCCGTTCTTTTTGATGCTGCCCGGCGCGCTGCGTCCGGTGGCGGTCATTTTGAGCGCACTCGCGGCCATCATCGCCTCGCAGGCGCTCATCACAGGCTCCTATACGCTGGTATCGGAGGCCATCCGCCTCGACCTGATGCCGCACCTGAAGGTGCAGTATCCCGCCGAGACCAAGGGTCAAATCTACATCGACACGGTCAACAAGATCCTCTGGGTGGGCTGCACGTTCATCGTGCTGCTGTTCCGCTCGAGCGCGCGCATGGAGTCGGCCTATGGCCTTGCCATCACGGTGACGATGCTGATGACAACGCTGCTTCTGTTCGTGTATCTTTCCCGTGTGCGAGGGAAGAAAGCGCTCGCGTGGGGCGTGCTCATTGTCTTCGGCGCGATCGAGACGGTGTTTTTCCTCTCGAGCCTGTCGAAATTTGCGCACGGCGGCTATGTGGCGGTCATTATGGCGCTGCTGCTTTTGTCGATTATGATCATCTGGCACCGCGGCACACAACTCGAGCAGAAATACAGCGTGCGCCTCAAGCTTGGTGACTATACGGAGAATCTTGCCGCGCTGCGCGGCGACAGTGCATTGCCGGAGCTGACGCAGAACCTTGTCTACATCGGCAGCAGCGACGATATGGAGACGATCGATCGCAACACACTCTACTCCATCCTCGATAAGGACCCCAAGCGCGCCCGCGCCTACTGGTTTTTGAGTGTGCATGTGCTCGACGAGCCAAACGCGATGAACTATCAGGTCGAGACGTTTGGCACGGACTATATTTTCCGCGTAAAGCTCAACCTCGGCTTCAAGAATGACCAGCGCGTGAACATCTACCTGCGCCAGATCGTGCGCGACCTGCTCGAGAGCGGGGAGCTGCCACCGCAGGAGAGAAAGTATTCGATCTACGGCCCCTCGCAGGTGGGCAGCTTCAAGTTTCTGATGCTGCGCCGCGCGGTGCCGCTGATGTCGGAGCTGAGCCGCACGGACGAGATCATCCTGAACCTCAAATACGCCGTCCGCCGCGCGGCGGGCTCGGCCATTCAGTGGTACGGACTGGACACCTCGTCGGTCATTGTGGAGCAGGCGCCGCTGGTCATCCCCAGCGCGCACGAAAACGAAAAGCGCATCCAGCGGGCGAAATGAATCAAAAAAGGAGAGATGCCGCGGCATCTCTCCTTTTTTACAGCAGCATCAGGATAACGCCGTACACGACGCTTGTGAGCGTGCCGAACACGATGACCGGCCCCGCGACGACGAACATCTTTGACGCCATGCCGGTGATGAAGCCCTCTGGTTGTGTCAAGATAGACATACAGTTTTTTCGGAATTTTTTCAGCTGCCTCCAAAGTGAGGGGTGCTTATTGTTTTAGCTAGCCGTTACAAATTCAAACCCGCTCGAAGTACGCATGTCTATCTCAATCTCTCCTGAAGGGTACACACGAACCCGCTCTACAAAATTCCTAATTATTTCCGGATCATACTCTTTAAGCAGGATGATCTGATCTGCTGTTCTTTTTCCCGTCGCAAGATTACCTCGGGACTCATATTGCTCTACCAGAAGCCGCTCGATCTCTTCAGCTCTACTTGAGAGTCTTGCCAGCTTCTCTGAATCCTTCTACTGGATATCAGCAAATTTCTCTCTGCTTATGCTACCCGCTCGGTATTGCTCATATAGTTCAGCCTTTCTACTTTGGAGCCGTCTTGTCATATTGGTGTTAGCATCAAGTTCCGTTTGAATACTTGAAACGTTTCGTTTGACCTACTATTCAATTAAACCGACAAATTCATGAACTAGATCATCTCTTCAACAAACAGTTCAGGATGGTTGATAATGTCACCGTGGCCGAAGTCTGAGAAACAGCGCACCGTCAGCTTTGGATAAACCTTCCGCAGCTTCTGGATGGCTTTCTTCATATGGCCCTCTTTTTCTCCGTACCAGCATGCAACTTTCGCATCAAGCTGTACAGGGAAGTCGGTACGATAGAGATAAAGCCCCGCCTCCCATGTAGCTCGGACGGACTCCAAACTAATGTGATCTAGGATACGGCTGAGCATGGTCTGCATTCCCTGCTCAGTTTGTCCCATGAAACGCAGAGCCCACGCTGGCACGGTTTATTATATCGTATTGCAAATCGGTCTGTAAAGGCGGGATCTATCATTCAAGAATAGCTCAAGACATTTCCACAATGACGGCCTTTTCTCTTGCCATTTACTGTAGGTGCGACTACAATGATGATACTAAACTCAGGAAATTTACTACCAGATATAAAACAAGGAGACCGACCCATGAACACCGCTAATCTCAATACGCTCATCCAGCGCTACGAGGATAACTTTGAGTGGATCAACAATGCGGAACATGACGAGATTTTCAAGTGGCGTGCTGTCCGCTGTTTTCAGGATGTCTGGTTCAGCGAAGAAGTCGAGGATATGACCTTTGCCGAGAAATTCAAAGCCGCCACAAAAGAGTGCTCTGTGTTGCTCGATAATGGGCAGGTATCCCCCACAAACGGGATCGTGAAGATGGCTGAGCAAGAGCCTGATGAGGTAGAGCGTCTTTTTGTCGAAGTCCTCTTCGCCGATGACCAAGGCAATCTTCAGTTGCGGCAAGACCATGTTGAGGAGTTTCTAGATGGGATTGAGGCAGTCCGTGAACGCACATTCCCGAGTTACTGGAAGTACGGGCAGAACCGTCATTGTGCCTTCACCTATTTGGCACTCTATGCCCCGGAAGAGAACTATATTTACAAATACAGTGAAGCCGAGGAGTTTGCAAAACATATCGAGTACGGAATTGATATTGGCTCAGGGCAAACCTTTAAGCTAAGCGCTTATTATGGAATGTGCGATCTGGTTGTTGACGCTCTTCGAATACGCCCAGCACTCCTTGAGAAGCATTGGGCTATCTGTGGTGATGAATGTTATCATGATGATAGTCTGCACCTTCTCGCTTTCGATGTTATCTACTGTTCTCGTGCCTATAATTTCTACCAGGGTATCTATTATATCCCCAAGTCGGAAAGCACCTCTGCCTATAACAAAGAGCAACTCCGCCTGAAGGAAGAGGCGAAAGTGCAGGAAAGAATTGATAGTCTTGAGACGCAGATTCAAGCAAAAGATATTGAATTGGATAAGTTCCGGTCAATCTCCTTACTGAATGTGCGGGTAACACATAAGCAGTATGGGACTGGCATTGTCATCGCCCAGAAGGAAAACACCATTAAAGTTCGCTTCCCGGAGGGTTTGGAGAAGTCATTTATCATTCACACCAAGTTCCCCGCGCGCCCCACATTTGAAGATGACGAACAGGTCGTAGAGGCCTTTACTGAGTATGACCGGCTCACAAGGGAAATCCAGGGGTTGAAAAAGCTACTTGAAATAGAAAAGGCAAAGGTACAAACTACCATATTATAAGCCTATATCAATTAAAAAGAGTCCTGCAAACAAAAGTCAATAGCCAAAAAGAAAAAAGTCCCGCAAAATTTGC
>OLVW01002765.1_pt1 | contig 12084 bp, 10 predicted proteins | sample 1673301 | NCBI WGS metagenome assembly OLVW01 (sample SAMEA3178941, study PRJEB25190) | human gut metagenome
TGACAGCTTGCTGATGGATGCCGACATGTCGAGGGAGTCGAGAGGCATTTGCATGGCAAACGATACGTTTTCCAGATCGACGTTCTTCAGCTGTATCTTCCAGTACAGCGGTGCCGAGCTGGTCGTGTCGGCAGCAGTCGTATCTGCCATGCATACCGACAGGTGGGTATCTTTCAGCGACAGTGTATTGACAATGGCAGTTTCCGGGTCGAGGTCTACTCCGTGAGAGGAAACGAAGAGTTCTCCCAGATTGCCTTTCAGGGTGAGACCCTCAATCAGGTTTGCTGTATTGACCGAAGCCTTGGTAAGTTGCAGTCCGTCCAGCTCTACTTTCTTCCGTAGGAGCGGCATAAGCTGTACCTTGGCAGTCAGCCGTTCGGCATTCAGAATCGTGTCCTGCTTGTCGACTACAACCGTATGGTTGACTACCAGGTCTAAGGGGAAGGAGAGCGAAATCCGTCCGATGGAAATTTGCATTCCAGTGGCCTCGGAAGCGTAGCGGGTAGCCGTATTTACCAGAAAGTTCTGGATAGGAGGAATGTATATCAAGATACATAGCAGTATAAATAGTATGAACGGCGATGCGACGGCAATCCCAGTCCATCGTAAATACTTTTTCATAGGCTAAATAAAGCGTATAGTTTATGCGAATTTATATAAAATAACCGAAACAACATTCATTTTGTTCTATAACAATTTAGTGCTATTTATATAAATTCTTTACCTTTGCGGTATAACTTAATTTAAAGACATATTATGAAACCAACTTTATTTGTCCTGGCAGCAGGAATGGGAAGCCGTTACGGAGGTTTAAAGCAGCTTGACGGCGTAGGACCTAACGGTGAAACAATCATGGATTATTCTATTTTCGACGCTATCCGTGGCGGATTTGGAAAAATCGTATTTGTAATCAGAAAGGATTTTGAAGAGGATTTCCGTAAGAAAATCATCAGCAAGTACGAAAATCATATTCCGGTGGAAGTAGTGTTCCAGAGCATCGACAAGTTGCCCGAAGGATTCACTTGTCCGGCAGAGCGTACAAAGCCATGGGGTACCAATCATGCTGTGCTGATGGGTAAAGATGTGATTCGTGAACCTTTTGCCGTTATCAATGCCGACGACTTCTACGGACGCGACAGTTTCGCCGTAATCGGTAAATACTTGTCTGAACTGCCCGAGGGAGTTAAGAATACATATTGCATGGTAGGCTTCCGTGTAGGCAATACGTTGAGCGAAAGTGGTACAGTAGCTCGCGGTATCTGCTCTACCGATGAACACAGACACCTGACTACGGTGGTTGAACGTACTGAGATCATGCGTATCAACGGCGTTGTTTCTTATAAGGATGAGAACGGTGAATGGGTAGGCATCGAAGATAATACACCGGTTTCTATGAATATGTGGGGCTTTACTCCCGACTATTTCAAGTATTCTGAAGATTACTTCGTCGACTTCCTGAAAGAAAATATCGACAAGCCGAAAGCTGAATATTATATTCCGCTCATGGTGAACAAGTTGATCAACGAAGGTACTGCTACGGTAGAAGTACTCGATACTACTTCTCGCTGGTTCGGTGTGACTTATGCTGCCGATCGTCAGGGAGTTGTCGATAAACTGAAAGCACTTGCCGACTCTGGAGAATATCCGAGCAAGTTGTTCTGATAAGTGAAAAATTCCTTTGTGCTGAAGGATGGATTTTACCGTTTTTTCAGCATGAAGGAATTTTTTGTTGCATTTTAATATTATTCGTAATTTTTGCGAACAACGAAACGATGGAAGAGAAAAAGGATTATACGGCCACACAAGAGCAGTTGGCAAGGTTTGCCAAAGCTTTGGGACATCCGGCACGAGTTGCCATTCTGCACTTTCTTGCCCGGCAGGAAACATGCTATTTTGGTGATATTCATGAGGAACTGCCTATTGCCAAGGCTACCGTATCTCAACACCTAAAGGAACTGAAGGATGCGGGACTCATACAAGGTGAGGTGGAAACTCCGAAGGTGAAGTATTGCATTAACCGTGAAAACTGGAAACTGGCCAGCGGGCTTTTTCAGGAGTTTTTCGGGCAGTGTGTGGATAAATCGGAAAAATGCTGCAAATAAAGCCCTTAATCGATTGTGATACTCGTGGCTTTGTAAATTATGCAAAATTTTTATAGCTTTAGAAATTAAAGTATTAGGAACAGAATGTACTTCAAGGAGGCCGAAATTTCCACTTCTAAAGGAGGTGGTAGGGCTTTCACTTTCCGCGGCAAAAGTGATTCAGTAGAAACTTCAGGCGACTGATCAGGTGACATAATCCCAAAATGCTGAATAAAATACCTGCCTGATAGTGTAATAGGCCCCAATGTATATCTGCGGGACCTTTTTGCAATATGAGAATAATGGCAGTGACGATTGTCAGCAAGTAGGCCACCGATAGTCCCATTGTGATTTTGCTGTGGCATTTGGTACTTCTGACCAGGCTTTTGTACCATCTCCAATGCGCTTTGATGTGCAGGAGAGAAGCTGTGAAAAACAAAATTCCAAGTAAGATATGCAATACGGTCCAGAATTGGACACCTTGCTGTACGATTCCATGCCCTGCGGCGTGAATGATTAGTCCTGTAGCGAGTGTTATCGGCCATACGATTGCCAGTGTCAGGTCTGTTGAAAATACGATTCTTTTATTCATATTGTTGTCTTTTAGTGATTGCTTGATTCGTGCATGCTTTGAGACATTTCATGCAGCCTATACATTTTTCGGCATGTTTGATAACTGCGTGCCGGTGTGTTAAAAAGTGTATTTTCCCGATGACTTGCTTGGGGCAAACTTCAATATATTTGTTACACCCCGTACATCGGCGGGTATCAATCTGGATATATTCTGTTTGATGTCGTCTGTGATTTATCATGTCATCTAATGTTTTTACGCAGACAAAGTTAAGGAGAGGAGGTGATGGCGGCAATGGAGAACTGATGGGAATACTTGGACTATTTATGGTTTTTGCGAAAGTCAGTGGGTGTTGTTCCCGCTGTTTTCGAAAATATACGTGTAAAATAGGCATAGTCTTCAAAGCCAAGTTCCTGTGCTATCTCTTTTACGCTTTTATGGGTATAAGCCAGTTTTCGTTTGGCTCTGATGATAATCTCATTTTGTATGTTCTGACTGAGGTTGAATCCCGTTGTACTTTTTACAGCTTCGTTGAGGTACATCGGCGACAAGTTCATCATGCGTGCGTAGTAGCTTGGACTATGGCTGTGTCTGATATGTTGTTTGAGCAGGTTCCGGAAGATGATGGTATGCTCTACGTAGCGTTGTGGCAGGCTGTTGCTTGTCTGTTGGGAAATGACGGCATCTTCTATTATGTCGATAATGGCAAGAGATACATGCAGATTCAATGCCTGAGAGCGGTTACCGGGGAGCGACTGGTTGTCGGACAGGATGGCAAACAATGATTTCAGCTTTGTCTGTTGTTGGGGAGATAAGCAGATGAGTTGCGATGTCAGGGTATATTGTTCGAAAGCCCTTTGAGAGGTTTCTTCCACAAAAGCGCTGTCTATCATGAGCAGGTACGCCAAAAGCTGGTCAGAGCGTGTGAAACAGTGTACCTGTCCGGGCAAGATCAGAGCCGTTTTATTCGCCGCCAGTTCATAATCATCGAAGTCGATGCGGATATTGCAAGTCCCCGATTCAATAAATCCGAATATATAATAATCGTCTTGATGTGCGTAGTTGACCGGCGTTTCTCGTATGTTGTCCGGTGAGAATACACGCAGGTGTATTCCTGTTTCAGAAATGTCGGAAACTCTATGTCTGGGCAGTCTGGTCATTAAAACACTGTTTTATGAAATTATTATTGGTTATTTGATAAGCATCACAATGCTTCCGCAGGTAATCAGGAGAGCACCTATTACCACCCGCAGGCTGACCGGTTCGCGCAGAAACAAGAACGACAGGCAGATGGTCATGACCACGCTGAGCTTGTCTATCGGAGCCACACGCGACACATCTCCGGTTTGCAGTGCCTTGAAATAAAACAGCCACGACAGTCCCGTTGCTATTCCTGAGAGGATGAGAAATATCCACGTATGTTCACTCACTTGTCTGATGCCTGCGGTTTCCCGGCTGCAGAAAACGACTCCCCACGTAATACACAAGATAATCGTGGTGCGGATAGCTGTAGCAAGGTCTGAGTTGATGTCTTTTACGCCTATCTTGGCAAAGATAGCTGTCAGTGCGGCAAAAAACGCCGACAGCAGTGCATAATACTTCCACATAATCGGTCGAATTTCTTAAAGTACGGGCAAAGTTATGGCTTTATGCCGAATAGTGATACTGAGGAGTGAAAAAATAACTGAATGAAATAAGCTTGCAAGAGAATATTTTAATAAGTTGAATAGGTTATAGAGGTCGACGGGTTTCTCAGCTTTTTATATTGATTCTTCTTTTTTATTCAGGCTGGCTAAAATTTATGCTTAATCAATGAAACCCTCAGGCTTTTACGTTGAGCCGACATGGAATGGAGGGAAAGATGGGGGAATATCTGTGTGCAGGAGGTATGGATATTTTATCGCTAATATGCTTCCCTTGTGGGAAAGGTCCTTCTGTTATCTCCGTACAAGTGTTTTCAGCCGAAAGACAGAAGAAAATATAAGAAGGCATTTTGTCAATTGGATAGCAGACAAAGGTAGGGTAGCCTGAGTGCGGAAAAACGGAAGGCCATGCGGCATACGGGCCTTGTGTTGTCCGATGATTCAGAAACCCGGCACAATGGCGAGGACTTATTCCTCGGTGCCTTTCTGTTTTGGCATACCCGGTGCCGAAGACGCTCTTGTTACCGAACTTGAAGAGGTGATGCACCATATAGTGGGATGGCTTCCCGAATATGGGAAAGTAGTCGGTTGGCTGACCGACAATCAGGGTAAGGGACTTTTTCCTTTTATCTTCAGGCTTTCCTTGCGCAAGGTGTTCTCCCGTTTTCATGCTACGGAATTATGCGACGAAGTAAACTATTGTCATGCACTCCGGCAGCGTTTCATTGTTATAGACGATTTCGATATAGAAAGAACATTCAATGATTATGGCAATCTTACGTGGCTTTTTCTGAAATCGTTAACGGCATCGAGCGGCGGGTACTTTGCTTGTAGTCAATACCAATCTGGCGATGGAGGAAATCAAGGCTAAATACGGTCTCCGTACTTTTGACCGTCTGCGAGTCAATATGCAGGTGGTTGTCATTCGGAAAAGGTCAGTATTAAAGTTTTTTTAACCTATGATTAGTTTCTGATTGTTATGTAAGTGATGATTCGGAATTTTTTTTCATTCTTTGAATGCATGATTTAGCTTTTAAATATCTGAATTTAATGCTAATTGATTATTTTTGTAAGACAATGTATATACAATCATAAAAATATAGAAGTAGTTATGTCATACATATCAAGTGAAGGACTTAGTTGGAGAGGGGTTTTGAAAGGATTTCCCAAAGCTACAAATATTATGCAACCATTGTTTGAGGCTTTTACGAATAGTCTTGAAGCTATTGATATGCGTAAAAGACAGGATGATATTTTTTTACCTTATATTCATTTAGATTTTTATTTCAATCAAACAACAGATAATGAAAATGATGGCTTGATTCGCTTTTCTATTACAGATAATGGTGTCGGTTTTGATGATGAGAATTTTAATCGTTTAAAAGTATTTAAGGACGATTCAAAGGGTGATGGCAACAAAGGTTCTGGTCGCATACAGTTTATACAATTTTTTATTACTGCAACCTATGAAAGTATATACAGACAAGATGGAACATATAAATTAAGAAGATTTGTTTTATCTAAGGCTGAACCTTTTTTGCGACAAAATTCTATTTTACGTCTTGATGAAGAACGCGAACTTGATAATAACTCTGAGCTAAAAACCACATTATTGCTTGATAATTTAAGGGCAAAAGTTGATGTGAAATTTTTTAATAGTTTAGAAATCAATGATATAAAAGAGGCTTTATTGGACCATTACATTCTATATTTTTGTGTAAATAGGACTCATTTACCCGAAATAGTTATAAATTATTATCATGGGACAAATTTAATAGCAACACGAAGAATAGATACTGAAGATATTCCTAAAGTATCGCATGAGGATGAAACGATTAATGTCCCTTTAAGTCAAATTTCTTCTGATATGAAGAGGGTGGAAACTTCTATAGAGAATATAGAGGTAAAAATTAAGTCGTTTAGATTACCTTATGGACAGTTGAAGAAAAATTCAGTGAAAATTACTTGTAAAGGAGAAGTTGTTGATTCTGTAAAAGTTAAACTTGATTGTTTGCCTTTGGATATGCAAATAGGAACTTCTGTCTTCTTGTTCTTGCTATCTAGTAAGTATTTTGATGACCGTATTGGAGATAGCCGTGATACATTAGAAATTCTAAATAGAACAGAATTCAAAAAAAGAGCTAAACAGTATGGCCGAATTGACCCACAAATTGTAATGGATGATTTACAAGCTAAAGTCAGTGTTAAAGCAGAAGAAATGTATCCTGAGATAAGTAAACAGAAAGAAATACATACTGAACAATTAGCTGCGCTGAAGAAAACATATTTGTTGTCAGAAGAGGCTTTGGCTGAATCTGATGTAAATGACAGTGTTGAAGATATTTTAAAGAAAGCATATATTTATGATGCGAAATTAATTGCAGAACGTGATGCTGCATATCATTCTATGTTGGAACGATTGAATCAGTTAGACACTAGTGCTCCTGCATATCGAACTGATTTAGAAAAACTTGTTGCTGAAATGACTAAAGCGATTCCTTTGCAGGATAAAGAATCTCTGTCAAGGTATGTTACTCATCGTAAGCTTGTTCTTGATTTGATGGCAAAGATTTTGCGTCGTGAAACAAGCTATCAAAATATAGAAGGCACCCGGAATATAGATGAAAAATTACTTCATAATTTACTTTTTACTCAACATTCGGATGATGTGTGTAATAGTGACCTATGGATGTTGAATGAAGATTATTTGTATTTCAGAGGTGTATCTGACCAACCTTTAAATCAGATAGAAATTGATGGTGTAAAATTATTCAGAGAAGAAGTTACAGAGGAAGAAGAGCGTTATTTGTCATCATTGGGTGAAAATAGACGTATCAAAAGACCGGACATTTTATTATTCCCTTCAGAGCGGAAATGTATTATAGTAGAGCTGAAAACCCCTGAGACCAATTTGGCTTTACATATTAATCAAATAAAGAGATATGCTAATTTGCTTCGAAACTTTACTTCTGATAGTTTTATGATAGATACATTTTATGGCTATCTTATAGGAGAGGCTTTAGAACCTAGAGATATAAGAGCTGTAGATGGTAATTTTAAGTATGATCCGAAGTTCAATTTTATGTATCTGCCTTCTACACCTATTGTATATGAAAACGATCCTACAGGAAGACAAGATGGAAGTTTGTATATGGAAGTAATTTCTTATTCTGAAATTCTGAGAAGAGCAGAAAAACGAAATGAAGCATTTATATCTAAATTATTTCTTCAAAAAGTTGATAGCGAAGTACAAAACACCTAACAAAAGAATTCTGAGTTAACAGAAACAGATTATACATTATTTTGATTATTAAAATATTATGCCCACACTTGATTGGATTGGAAAAGAAAAAGTAATCAATCATCATCATGATGTCCCTTTTCGTGTATTAGAACATAAGTATGGTTTCCGAGCCGGGAACTCTGAGGATAAGTCTGAAACTCATAGCGGTAATAAAATTATTCATGGAGATAATCTTGAGGCTTTGAAGGCTTTATTGCCGGAATATGAAGGCAAGATTGATTGTATCTATATAGATCCACCATATAATACTGGCAATGAGGGATGGGTATATAATGATAATGTAAATGATCCTCATATAAAAAAATGGTTAGGAGAAGTTGTTGGAGCAGAAGGTGAAGATTTTTCTCGTCATGATAAATGGCTTTGTATGATGTATCCTCGATTGAAATTACTACATCAATTGTTGGCGTCAGATGGTATTATAGCAGTTTCTATCAATGATCAAGAATTGTTTAATTTGGGCTACATCATGAATGAGATCTTCGGTGTTTCAAATAGATTGGCTTGTGCTCCATGGAAAGCAGAACCTAGTGGTGGTAAAGATAAAACTGCATTAAGAACAGGCCATGAATATGTGTTGATTTATTCAAAAGGTGATACTAAAAATTTAGTTAAAGAGGAAAAAAGTACTGGAAAATTAGATAAAAAAGATAAATGGGGAAGATTTAGAAAAGGTCGTGAATTGAGAAAATGGGGAGCAACTTCGGATAGAAAAGACAGAGAGAACTTGTGGTTTGAAATAAAAGCTCCTAATGGAGAATTTGTTGTTCCTATTAAGAATGATGGGACTGAAGGATACTGGCGATGGGGAAAGACGCATCCTATTATGAAACAGATTCTAGAAAACCCTGAGTATGCTTATTGGGAAGTTTGTCCATATGATAAAGATGTTGTAGTAGATGGAAAGACAGAACGTTTAGTCCCTTTTGAGAAAATACGTGAAGAAAAACGTTCTTTTGGATGGAATACGTGGCTGGATTCTTATGGTACTAATTCTGATGCAACAAAAGAAATAAAGACTATATTTGGGAGTAAAATTTTTGATACCCCTAAGCCTGTAAGTTTAGTGGAATGGCTAATCTCATTACATGGAGATGAAGATGGTATTGTTTTGGATAGTTTCGCGGGTTCTGGAGTGACAGGACATGCAGTTTTGGCTCTAAATAAGCGTGAAAATACAAATCGAAAATTTATTCTTATCGAATTAGAAGATTATGCAGAGAGTATTACGGCTGAACGAATGAAGCGGGTAATGATTGGTTCCGAGCAAATACCTAGTTTGGGAGGGGCTTTCGATTATTACGAACTTGGTGCACCTTTATTCAACGAAGATGATACCTTGAATGAAGAAGTCGGAGAAAAACGAATTCGTGAATACATTTATTATACAGAAACTCGTGAATATCTGACAAGAGAACAGAGCGAAGAATATCCGTATTTATTGGATTATCATGATGGTACAGGTTACTTCTTCTATTATAAAAAGAATGAATTGACAACGCTTTCACATGATACACTTAACATTGTACCGGAGAAGGCAGACTATTATGTAATTTATGCTGATACATGTACTATCAGTAGAGAACAATTAGCTAAAATGAATATATCATTTAAGAAAATTCCACGTGATATAAATAGATTTTAAGTATGGAACTGAAGAAATATCAAGAAGATACATTAAGAGATCTTGCTCAATATATTGACGTGTTAAATGGGTGTAACAGTCTTTCGGTAGCTTATTCTAGATATTGGGAACAGAAAGGTGTGTCTGTCTGTGGAATAAATAATGATTATTTACGACCTTATATCAATAGTATCAATTCTGTACCTCGTGTAACATTAAAAGTTCCAACCGCAGGTGGAAAGACGTTTATTGCTTGTAATGCTATAAAGACTATTATGGAGCGTTTACAAACGGATGCTCCAAACAAGGTTGTAGCATGGTTTGTTCCGAGTGATACAATCTTGAAGCAAACATTGGAAAAATTACAAGATGTAGAACATCCGTACCGTCAACGTTTGGATGCATTGTTTAATCATCGTGTGATAGTGGTTGATAAGGAATCGGCTCTTATGGGACAAGATATTAGCCCTACGAGTATGCAAGAAAATTTGATTGTTTTTGTACTTAGTGCTCAGTCATTTGTAGAAACTATTCGGGCAAAAAACAATAAGACATCGGAACAGGCAAAGCCACGGGTCTATCGCGAAAATGGAAACTTGGTTGAACATGCAAAGCTTTATGTTAATCCTGACAGGTTGATTGAAGGCACTGACCCAACAGCACTTATACAGGTGATTGCCCAACAGAATCCGCTCGTGATTGTAGATGAGAGTCATAATTTTAAAGCTGATTTACGAGTGGAAATGTTGACTAATATTGCACCACGTTTTATACTGGAATTGACCGCAACACCACGAGAAAATAGCAATATTATTTCTTTTGTAGATGCCATGCAATTGAAAAAGGAGAATATGGTTAAACTGCCTGTTATCGTGGAAAATCGTAATTCAGCCAAAGATGTATTGGTTAATGCTATACGCATGCGAAATAGTCTTGAAGAGCATGCTAAAATAATGAAACAGCAAGGAGGTAAATATATTCGACCTATCGTGCTTTTTCAGGCACAGCCTAAAACAGATGACGACAATATTACGTTCGACAAAATAAAACAGAACCTGATAAACTTAGGTATTCCCGAGGAAGAAATAAAGATAAAAACGGCCAATAAAGATGAATTGAAAGGTATAAATCTGATGAGTGATCAATGTCTAGTCAGATACATCATCACAGTAAATGCTTTGAAAGAAGGTTGGGATTGTCCGTTTGCCTATATATTGGCTACATTAGCCAATAAAACGTCTGCTGTAGATGTTGAGCAGATATTGGGACGTATTCTGCGTCAACCTTATGCAACAAGACATTCTAACGAGCTTCTGAACATATCATATGTGTTTACCTGTTCAAATGATTTCCGCCAGACGGTAGAGAAGATTATTATGTCGTTGCAAAAAGCAGGCTTCAGCAGAAAAGACTTTAGAGAAATAGAAAAGGTCATTCCTCAACAGCAGCATCCTGTAACAAGGGGAAATTTGTTTGAAAATATGGAACTTAATGATATAGAAACAGAAGATAATCCTATGGACATGACGGATGAAGAAGTTGAATCTATCAAGGCTGAACTTCATGTGCCAGGGACAAACACTGAAATTGCAACCCTTCAAGAACAAGCTAAGCAATTAAGCAAAGAATACGATAAGCAAATAGATGATAATTCTAATTATAATGATCCTTTAGCTGGAATTATGCCTATGGATAAATATTACAAAATAAATGTAGAGTATCAGAAAGTGGCTTCAGAAATGAAATTACCCATTTTTTATACTAAAACAAGTGCTTCCGTATTTTCAGAAGAGGAATGGATTCCATTGGAAAAATCTATGCTGACAAAGGGATTTGACTTGTCAACCAAGGATACCTTCGTGGATTTTACTATAATACGCCCTCAGGGAACTACTATTGATATTGCTGGGAGTGGTGATAGTTATGTTCCTGTCAGGAGGAATAATCAACAGTTTATTGATTTGATTCGTAGTCAATATGTGGATAAGTCCGCCTCTGATAAAAAAGGGTTGTTGGCGAAACAAATAGCGCGTTTAATAAAGATAGACAGTATCCCTGAGCCTCGTATAAAGGAGTATGTATCTAGAGTGATAGAGCGATTTAATGCTGATGAAATCAATAACCTGATAAGCAATATTTATAATACGAGGGATGCGATTCAGAATAAAATAGAAGCTTTGTTGAAAGAACATCAAGCTGAAACTTTTTATTATTGGCTTGATATATCACGTATAGAAGTGCGGCCTCATTATACTTTCCTAGACAAAGTCGTTTTTACGGGTAAGGAGCTTCAAGGATTAGAAAAAGGGTTATATGCAAAAGAAGAAAACGTAAACGACTTTGAGTATGATGTTATTTCGGCCATTGCTGATAACAATAATGTGCTTTTTTGGCATAGAAATTCAGACCGTAAGGGGTTTTGTTTGAATGGATTTATCAATCATTATCCGGATTTTATAGTGCGTATGAAATCGGGAAGGACCATTCTTGTAGAAACTAAGGGTGACCATTTGGGGAATGATGATTCATTAAATAAAATAAAGATTGGCCGAAAGTGGGCAGATATGTCTGGTCCTAATTATCGATATTTTATGGTTTTTGAAACCAAAGAAGTTGAAGGCGCAATAACAGTGAAACAGTTATTGCAATATTTGAACGAGCTGTAGTACTAAATAATAGCAAGCGATGGTTATAAAAAGAAATAACAATTTGAAAAGGAAACGGACTGTGAAATCAAGCATGGGTTTTGACTTAAAAGTTGTTATGTAATATTTACTGAATGTGGCTCAACGTAAAAACCTGAGGGGTAAATCCGATAAATTTATATATTTGCTTAGAAATAAAATCAGCAACAATTATGG
>OLVW01002766.1_pt1 | contig 12074 bp, 10 predicted proteins | sample 1673301 | NCBI WGS metagenome assembly OLVW01 (sample SAMEA3178941, study PRJEB25190) | human gut metagenome
ATGCAGTAACAGGATATGCTGCAAAGACTTTACAAGATGGTGATACAAAACTTGAGGATGCTAGACCAGTTTCTTCAACTGAAAAAGTATATAAATGGACAGAAAAAGAAGGACAGACAGCAAGTTGCACAGGAACAATATATGGAATATATGATATGTCTGGTGGTGCATGGGAAAGAACAGCGGCAATTGTTAATAACGGTAATGAAAATCTTAATATTTATGGAAAAGCAATAATGAATGCTTTAAACAATGGAAAAAGCACTGAATATGTAACAGTATATCCAAAGGGAGAAACATCAGGACAATCTTTAGATGATGCAAGTAAATCTAATTATATTGCAAATACAAAAATATATGGAGACGCAATACGTGAAACTTCAACAACTGGTTTAGGTCAAACATCATGGTACTCTGACTACTCTTACTTCGTTGGAGCCAACAGTCCGTTTTTCATACGCGGTGGCCATTATTGGCATACCGACGGTGCCGGTTTGTTCTATTTCGGTCGTGTTAGTGGCAATAGCAGTTGCTATAATGGGTTCCGCTCAGTGTTGGTCGCTCAGTAGCACTTTAAAAATTCCTTGTGCCTAGATCCCTTTTAATCGGCACAAATGATAACAAGGAATAATAGAAAAAATACGGGTAAATACTGTAAAAGGTATACAACAATTTAAAGGAAGTTCGAAGAACTTCCGACAATAATATATAATGAATGGGGTGCGTTAGCACCCCTGAATATAAATAAATAATGGATTAATTATATATTAGGGATTAGACTGTTACTACTCTTACTTCGTTGGAGCCAACAATCCGTTTTTCAAACGCGGTGGCAATTATTGGAATACCAACGATGCCGGTTTGTTCTATTTCAATCGTAATAATGGCAATAGCAATTACAATAATGGGTTCCGCTCAGTGTTGGTCGCTCAGTAGCACTTCGATACACAAAGAAGCATAAAGGCTTCTATCCCGGATGGGTTTTCTTCAAGGAGAAAATCGCGAGTGTATACAAATATAAAAAATACAATATTAAAATTGTATGACAACTGGATTTGTATCAAAGAAGTTTAATTCCTTTGGCATATGCGTTGTTCTTATGTCATAAACACATAAACAGTATTCTTATTTTAGTAGTAAAATGGCGAAAATCTAAGAATATGAAAATAAAAGATATACACAGAAATTAAAATAATTCTATGTATATCTTTTATTAATTTTTATTTTTTTCATTTTCAATCAATTCAATCATTTCTTTTTCAATATTCTCATACATACCATCAGAAACCAAAAAATTACAACTATTCAAAATTTTTTTTTGCAATTTATAAGAATTACAATGAGAAGAATGACCAAGCCAAGAATTTAAACTTTGAATGGTATTCCAAACTGGTAAACGATGATGAGAATGTAAATAATTCCACTTTTTAACACTACGTTTAATCTTTTTCTTACTATTTAATCTAAGCAAACGGTGTGTGACAAAAATACGATAACCACAAAAATTGACTCCCATTTTATACGGATAATATTTCGATTTGTCATTTAATTTTAAGCCTAAATGTTCGTCCAAAAAAATTTCAATCTTTTTCTTTAATTTTATACATTCTTCTTTAGTTTTTAATAAAAAAATAAAATCATCCATATATCTAACATAGTATTTAATTTTCAAAACCCTTTTAACATATTGATCCATTTCATTTAAATAAATATTTGCAAAAAATTGACTTGTATAATTACCAATTGGTATACCAACTTGGCCAAAAGATTCACGTCTGTCAAAAATTAATAATTTAGTAAAATCAAGAAGAGCCTTATCAGAAATGTATTTTTCCATAATATTAAACAAAGTACGTGGATTTATGCTATAAAAAAACTTAGAAATATCACATTTTAAAACCCAAAAATCGCCATAATTCCTTTTAAAAATTCTCATATATTTCTCAATTTGCTGAGCTGATCTATGTGTTCCACGTTCCGGAATACAAGCAAAACTTGTAGATATAAATTTAGGCAAGATATATGGCTTTATAAACTCTTCTACATACCACTGGTGAACTATTCTATCAGGATATGGAAGAGCCTTTATAACACGTTCTTTAGGCTCATACACCTTAAATTCACGATACTTTCCCAGCCTGTATTTTTTTGACTTAATATTATTCAACAAATTGGTAATATTATTTTCCAAATTAAACTCATATTCAATTATTTCATCTTTATAGGCTTTATGCTTTCTTGCACGTTTATGTGCGGCCATCAATTTTTCAAATGTTAAATTTTTATAAAAACAATTTTTTATTTTTTTAGGCATGAATTTATCCATCCTCCTAGCATATTACAAATATCTGTTATTAATTTGCTCCAAGATTGATAATTTTGTATTGAAATATATCGAAATTTATAAGATAATCTTATATGTACCTTTAAAATATGCAAATTTGTATCAAGTTCATTTAAATACTTTAATTTATCCTTCTTCTGGTATGATTTAATTGCATATATCAGTAATCTTAAACCTGAGTATAATGTTGATTTACACTCTTTTACTAAAGCAAAAGTTTCGGATTTTGGGTATTTTCTTAAAATGTTGTTGGTATATTCTATAAGCTCAATATATTTTTGATAAATTATTAAATTACTATTATTTTTTTCCATTATTGTAATCTCCTATAAAAATTTTACTTTCTTTGGAGATAGACTCTATAAAATCATAAGCCTCACTTATGGAAAGATCATAGGCATTTGTGGATGATATTTTTTGCAAAAAAGACAAAATATTTTTATCTAAAATAAAATCTTTTGGTGAATATAATTCGTTTTTTTGTACATCTACTATTTTAAATGATATATTTGCAATATTAAATAAATTAGTATATTTTTCAATTTGAGAAGTAGGAAAGCCACATTTTACAACTATTGAATTTAAATTAGTAAGTTTTAAGTTAAATTTTGTAGAAATTAGTTTTGCATCTTCATCAAGAAAAATATAGAATATACCTGATTTAAACAAGTATAATTGGCTTGAATCTTGCATTTTTAATGCTGCATATGTTTGATATAATTTACTCATTTTTAAAATTTCCTTTCTTTATATTTTGCAAAATAATTATAACTCATAAACATTAAAAAAATAACCACTATTAGTAGTTAGAAAAAAATTCTACTTGTAGTGATTAAATTTATTGTTTTTTAGGCATATAATAGTACAAAAAAGGTGAAAAAAGATGTCATGTTTAGGTAAATTAAATAGAAGAGAAGAATTAATTAGTAGAACTTTAGAAATAGATGAGGAACTATACAATAAGTTAGAATTTTTATCAGGGGAAAGGTATGATGCTTCAATAAGTAAATTAATAAATCTTTCTGTAGAAGAATTGATAAAAACGGAAAATATAAATGTATATAAAAGAAAAAATAATTCTTATGTGTCAAGGTCTGTTTTGTTAAGAAAAAGTGTTTTTGATGGCTTATATGAATTGAAAAATAAGTTTAGAATTCCTATATATTTGTTGGTAAATATTGCAATAAGAAATGTTTTAATTGAAGAAGAGTTGTTGTAACATTGTGACAATGGTAGTTCTAAAAATTTACTAATTTGGTTGAAATTTAAACTATAATATTATATAATTAGCAATATATAAATAGAAAATGAAAATAATTTTGGAAGATATAGTGAAAGACACAGAACTATTAAGAGATTAGAGGTAAATAAATGAAAAGTAAACATTCAAAAGAAAGGAAAAATACAGAAAAAGAAAACGGAAAAAATATATTAATAAGTTTAAAAACAAAAGAAAAAAAAGAAGATATTCAAAATGAAAGAAATAACAGAAAGAGCAAACGCGGAAATAAAAATAAAATAAAAGAACCAGAGCACACAAAAAGAAAAAAGAAAATAAAATTAATTATATTACTTATTGTTGTCATTTTAATATTAAGTTTTGGAATACGTATGGCAATATCTGCAAATAGTTGGAAAAGTCTAGTCCAAGAGATGTCAAAAAACGAAAATTCTATTGTCAAAGATACAGAAGGAAATACAATTGCAGAAATTGGAAGTGAAAAAGCAAAAAATAAAATTTCAGCAACAGAAATTCCAAACAATTTAAAAAATGCATATGTTGCAATAGAAGATGAAAGATTTTATAAACATCATGGAGTTGATGTAAAAAGAACAGGGGCAGCAGTTGTCTCTTATGTATTTCACCGTGGCTCATCATCATTTGGTGGGAGTAGTATAACACAACAAGTAGTAAAAAATTTGACGGGAGATTCTTCAAGCAAGATTTCACGAAAAGTAAACGAGTGGGGAAAAGCAGTCATACTTGAATCTTTTATGAATAAAGATGAAATACTCGCATTATATTTAAATATTATTTATGTAGGTCCAAATGTTTACGGAATAGAAACAGGTGCAAATTACTATTTTAATAAATCAGCAAAAGATTTATCATTAGAAGAATGTGCATTTTTGGCAGGAATTAATAATTCACCAAATTCTTACAATCCTTATGGTGATACTGATAATACAGAAAAAATCAAAAAAAGAACAAAAACAGTGTTATCAAAAATGCTAGAATTGAAATACATTAATGAGGATGAATATAATAATGCAGTGGCTAATGTTGATGGTGGGCTAAAATTTAAAAAAGGAAAAATCGAAATAAATGATGTAGTTTATTCATATCATACAGATGCATTAATATCACAACTAATAGATGACATTGCTATTAAAAAGAAAATTACAAAAACATTTGCTACAAACTATGTAAATATGTCAGGTTTAACTATTTATAGCACACAAAATACATCTGTCCAAAAGCAAATGGAAAAAGAATTTGAAAAAACAAAATATCAACTTGCGTCAAAAACAGGAGGGGACCATTCACAATCTGCAATGGTAATAATTGACCATAAAACTGGACAAGTTGTTGGATGTGTTGGTGGTCTTGGTAAAAAAACAACATCACGTGGACTAAACCGTGCTACACAATCTATTAGGCAAACAGGCTCTTGTATAAAACCAATAGCAGTTTTAGTACCGGGAATTGCCAAAAAAGAATTTACTGGTTCGACAATATTTGAAGATGAACAAACAATTTTTGCAGATGGATATAAACCAGAAAATTATAGTAACTACCTTGGGAAAATAACTGTAAGAAGAGCATTAGAGTCATCACAAAATATTCCATTTGTAGAAATGATGGAAAAAATTGGACCAAAGACATCAATGAAATACTTAGAAAAAATGGGAGTCACAACATTAAGTAAAAATGATGAAAACCTTGCATTAGCATTAGGAGGACTTGATAAAGGAATAAGCCCATTACAAATGGCAGGTGCATATGCTACAATTGCAAATGATGGTGAGTATATAGAACCTACATTTTATACTAAAGCAGAGACGTCCAACAAAAAAACAATTGTAGAAGTAAAACAAAAAAAGAGGAGGGTATTCTCGAAAGAAGTTGCATATATTGTTAAGGAATTATTAACTGAACCTGTAAAAGGTAGTTATGGAACAGCAACTTATTGCTCGATTTCTGGAATGGATGTTGCCGCTAAAACTGGGACAACAGATGATAATTATGATAGATGGCTTTGTGGATTTACACCATATTATACAGGTGTTACATGGTATGGATATGACAAAAATGAGTCAATTAATTATAATGGCAAGAAAAATCCTGCGGGAATTTTGTGGGCTAATATTATGAGCAATGTTCATTCTAGTCTAAAAAATGCAAAATTTAACAAACCGGCAGGTGCAGTAAAAGTTACTGTTTGTGCAGAAACTGGAAGGAAAGCAAATACAGGTTGTCCAAATACATATGATGAATATTTCTTAATAGGAACTACACCTACATTATGTAATAAACATGCTGGTACAGAATTAAAAGATGATAGTTCATCATCATCTATTAATACAAATAAAACAAATACTGCTACTAATTCATTTGATACTACAACAAAGGATGATTTAGATGTTCCAACTACTACTGTAAAGGAAGAAACTAATACTGTAAATGAAAATGTAAATAGTAGTAAACCTAAAGAAAATACAACTAAGGAAAATTCTAATAAAGAGAACAATAATAGTAATACTGGAAATTCTAATAATAAAAATAATTCAAGTAAAACTGATGAAAAAATAAATTCTGTTACGAATAATGAACATAATTCTGCAATAAATAATTCTAATTCACAAAAGAATCAGAACAGTAGTAATAGTTCAAATTCAAAAATAACAAATAGTACAGATACAACTATTAATTAATGAGGAAAAAAAGAATTGTAATTTTGATACAATGTCGAAATTTAATTCTTTTTTTACCAAAATTTGCAATTTAAGAAAGGATGGATAAAAAAATGGAAATGGTAAAAACAATTATAAATAGTTTTGAATTTCAAACAATAATTAAATTATTGCTTGGAATATTTTTAGCAGGTATTATAGGACTAGAAAGGTCTTCTTGGAGTAAACCTGCAGGATTTAGAACACATGCTTTAGTTGGAATAAGTGCTGTTCTAGTTATGATATGTGGCGAATATATGTCAAAATCGTTTGGTGTAGATTCTTCAAGAATACCAGCACAGTTATTATCTGGAATTGGATTTTTAGGTGCAGGCACAATATTAAGAGATGGATTTAATGTTAAAGGCTTAACAACGGCCTCAACATTACTTGCAGTTACTTGTATTGGATTATGTATTGGTGCAGGATATTATTTATGCGGAATAATTGCTACAGCGTTAGTTTATATAATTTTATCTTACTCATATTTGATATCTGATAAAATTGAACATTATAATATGTTAGAACTAGAAATTGAACTTGAAAAACAAAGCCAAGAAACTTTAAAACAAATTAAAAAAATGCTTGAAGATAATGATATTATTGTTACTGAATTAGATATGTCTAAATATAAAAATAATATCATTAAAATAATTGGTAAAGATAAAAAGAAATCTGAACATTCTTTTGTTACTGATTTAATTAGTTTTGATAATGTTATTAAGGTTGAGCAAAATTAGTTTACTTTATAATAAAAATATGATACAATATGTGAAATTCTAGTTTTATACTAGATAAATTTGATAAACTCCTTTTGAGAGTTTGCATAAAGAAGCTTATAGACATCACAATAATTTGAAGGAGGAAAAATATGGAACTTTTTGAGAAAAACCAAAAGTTAAAAAAATTAAAGGAGGATATGAATAAGACTAATGATGAGATACTTGAAATATTGGATGGTTTTATGAATTTTCAGTATCAAACAAAACTGATACAAGCGGGATATCCGGACAGACAAGAAGAACAAAAAACGAAAATAACGATTTATTATCCGGAGTTGGCAGTACCAAATGGGTTTCGTAAAGAAAATGAAAGATACTTTAGAAATATGGCAAATGTAATAGAACATCAGTATACTTTGGTGAATGAAAAAGGTAAGATAATTGTAAATGAAAAGGCTATTTTTATAAGAAGAATTACTAAGAGAGATGAAAACAAAAATGAGGTAGCAGTATTACAATTAAAAAGTGCTTATATTATTGACGAAAGTATTCGGTATAGGTTTGAAATTGAAGGAGAGACTTTTCAGCTTTTAAGAAATTTTTCTTTTGGAGATATCTTGGAACAGTTATTAGGAGAACAACATGTGGATTATTCTGATCCTAATGCTGTTTTCAATGAAAAATCAGAAAAAGAATATGAAAAATTCCTTGAATCACTAGATGTGAAAAAAGAAAAAAATATTCCATTAAAAAATATTATAAAATACAAAGAAAGAGAGAATCAGATAATATTACCTGTAATTACTGTTCACTTTGAAGTTATTCAAAGTGAACTTGATAAATATCATATTATATGGCTTGAAAGTTCAAAGTCTGATGTTGATGTAGGTATAGTTAATACAAATATAAAGTATTTTATAAAATTAAAAGTTATAACAACAAAAAATGGAGAACTTTTATGTGAAAAAGTATTTGAATATAAAGAAAAGAGTAAATCAAAGTATCAAAACGGATGTACTTTGAGTGAAATTTTTAAATTATTCAAATAATTAATTTATTATCTGTCTTTTTAATTTAAAGAGGAAGCAATTTGCTTCCTCTTTTTCCAATGTTAGTTAAAGAAGGATATAATTTATACTTTTATAGGGATGAAAATGAAAAATATAAAGATATAAAATACGGAATAAAACTTTGATACCCGGAATTTTTTATATTATAAATAAAAAAGAAGAAAAAATATAAACAATAAGTTTTTCGAAAAGTATAGACAAATGTTTGTTCTTGTTGTAAAATATGTGCAATAGTTCGGAAATACTAAAAATTAGAATTTATAAGTACCAATAAATGTAATAAGAACTAAATTTTATATAAAGGATGTGTTCTTATGGACGAAAAAAGAAACGAAATTATTTTATTTGAAAACCAAGGAGTAAAATTAGAAGTAAACCTAAAAGATGAAACAGTATGGCTCAACAGACAACAATTAGCCGATTTATTTGGGAGAGATATAAAAACTATTGGAAAACATATTAATAATGCGTTGAAAGAAGAATTAAAAGATGTTCCAACTGTCGCAAAATTTGCGACAGTTCAAAAAGAAGGTGAAAGAAAAGTATCCAGAAATATTGAATACTATAACTTGGATATGATTTTGAGTGTTGGATATAGAGTAAAATCCAATAAAGGTATTATATTTAGGCAATGGGCAAATAAAATATTAAAAGATTATATGTTAAAAGGATATGCTGTAAATCAAAAAAGATTAGAATATTTAGAAAAAACTATAAAACTAATAGATATTGCCAATCGTATTGATGAACGATTAGAAGGAAATGATGCAAAAGAAATATTGAAAGTAATTGGAGGATATTCAAAAGCATTAGACTTATTAGATGACTATGATCATAGAACACTAAAGAAAATTGAAGGAAATGTGGATGATAGAAAAATTGAATATCAAGAATGTATAAAAATAATTAATAAATTAAGATTTAACGAAGAAAGTTCACTTTTTGCAGTTGAAAGAGATAAAGGGCTAGAATCAATTATTGGCAATATTTATCAAAGTTTTGCACGGACAAGATATTTATAAAAGTATAGAAGAAAAAGGAGCAAATTTTTTATATTTAATTGTAAAAAATCATGTTTTTGCAGATGGAAATAAAAGAATAGCAGCAACCTTATTTATATATTTTTTAAATTTTTATGGAATATTATATAAAAATGGAAAACAAGTAATTGATAACAATACATTAACAGCTCTTACGCTATTAATTGCTGAATCAAATCCAAAAGAGAAAGAGGTTATTATAGACTTGGTAATGAATTTTTTGAATAATGAAAATTAGGAGTAAACACAAAGCTCATTTAATAAAAATTTAAACATTATTAAATAAATTTAAAGAAATTACATTAAATATTTTATTTTTTAATATATTTGTTAATTGTTGTGATATAATAAATTTTAGAGGTACTTATGTACTTCAATAAGGAGTATTCAAGCCTCAAGTTGAAATTAAAAAGTTGGAGTATCCTACCATAAGTGGAATGAAAAAATTGGAATATCCAAGCCATAAGTTGGAATGAAAAAATTATGCAGGGTGCAGCAAATGTGCTCTGCAATTTATTATTTTAGAAGCATAAAAGCATATCGTTTTTTCTAATTTGAATAAAAAATGAGTAGAGTAGGGGGATAGTCATATTTTTAATGTTGTAGATTTATATTAAATATAAGTATTTTTTATATTTTATAAAAAATATATAGAAAAATTTTGTGCAAAGTTTTTACAATATAGAATTTTAAAAAACGAACATTTGTTGATTATGAATTTTAATGTTTGGTTTTAAATTTATATATATTTAATTATTATAATTTAAACTTACGAAAATCAATTTTAAGACAATTACAATATTGCAATATTAAATTATTCATCTAAATATTAAATTTAGATTTATTTAAGTTGCTTATAAAAATTTTAGTTATATATATGCAATTTTTATAATGATCTGCAGATATTAAAGTAATCTCTAAAAAGCCAAAAATAACGGTTTACGAGAATCGATTTTAAGCCATTTTAATATTTAAGTCATATAACTTGTTGTTTAGTATTTGGGCAAAATATTGATAATTCTGGGTTTGAGAGATTTTAGATAAAAAATAACCAAATTTTTTATACTTATATAAATATATAAAAAACTTCTCATAATTTATGAGAAGTTTTTTATACAAATTTCTTATCTAATATCTAACTGGTCTTTTCTTATACCTAATACTGAGTTTATTTCTCCACCTATTATTATAATTATGGAGCTTATATATAGCCATGTCATTAAAACAAAAATTGTTGCTAAACTCCCATATATCCGTGAGTAATTTGCAAAATTATTGACATAAAACGAAAAGGCTAGTGAAACTGTTATCCATCCTAACGTTACAAAAACAGCTCCTGGTATAGCTTCACTCCAATCAGTTCTCTTAGAAGGTGTATATCTATATATTGCAGCAAATATAATTATCATTACCACTATAACAATAGAGTATCTTAATAAGTTCCATAGCTTATGAATAAAATCATTATATGGAATATATCTTAATATATATTTGCTTAAGACATCACCAAATACTAATGTTGCCAAAGTGAGCATAATTGTAAAGGCTAATGCTATAGTACATATTATTGCAATTATACTTCTTCTTATAAAAGATCTATTTTCTTTAATATTATATGCCTTATTAACACCTTTTAAAATTGCCCTAAATGCTGAAGATGCAGACCATATGGTCAATGCAGCAGAAGCCCCCAGTAATCCTCCATGTTGTTTCTCAACAACCTCAATTATTACAGCTGAAGTAAGTTCCACCACATTAGTTGGAAGTACAGTCCTTAATCCATCTAATATTTGCATAGAATCTAAATTGCTATATCCAATTAAAGTCATAACAAATATTAAAAAAGGAAAAAACGATAAAACTAAATAATAAGCTAATTGGGCTCCTAAAGCAAAAATATCATCATTGTTTACTTTAACTATAAAATATACTATAAAGTCAAAAAACGATTTTTTCTTTTTAACTCCTTCTTTCTTCATTACATCACCACTACTTTTTTCTCTTTAATATAGATAATATTTATTATATATTTTAATTGATTATTTTACCATGATTCAACTTTCCAAGCTGGTGGTAGCATATCTTTATACTTTTTACTTAGGTACCTACTATCTACTAATAAAATACTACCTTTATCCTTTTCAGTCCTAATAACTCTTCCTGCACATTGCAAAATTTTATTTATTCCCGGATAAGTATATGCATAATCAAATCCTCTTTCAGCAAAATAATTTGCTATTATATCATTTTCTATAGATATTTTAGGAAAGCCCACTCCTACTATAACAGCTCCAATTAATCTTTTTCCTGGAAGGTCTACCCCTTCTGAAAACATGCCACCTACAACTACAAATGCCAATACCTTAGAATTCTCCATAAAGTTTGCCAGAAATTCTTCCTTATCTACTTCATTTATATTTTCTTTTTGTATTAATATATCTTCATCACTATATATTTTTTGGTAGATTTCAGCTACTTTTTTTAGATACTCAAAAGACGGTAAGAAAACTATGTGATTACCAGGATTTTTTTCTTTAAATTTATAGATTAGTTCACATAAATTAGGTATATTATTTTCTCTCATGGTATACTTCATATTTAAAGGAGAAATAAATGTTTTTAAGTTTTCTTTCTTAAAAGGTGAATCTAACCTCAACCTATAACTTTTCTCATCTCCACCTAATAAATCTATATAATATTTCATAGGCCATAAAGTGGCTGAAAATAATATTGTTGCATATGAAGAACTTATTATCTCCTTAATATTATCTGATGGATCAATACAAAATATCTTAACTTTTAAATCATTTTTTAATTTCTCTATTATTGTAGTATATTTATCTGAATACAATTCATTTATACTAACAAAGCTTCTACATTTAAAATAAAAGTCCATTACTTCATCATATCCTTCAGTCCCTTTTCCTTTTACCAAATACTCATC